>PVBE010223374.1_pt1 | contig 42412 bp, 40 predicted proteins | sample 1631181 | NCBI WGS metagenome assembly PVBE01 (sample SAMN08397723, study PRJNA350692) | Marine metagenome, whole genome shotgun sequencing project. | isolation source: water | place: Pacific Ocean | collected 2012-04
GAGACAGTGGCATCCAATACCTTGGCGGGTGGTTGCGTCTTGCTTGGGGCTATTGCCGGAAACGCGATATTCCGTGCTCGGGTTAGATCAACTGCGGTCTAGCTTATTTCCTTCCACATCAGGACAACGTCACCAGTGTCCTGGGACCCAGGAAAATGGACGTACGGTCTACGATCCACTTCGACGTAGCCATTTCTCTGATACGTCTTAAAAGCACCCTCGTTTACCTCTTCCACCTGTAAAGCGATCCTATTCGCACCAGCATCCTTAGCGACACTTTCCGCATTACCTAAAAGCTGTCGCGCTAATCCCCTCCCCCGATATTCCGGCAATATGGCAATTGCCTGCAGCAACCAGCATCCACGAGCTACTCTTTCAAGCTCTACACATGGTCTGAAACAGTCTGGCACAGCATCAAGGTCAATATCTGGATAGGGGTCATCCACGGAAAACCCAAAAAATGCGCCTACAAATTTAGATCGAAGTTCTGCAACCTGCCAGTTCTCAAAAAACGCATCGTAATTGGCGTCGGTTCTAATTTTTTCTCTGCCATATTCAAAAAAGGATTGCCCTTGCTTCACTTCCTGACTCCAAAGATAAGAAGGCATCCTTCGGCCAGCTATGTCCCTAACTAGCGTCAGTTCTGTACAGTCGTCTTCCATCGCTGTTCTAAATTGCAGTACATTGCCCATGAAACTTACCCAAGAGTGTGCGTGTGTTTTCTCCAAACTCCCGCAAACCGCATTCGCCTATTGCATCTGGCTCGGCCAAACGAAACCCAAACCACCCAACACAACAAGACCCCGGTTCATGCCAAATAATACCCTTACCCCTTGCGGGAATCTAATATAGGGGGGTGGGAGTAGCCAACGGTAATTCCGGCTCACAATCTAAATTTTTGAAAATGCCCTTTCGCTCTCCTCTCCGTCGAAAAGCAAAATAGACACTGGCGGATACTGATCTGGCATAGGCCCCTTAAAGCAGGAAATATAGTGACGCCCTAAATTTTACTGAGCATAAACGTCATCTATTGATTAGTCGTTGGCAGACGATGATTACTGAAAAACCGTTACCGGTTTGAAAATTGAACCTCTGCAACTGAGGGAAACGGGGAAAAGAAATGGAATTAAGCAGCGGCTCTTTCAAACCATTATGAAAATACTGGCAAGAATCGGTGTATTACTGGTAATCGCCCTGCCGCTTAGCGGCTGTTCGGATGGCTGGTGCTGGCCGTTTGACTGCAGTGCCAGTAAGTCTTCGTCAGGGGTGGTTGATGACAGCGCCAATACAACGTCTACTGCAGACACCAGTACGTCAACCGCAACGACCACGGACACCAGTACGTCAACCGCAACGGCAACGACTACAACATCCTCATCGAGCAGCGCTGAGGCGTTCGATCTTTCCAAAGTCACCTGGCTTCACACCGACGTTTCGAACTGGCCGGTGACCCACGACCTTAAGGTGAATATCGGTGCGGGCCTTATCTGTATGGAATTCGGGGGAACGACGGCCTGGCCAAGCGCAGAGATCGATCATCGCTCGGGTGCCTATAAGATCAAGGTGAATGCCAACCCCTGGGTCTTTGTATGGCGGAATGGCCGCTGGTACGGAGGCACCTGGGAGTGGATGGTGCCCAATGGCACCTGCAAAAACTTAAGTTCCGTTGAAGGCGGACATATTAAGCAGCCCGGACTGGTTGACTGGGATCCGGTATCCGGAGAGACCTACTACTTCATGGTTTCTTCGATTGCCCGCGGCGCTAATCTCAATAACTACAAGGCCCGAACCAACGTCGTCAGTGTTGTCTGGCCCTAACGGCTGTCTTGCCTGAGGCAAGCCTGGTGGGGTCTTGGGGGCTGATAGGGTTAGGTGGGTAGGAGTGTTGTCTGAATCTTTTCCAGAAGGTCGCTGTTGATCTGACGGGTCCCTGTATCCTGTCGGTTCCGGTACCGACGTTCGGCTGGTAGCCGCACACCCTCCAGCGCGGCAAGTTTTTCCAGGAAAGCCTCACTCTGATCATGCCATTCATTGCCTGAGAGGATATCGGGGTTCATCGCTAGGATGAATTCACCGCCCTGGGGAGGCCCTCCGTCGCCGCTGTCCCGCCCCTTTGAGGAAAAACTGACGGTCTCTCCAACAAGGGGGCCTGCCAGCAGTTCAATCATCATGGCGATATGCGAGCCTTTGTGCGCGCCAAAGGGCAGCAACACACCCTTGATAATCTCTTTAGGGTCTGTAGTGGATTCGCCGTCTGCATTGAGTCCAGTACCTGCGGGAACCGGATGACCGTCCCGGGCTGCGATTTGGACATCCCCCATTGCCATGGCGGCAGTCGCCATGTCGAAGACCAACGGCGGTGATTTCGGGCGGGGCCAGGCGAATGACAGGGGATTAGTACCGTATAAGGCCTCCGATGCGCCAAAGGGCGCCACGCTCGGCATATAGGAAACGCAGGCAATCGCGACAAGGCCCTGTTGTCCCAAAGCTTCAGTCTCCGGCCACAGGGCGGCAAAGTGATGCGTTCGAGTGATAGACAGCGTGGCCACCCCATTTTCTTTGGCGGCCTTGGCCAGAGCATCCAGAGAGCGATGGTGTGCCAATGGCGCATAACCCAGGTCACCATCGCAGTGGAGCACGACGGGTGAGGGCATGGACAGCTTCGGATCCGCATTGCCATTCACCTTGCCGCTACGAAGCGAGGCGACATATCCGGGGATACGGAAAAGACCATGAGAGTGTGAGCCATCGCGTTCGGCGCGGGTAACGACATCGGCAACAGCGTCGGCGTGTTCTTCGCTGGCGCCGGCACTAAGCAGGGCTTGATGGGCTAGAGCGTAGATCTCATCCAGAGAGAGAGAAGCAGTATTCATTGGAGCGCCTCGATTTTTTAGCAGTCCAGTATAGATCGGGGCGTCCAATATCGCAGCCCGGGTTAACGGCGTCGTCTTGGAAGATTCCGGTCGTTGATATCCTACAATGCGGGTATCGGATACTGCTCGGATTTCACGTGGCGAAACTCTACTTTTATTATTCGGCGATGAACGCCGGCAAAACAACGAACCTTCTGCAGTCCCGCCATAATTACGCTGAGCGGGGCATGAATACCCTCGTCGTAAAACCACGCATCGATAGCCGCTCTGGGGAAAACCGCGTCCGCTCGCGTATCGGGCTTGAGGCAGATGCGGTGGATGTGGGCCCCAGTGTCAACCTGCTGGCCCTGGTGGCAGATGCTTGCGAAAGCCAACCGATTCACTGTGTGCTGGTGGATGAAGCCCAGTTCTTGAGTGCCGAACAGGTTGATCAGTTGACCGAGGTGGTCGACGCGTTGGATATCCCCGTACTTGCCTATGGCTTACGCACCGATTTTCTCGGCATGCTTTTCGAAGGCTCCAGGCAGTTGCTGGCGCTGGCGGATGAACTGCGGGAGATTAAGACCGTCTGCCATTGTGGCCGAAAGGCCACTATGGTGGTGCGTTTCGACGACCAGGGACGGCCGTTGCGCGGCGGGGATCAAATCCAGATTGGCGGTAACGAAACCTATGTGTCGATGTGCCGGCGCCACTTCAAGGAAAGCCTGAAAATACCCTCCGGCTGAAGGGTGTCCTTTTCAGTCCAAAAAAGTGGTCCAGACGTCGATAGCCTCACGTTCGGTGGTGAGACGGTTCTCGATGGCATCAGGGTCGGCATACCCCAGCGCCATACCGCAGACCAGAGCTTCGTTTTCCGGCATCTGTAGCTGCTCGCGGATGACTCGTTGGAATGGGTTAAAGGCGGCCTGAGGACAGGTATCAAGCCCCCGCCCGCGGGCTGCCACCATGATGTTTTGCAAAAACATGCCGTAGTCGAGCCAACTGCCCTGTTCCAGCACACGATCAATACTGAAAATGAGGCCGACCGGTGCATCAAAGAACGCGTAGTTTCGGCCGTGCTGGTGGTGCATCTTGGCCTTGTCTTCTCGGGTGATCCCCAGCAGTCCGTAAAGATCCCAGCCGATCTTGCGTCGGCGCTCAAGGTAGGGAGATACCCACTGCTTGGGATAGTACGGATACTCTTCAGTATGCGTTTTGGCGATCTCGGGATCGTTGTACGCGGACAGGATCGCGTCGCTTAACTGCTTTAAGCGGCTGCCGGTCAGCACGTACACCCGCCAGGGCTGGATATTGGTACCGGACGGTGCCCGCGCTGCGGTGCTGAGGATTTTCTGAACCACTTCGTTCGGTACTGTTGTTGGCAAAAAGGCGCGCACCGACCGACGTGAGGTAATTGCCGCGTCGACGGAATCTTGTGATTCGATTGGAGGAGAGGCGTTCGAGGAACCCATAGTAAGACGTTTTGGTTGTACTAGAGGTAGTACAGCACAAGACTGGCGCCGAGCAGTACCGCTACCCAAAGCACCATGGAGCCGGTGGGCCAGGCACGTGCCAGCGTCCCCTCCGGACCGTAGTGATGCAGCACCAGGCGCATGAGGTTCCGGCCAAGGTTCCCCCCGGCCCGGGACGTCGCCTCAGCCGCCCGCCACGATGCCGCAGTGGTTTTTTGCATCCAACGGGGCGCGAGCCGCCGGTATAGCCACTCGACATCGATATTGGTCGAGTGCAGTTCAGGGGGATAAATTCCAGCAACCTTAAGCCAGGCAAACGCAGCCGCGGAGAAGACCAGCAACTGAATTTGGGCCAGGATGTGGCTGCCGTCAAAGGGTGTGTAGTCGAGGGTAAAAGGCAACAGATCGTAGAGCATCCAAGGCCAGACCCCGATGCCGATGCAAAGCACCGCAGCGATACCCATCGCGATCAACATATTTGTAGGCGCCTCTTTGGTGCGGATACCGCTGTCGTGCGCGAAGAAAGCAAAGAACGGAATCTTGATACCTGCATGATGGAAGACGCCTGCAGAAGCAAAAAGCAAGGCCAGCCAGACGACGGGGTGTCCCTCTTCCAGTACGGCCACCATCACCATCGATTTGCTGACGAAGCCGCTGAAGAGCGGGAAGGCTGAGATAGATGCCGCACCAACAATACAAAAGGTCGTTGTGATCGGCATGCTCTTGTACAGACCGCCAAGGTCCGAGCCGTTCATGCGTCCGGTCATGTGCAGCACCGCTCCCATCGACATCATCAGCAGTCCCTTGAATATCACGTCGTTAAAAGCGTGGGCGATCGCACCGTTGATGGCCAACGCAGTGCCCAGGCCAATGCCCACGACCATGAAGCCGATCTGGTTGATCATGCTGTACGCCAGTACCCGTCGAAGATCGTTTTCGATGACGGCATAGAAGATTGGAAAGCATGTCATGACGGCCCCGATATAAACCAGCACCTCGGTTCCGGCGAAACCGCGTGCCAGTGCATATACCGCTACTTTGGTCGTAAAGGCGCTCAAGAAGACCGTGCCGGTAGGCGTGGCTTCAGGGTAGGCGTCCGTCAGCCAGTTATGCAAAAGCGGGAAAGCGCACTTGATCCCGAAGGCAATAAAAATCAACATGCTGCCGGCACCGGATAGGCCGATGTGTTCAAAGCGTAGCGATCCGCTTTGCCCATAAAGGATAAGAGCGCCAGCAAGCAGCAGCACACCGGAGATAACCTGGATGACCAAGTAGCGCATACCGGCACCGTATGATCGTTCGGTTCGGCTGGCGAAAATCAGGAAAACCGAACTGACTGCGAGCAGCTCCCAGAACACAAAGAGCGTCAGCAGATCCCCTGCGAACACGGCGCCGAGTGCGCTGCCGGCATAGGCCAGTGCTGCAACGTGCTGGGTGCGATCACGGCTGTGCAGTGAAAAAACGATACCGATAAAAGCGCCGATGTGAAAGAGAATTCCAAAAAGTCGGCTCAGCCGGTCGACGCGCACTGGCTCAAGCTGCAGATCCAGTATGGACATACTGACCAACAGGTCACTCGGTAACTGCAGCAGGGCAGCACAGCTCGCCACCGGTACGGCAAGCATGAGTGCTTGTCGGGGCACCCGGGGCAGCACGGCCGCCGCAAGTGCCGCCAGATAGAAAAAGACAAAAGGTGGAAACTCAATCATCATGGTCGTAGTAGTCTTCGTCGCGCATCAGGATTTTGCGCATCTCTTTCGCCAGCAGAACCAGCACGACACACGCGACAAAACCGTAGATGGCGTAAAAGCCCCACAACGCCTCAAAGGGGTGCACGACATGCCGGTGGTAGACGATGTCAGCGCCAGCTGTCAGCACGCAGGCGAGTACCAGCGCCTTCAGCACCCGCTTGACGTTTTTCTTGCTATCGAAGATATGACGCTTTTCTTGCATGATCACCTCATCTCACGAGCATGCTGGCTAGCCGGTAAACCGGTTCGGGGAAGAAAAAGAGTGCTACACAGGTGATCGTTGTGAAACCGATGGCCACCAGGCAGGGCAACGGTGCCTCGCGCCATTGTCCGCCCTGATCGGTGCCTCGCGCAAAGAACGCCCGCAGCGGGATAGGCAGCAGGTAAGCGATATTCAGCAGGGTGCTCAGCATCAGAACACCGACCAACACCCCATAGCCTGCGTCCAAAGCCCCGAGCGACAGATACCACTTGCCCCAAAGACCTGCCATCGGCGGCAGGCCTGCGATGCTGAGGCTGGCAATCAGAAACGCTCCCATGGTGAGCGGCATCTGACGGCCGAGACCGTCAAGTTCGCTGACCCGCGTTTTGTGGGCAGCGACCAGAATCGCTCCGGCGCAAAAGAACAGGGTGATCTTGCCAACGGCATGGGTCGCGATGTGAACTGTTGCCCCCGCGATGCCTGCTGCGTTAGCCAGGACCGCACCGAGCACCACATAAGAGAGTTGGCTGATGGTCGAGTACGCCAGCCGCCGTTTGAGATTATCCTGGCGCAACGCGATCAGCGACGCGCCGATGATAGTGATGGTTGCAACCCAAAGGATCGGAGTGGTGGCGCCGGTACCTGACAGCAGGTCCAGGCCGAATATATAAATCGTGATTTTGAGAATCGCGAAGACACCCGCTTTGACGACAGCGACCGCGTGCAACAAAGCGCTCACCGGCGTCGGCGCAACCATAGCCGCCGGCAGCCAGCGGTGGAAAGGCATCAGCGCGGCTTTGCCGATGCCAAATGCAAAAAGGGCGTAAAGCACGCCCAACACCAGCGGGGAAGTTTTGCCTGCCAGGATGCCACCAGGCTGAAATCCGGTTGTCCCGGCGAGATGCCAAGTCCAGATCACGGCCAGCAGTAAGAATCCCATGGACGTTCCCATCAGAATGCCGAGGTAGACCCGACCGCCGCGTTTTGCCTCATCTGTTCCGGCGTGGGTAACCAGGGGGTATGTCGACAGCGTCAGCAGTTCGTAGAACAGGAACAGTGTAAATAGGTTCTGTGCCAGGGCAACACCCATCGTTGCACTGATTGCGATGGCGAAGAAAGCATAGAAGCGGGTCTGGTGTTGTTCACCGTGGGCGCGCATGTAGCCAATGGCGTACACGGTTGTTGCGAGCCATAGCACTGCCGCAATGAGCGCGAAGAGCAGTCCTAGCGGCTCAATCTGAAGGGCCAGCGGCACGCCCGGCACGGGGGTGACCAGCAGGACGCTAAGGGATTCTCCTGCGAGCACTGGGGAAATCAGGGTCATGACCTGCGCGATCAGTGCGCCACCGGCAATAAGACTTACTGCCTCGCGCAGGTTCGGCCAGCGATCAGTCAACAGGACCGCCAGCGCGCCCACCAACGGGGTGAGTACGATCCAGATCAGAGTGGATTCAGTCACGGTGCCGCCCCGAACAGGCTGGCAGCGGCTCGCGCCGCGATACCTACACTAAGATCCGTATGCGATCCGAAGTACAGGTTAGCGATGGCTAACAGCCAGGCGGGAATCAGCATTGAGGCCGGCGCTTCCGCTCTTGACGTTTCTGCAGGCGGTTTTGCCAGATACGCTCTTTCCACCACCCGCCAGATGTAAATGACCGCCAGCAGGGAGCCTGCAATGATCACGACAGTAATTGGCCACCACCCTTTCTCCAAGGCCGCCAGTATCAGATACCATTTGCTGATAAAGCCTGCGGTCAGGGGAATGCCAATCAGGCTGAGCCCACCGACCACAAAGACCCCCATGGTCCAGGGCATGCGGTAGCCGAGCCCGGCGAAGTCCTGCAGACGGCTGCTCCCGATCCGCCAGGCGATGCAGCCCAGGGCGACAAAGAGCGCCCCTTTCATAAGAGCATGATTGAAAAGATGCAGCAAGGTAGCCGTGAGCCCCGCAGGTGTTGCCAAGCTGACCCCGAGCGCAAGATAGCCTATCTGGGCCACGCTGGAATAAGCCAGCATGCGTTTGAGATTTTGCTGGAAGATCGCGACCGTGGAGGCAGAGAGCACCGCAATGGATCCCAGTATCGCGAGACCGAGTGCAAGCGGCATCGCACCCAGCGCAAATTCCACGCCGAAGACAGAAAACACGAACCTCAGTAATACGTATACAGCAACCTTGGTGGCGGTGGCGGCCAGAAAAGCACTGACGGCCGAGGGAGCGTAGGCGTAGGCATTGGGGAGCCACAGGTGCAACGGGAAGAGCGCAATCTTGAGCCCGAGACCTACGGTCAAGAAGGCGAAACCGGTGCGTGCCGTCCGGGTGTTGGCCACGTCCGGCAGCCGCTGCGCGAGATCAAGCATATTGAGCGTCCCGGTCAGCGCATACAGCAGGCCAACACCGATCAGGATAAAGGTGGCGCCGATGGTCCCCATGATGAGGTATTGGTAGGCTGCGGTCAGCGCCCTGCGATCAGCGCCCATCGCAATAAGCGCATAGCTCGAAAGAGATGAAATCTCAAGAAAGACGAACAGGTTGAACGCGTCGCCGGTAATCGTGATACCCAGGAGCCCCGTCAGGCACAGCAGCCACGCGGTATAGAAGAAACCCTGGTTGTGTGTTTCGATTTCGCTTGTGACACTGGCCCGGGCGAATACCGAAACGACAGTACTAATGGTTGAAACGATCATCAGTACATAGGCATTAACCAGATCGACCCGGTAGGCGATACCAAAGGGTGCAGCCCAGCCACCGAAGGTGTAGTCAATCACGCCTGAGTCCATGACGGTATTCAGCATCAGGAAGGACATCGCCATGGAGGCCGCGCTGGCGGCGAAGGTGATGAGCCATGCTCCAAGCGGGCGGGCGAGGACAAGACAGAACGCAGCCGCAATCAGTGGCACCACCACCTGCAGAGCAGGTAACTGCCCGCTAATCACAGGGACTCATCCTGACGGTGAATTTCCTCTTCCTCGACGGAGTCATAGGTCTCCCGTATCCGCACAACCAGCGCCAGCCCCAGGGCTGTGGTCGAGACGCCCACCACAATTGCCGTCAGGATCAGTACGTGTGGAAGCGGATTGGAGTAATTGCTGACACCTTCCTGGAGGATCGGAACATGGCCGTTGGCTATCTTGCCTATGCTGATATAGAGAATGAACACCGAGGCCTGAAAGAGATTCAGGCCGATGATCTTTTTCACCAGATTGCCACTTGAGATGACGACGTAGAAGCCGGTCATCATCAGCAGGATGACAATCCAGTAGTTGTAAAGGCCGGCGATCATCACGGATCGTTGCGCCCGGCGAAGGCAAGAAAGATCGTAATCATCACGGCACTGACGGTGACACCCACGCCGAACTCGACGACCAGAATGCCAAGGTGTTGCCCGGCCAAAGGGTCTTGCGCGAGTGCGTTGTACGCCAAGTAGTCAGAACCCGCTAGCATTGTGACCACGCCGACACCGGCGAAGAGCAACAGTCCGACGGCAGTCAACAGCCGCAGGACGCCCGGAGGTACCGCGCTGCGCAGTGCCTCGGTGCCGAAGATGAGGCCATAGAGAATGAAGCCAGCGGCGAAGATCACACCCGCCTGAAAGCCTCCGCCCGGCCCGTAATCGCCATGAAACTGGACGTAAAGTGCAAACAGCAGAATCATCGGGATGATGATCTTGGCGATAATGCGCAGAACCGGGTTATCGATCATCGTGTGGCCCCTCTTTTCCGGGGCGTTTTCGCCGGCGCAGGCCCAGCAGGCCCAGCACACCAACGCCTGCGGTAAAAATCACCGCCAGTTCCCCAAGCGTATCGTAGCCGCGGTAACTTGCCAGGATGCTGGTAACGACGTTGGGCACACCGGTCTGACTGGGCGACTCCGAGATATAAAACGGCGCTACATGCTGGTGTACGGGCGCACTGGGATCTCCGAAGAAGGGCATGTCCAGCGTACCGTAAATCAACGCCGCGCCGGTCGCGACAACGACCGCCAATGGCAACAAAGAACGATGGGCTGAAGCCCGCTCGTGTCGCCCTACCAGCCCGATCGTGCCAAGCATCAGCACAGTAGAAATGCCCATTCCGACGGCGGCTTCGGTGAATGCGACGTCTACCGCATCCAGCAGAACGAACATGACGGCGGCGAGCAGGCTGTAGATTCCGAACATCATCGCCACAGCAAAGAGGTCGTGCAGCCGTACCGCGGCGATTGCCGTCACTGCAAGCAGTGCCAACAGGACGATGTTGATGACTTCGATCAGCACTTACTTTTGTGCCTCATCCAGCCATGGCTTGCGAATACCATGTATCGCGGCACGCGCGAGTGCATGCGCGGTTGAGGGGCTGAGCAGCGCCATGATCAGTAGCAGCAAAAGGATTTTTCCCATGAGCAAACTCCAGCCGACCGCCAGTGCCAGACCCAGCAGAATGGCGCCCGCGCCGAGCGTGTCGGTGATGCTGGCGCCGTGCAGGCGGGTGAAGACATCAGGCAGGCGTAAAAGCCCTGTGCCGCCAATCAGGGTAAAAAGCGTGCCGACCAGCAGCAGCACCGCGCTCAGAACATCGAGGAAGGCGCTCACGAGTCCTCCGGATCAGTATGTGACTGGGGCTGGCCGAGATTACCGAACTCGGAGACCTTGAGCACGGCAACGGTACCGATAAATCCAATCAGGACATACATCAGCGCAATGTCGATGTAGAGCTCAGGATCGCCCACCACGAAACCAAGAACAGTGATCATCAGCACCGTCTTGGTGCCAAGCGCATTGGACGCGAGAATCCGGTCGTAAACGGTCGGACCCTTGATCGCGCGGATCAGCGCGAACGCCATGGTGACCAGCAGTGCGATGAGTGTGATGGTGAGAGTCACGCACCCTCCGCCCGTTGCACCTGGCGCGCCATCTCACCGGACATCAGGTCATTTGCGGCATCTTCGGTCAGTGCATGCACCTCGATGGTTTCGGCCGAAACATCCAGAGAGATCGTGCCCGGCGTGAGGGTGATGGAGTTGGCGTAAGTGACCCGCCCGACCTCGGTGTGATGTGTGGCATCCACTTTGATCACCGAAGGATGAATAGGCAGTTCCGGACTTACGATGCGGCGCGCCACATCCAAGTTGGAGCGGATCACCTGCCCGATGAGCCATGGGACATAGCGGATAAGTCCGGGCAGCAGGTGTACCGGCACACTCTCATCATCGAGTACCTCAAGACGAGAAGCACAAGCGACGACTGCAGCAACCGATAACAGTCCTAGCGACAGCAGCAGCGGATTGGTGTGCCCGGACAGCAAGAGCCATGTCCCTGACAGTATGAATAACAGCGTCATTGTTTTTCGCATGGGTTTTAAGTCAGCGGACAGTGCTGCCAAGGCATTTTATGGAGGGATGTTTGGCTCTTTAGAACCTAAATCTTGTGCCAAGTTTTCTGAAAATATACGAATACTGGATACCACATACCAGGAAAAAGTAAAACGACAAATCAAGATGCCGGTATCCGGAGGGCACCTGCCGCATACCGTACCGATCCGCCCTATACGATATCACGCGCAGAGGAGTGTCCCCAACCGTCATCATGGGTATGGCCTGCATCGTATGCGCTTTCAGGAAAGATTGAGGCCGGTGGCGCGCCTGTGTGCTCGGGCCTCCCTTCTTCGATGGATATTCATATCCTGGAGGGTTCTCTCTACGTAACTGATGTGCTCATCGGAGGCTTCTTTGGCCGCGTCTGGATCACCATCAATGATAGCGTTCATCAGATGGTAGTGCTGGTCCCGCAGGTGCTTGAAGTTATCGGGCCGCTGGTACAGGTTCTCGAGGTTGTAGTGAATACTCCGGCGTAGCAGCGAGAAAAGACTGCGCATGACGTGTACCAGTACTACGTTATGGGAAGCTTCGCCGATCGCAAGATGAAAATCCGCATCGGCCTTGGCTTCGACAACGGCATCGCCCTCGCCGTGGGAGGCAATCATTCGCTTGTACGCTGATCGCAGCAGTTCGATATCGGTTTGCGTCCGCCGGGCGGCTGCATGGTAAGCCGCCATCGACTCGATGGCATGACGCAACTCCATGACATCTTCCTGCGCGTCAGGTGATGCACTGATCAGCTCAAGCAGGGGATTCTCCAGCGCCGGATTCAGACTCTCGGTCACTTCTGTTGCCCCGCCCCGGCGGGTGACCAGCAAGCCGCGGGCAGAAAGAATCTGCAGACCCTCGCGCAATGATGGACGGGAAACGCCGAGTTGTACCGCGAACTTGCGTTCGGCCGGCAGTCGGTCGCCAGGTTTCAGGGCACCCTCAAGGATAAGCTGCTCTATTTGCCGAACGACAGAATCGCAGACGCGTTCACGAGCCATAGTTTCTGGTTATCTGGTAAGACCACAAATACAGACTGTAGCACTCTTCGCAGTCAAGGCAAACCGGGAATCAGTTGGGCCGCGCGGTGCGGTGAATGATCGAGTCAGCGCAACTCAAGTTTTAACCGGCGGGTGTGAAGAAGCGCCGAAAGCGAGTGACAAAAAAGCATGCATATCGTGAGGGCGCTGCTCCTGATCGAGTGACAGCGCATCTTCAACAACTTTCAGCAAGGTGTAAGGATAGGCGCCTGAGCGTGAGACGGTCAGTTTCTCGAGGGATGCCCCGTCGCGTCGTTTGAGGGCCGGTGGCGGTGAGTTACCAGTAATACAGTTGTAGATGGTTGCGGCCAGACCGTAAATGTCGGTCCAGGGCCCGAGATTACCGTCGAGATACTGTTCGGGCGGGGCAAAGCCGTGGGTCAGCGTCTGGAAGGATCCAAACCGGTTGTCGTTGTCCATGGTCTGGGCCGCACCGAAATCCAGCAGCAAGGGTTGACCACTGGTCCGTAGTAATACGTTGGCCGGTTTGACATCGAGGTGGACCACCCCCTCCTGGTGCATACGCCAGAGTCCATCACCAATGGGTGGAAATACCTGCTGCAGAAAGTCCCAGTCGAGCTCTCCCGCAAGTTTGTTGATGAACCAGCGCAAGTCGCGACCTTCCTCGTGTGTCATGACCATGTACAGGGTGTTATTCGCCTCGAAGTATTCGGCAACGTTGATGACATTGGGATGGCGCACAGCACTCATGCGCTCTGCCTCAAAACGGAACTTTTCGAGGCCGTTGCGAAACGGCGTCTGCGACAGTGGCCCGTTCGGCTCGAGAGACCCGTCAGGTTTGCGCGCTACAAGGTCCTGGGGACAGTACTCCTTGATAACGAACTTGTGCCGGTCAAGTTCATTGCTGGCCAGATACACCAGGCTAAATCCGCCACCGCCGAGCACCTCTCCCACCGTGTAACCCTTGAGGACGTATCCGGTCTGGAGGGGAAGTCTGCTGGCCATGATAGGTAACGGGTGGATGCGGGAGAATGGAAAACGGCGGTGATCAGGAATACAGTATAGTTTCTTGCCTGAATTTGATGCAGCCCCGGCTGAGAAATCCTTGCTGGCGGCAATAACACCGGAGACTCCACTTGCCCAAAAGTATGACGGCTTTCGCGCGTTGCGCATCCCAGACCCCATTAGGAGACCTAACTTGGGAACTGCGCTCGGTGAACCATCGCTTCCGCGAGGTGGCCATGCGGCTCCCGGAAGAGCTTCGTTTCCATGAGGGCATTTTCCGTGATGTCATTGCGACATCGGTGAGCCGCGGCCGTGTTGATGGGTCGCTTCGGTATTCTCCGCCACCCATGGGGTCAGATCCGGCCCAAATGAACACAGACCTGATCGGTGAACTGGCGGCCTGGTCTCAAAGTGTCCGCAGCATCGTGCCCGAGGCGCAGCCATTGCGGGTCGGTGAGGTACTGAAATGGCCAGGCGTGATGTCCACACCCATGGTGGATGAGCAGGCTCTCGCTGCGGAAGCTACGGATCTACTGCAAACATCTCTGGGACAGCTATCTGACTCGAGGGAGCGCGAAGGTCTTGCGCTCGCGCAAATGCTTGAGGAGCGTGTCAGAGCAGCTTCGGACGCGATCCGCGCCCTTGAGACAGTGTTGCCCGAGATCGGCGTCGCGCACCGCGAGCGTTTGGAACAGCGGCTTACTGAAATGTCCGTGCAGGTCGATCCCGAGCGTCTGGAACAAGAGGTGGCGCTGCTGCTGGCGAAAAGCGAAGTCAGCGAGGAGGTTGATCGACTGAAGATGCACCTTCGGGAAGTTGAGCAGGCGCTTAAACAAAACGAGCCGATCGGCCGCCGACTGGACTTTCTGATGCAGGAACTGAACCGGGAAGCCAACACTCTGGGATCGAAGTCAGCGCATCCCGAACAGACCAATGCTTCTGTCAACCTCAAGGTGCTGATTGAGCAGATGCGCGAGCAGGTGCAGAACATTGAGTGAAGAAACGCCTGCCCGCAAACCCACGCTCTATATCCTATCAGCCCCGTCCGGTGGGGGGAAAAGCAGCCTCGCCCGTGCTCTGGTTGAACGCGCACAGGACACCGTCACCTCGGTGTCTCACACAACGCGCCCGCAGCGTACCGGTGAAACCCACGGTGTGGATTATTTTTTCGTTGACCAATCAGAATTTGAGCAGATGATTAAAGACGACGGGTTCCTTGAATATGCCAGGGTTTTCGACCACTGGTACGGAACCTCTCGGAAAGCCGTGGAGCAGGCTATTGCCCAGGATCGTAGCGTCATGCTCGATATCGACTGGCAAGGGGCACAACAGATCCGCAGGGCCTTTCCTGCTGCCGTCAGCGTGTACATCTTGCCGCCGTCGGTGGAAGCTCTGGCCCAGAGACTGGTAGATCGTGGTCGGGATAGCCCTGACGAGATTGCATCGCGTCTTTCGGAGGCAGCGAGCGAGATGAGCCACTACGACGAATACGACCATATTCTGATTAATATCAACTTTGATGCGGCACTGGGCGAACTCGAGGCCCTGGTCTGCCGTGGTGAGGCTCCCCAATCTGGACAGGGCTTCAATGTTGGGACGCTTGTAGATTGTGCGAAAAACGTTAGACTAAAAACATCTGAGACAGCAAACCTTTAGCGACCCTTGTGAAGATTAGGCTTTAACGAGGACCTTGAGGTTCTGCCGGACTCATCAGACTGCCCCGATCCCCGCCAGGGATTACCCTGGGGCCGCATGGTTTTTTTGGAGAACACCGATGGCAAGAATTACTGTCGAGGACTGCCTCGAAAACGTTGAAAACCGCTTCGAGCTGGTGCTGGTCGCTGCCCGCCGTACGCGGCAGTTACAACTGGGTCACGATCCGCTGGTACCTGAGGATCGGGACAAGCATACCGTGATCGCGCTTCGCGAAATTGCCGAGGGCCTCATCACCAGCGATATTCTCAAAGAAGTTGAGGTTGATACCCGACAGGAGCTCGAAGAAGTATTCGGTGAGAGCGAAGCGTCCGAGAACGCCGGTGAGGCGACAGCCGAAGCGACAGTTCCGGACACCGAAGATAGGGGCGAGGCCGAGATTTCTGCGGAAGACCTCGCAGCGCTGGCCGATCTAATCGAATCGGTGCCGGTCGCGCAGGCGCTCGAAACCGCCAGTGATGAAACCGCCAGTGATGAAACCGCCAGTGACGAGGAAACGCACGATGCCGACGACGCCGGCGACGACGCGGAGGAAAAGCCCGTCAGCTGAAAACCGGCAGAGGTCCGCGAAACCCCGTAAGGACCGACTGCTGATTAGCGATCTGCTCGAGATCGTCGAGCAGTACCTCGATTCCGAGGAAGTCAAAGCCGTCTACGATGCCTACCTGTTTGGCGCCGAAGCCCATGAGGGACAGGTGCGTCGAAGTGGTGAAGCTTATATCTTCCACCCCTTGTCTGTGGCGGCCATTCTCGGGGAGATGCGGCTTGACAGTCGTAGCCTCATCGCAGCGCTGCTGCACGATGTTATCGAGGACACCCCCACCGCCAAAGAAGAACTCGCCACGCGCTTTGGTAAAGACGTCGCGCAATTAGTCGATGGGGTCAGCAAGATCGATCAGATCGACTTCGAATCGCGTGAGCACGCGGAGGCGGAAAACTTCCGCAAGATGCTGCTGGCAATGGCCAAGGATATCCGGGTCATTCTGATCAAGCTCGCCGACCGGCTCCACAACATGCGCACGCTAGATGCGCTTAAGCCCGACAAGCGTAAGCGGATTGCCGAACAAACCTTGGATATCTTCGCCCCCATTGCCAACCGGCTCGGCATGCGTACGTGGACCCAGGAACTCGAGGACCTGAGTTTCCGTCACCTGTACCCCAAGCGCTACGACGCGATCTACAAGGAACTTGGCAAACGCCGTGGCAATCACCGGGCAATCATCCAGAAGACCGTCACCAAGTTTGAAGCCGAACTTTCAGAGGCAGGCATCGACGGCTCTGTCGAAGGTCGCGAGAAAAATATCTACAGCGTGTATCGCAAGATGCGTTCACGGCGGGTACCGATGTCGGAGATGCGGGATATCTTCGCTATCCGAATCATCGTCCGTTCGGTCGACGCCTGTTACCGTGTTTTGGGTGTGATTCACAACACGTATAAGCCCGTGCCGGGCAAGTTCAAGGATTACATCGCGATCCCAAAAGCCAACGGCTATCAGTCCCTGCATACCCTGCTTTTCGGTACCTTCGGTCAGAGCATCGAGGTGCAGATCCGAACGACAGAGATGCACAGGATTGCAGAGAGTGGTGTTGCATCACACTGGCAGTACAAGACCGGAGAGAAGCGTGCCGGCTCGCAGGCGCCCACCCACCATTGGATGCTGGATCTGCTCAATACCCAGAACCAGGCCGGTAATCCTTCCGAGTTTCTTGAGCACCTCAAGATCGATCTTTACCCCGATGAGGTCTATGTGTTCACCCCCCATGGGGACATCAAGAAATTGCCCAAAGGCTCGAGTGCGTTGGACTTTGCCTACTCGGTGCACTCGGACGTCGGCAATCACTGTATCGGAGCACGTATCAACAACGAGTCCGTACCGCTGCATCAGCCGGTCGGGAACGGTGATCACGTGGAGATACTGACGGCCCGATCCGCAGTGCCCACTCCACTGTGGCTGAACTATGTGGTTACTGCGAAAGCGCGTGCGGCGATCCGTGATTTCCTGAAACACCAACATCAGGAAGACGCAGGCAAACTCGGCCGCCAGCTTCTGGAGCGGGCGCTTAAAACCGTTGGTTTGACTACCCGGCTGCGCACAAATCAGAAAATCCAACTGCTCAAGCGCATCGGCCTCGAAGACTGGAATGAACTATTGACCGATATCGGCATGGGTCGCCGTCTGCCGATGGTGGTTGCCAGGCAACTGTTGCCGGAAGTGAAGGGTGCTGATTCAGCCAGAAGTGAGCCGCTGCCGATTCGAGGTGTGGAGGGAATGAGCGTCTCCTATGCGCGCTGTTGCCGGCCCATTCCCGGGGACGGTATTGTCGGGCTATTCTCCCGAGGCCGTGGCATCGTGATCCATCGACCCAACTGTCCCAATGCACGGGAACAAAGCAAGCGCCCGGATACGTGGATTGGGGTCGAATGGTCGGACGACATCAAAACCACCTTCGAGGCGGATATCCGTCTAGAAGTCGTAAACCGACGCGGGGTTTTTGCAACGCTGGCTTCGGTGATCGCCGAAGAAGATTCCAATATCAATCATGTTCTGGTGACGGCCCGGGACGATCGAAATTCGGCCATCCGGTTTACTATCGAAGTACACGACCGCAAACATCTCGCGCGGATTATTCGACGACTGCGAGCCCGCCGCTCGGTTATTCGAGTCTCGAGATCACGCGGCTGAATTGAATACCCTCTGATAAGGAAAGTTTCATGACTGCAAACCGGCCCATTCATAGTGATCAGGCACCCGACGCCATCGGCCCGTACTCACAAGCTGTGTGTGTTCGCGACACGGTTTATCTTTCTGGACAGATACCTCTTGATCCAGGAACGATGGAGCTTGTGAGCGGAGATATCGAAGCGCAGACGAGACGGGTGTTCGACAATCTCGCGGCAGTGATGCACTCAGCCGGGGGTTCTCTTGGGAATATCGTCAAGCTCACTATTTACCTCGTTGATCTTGAACAGTTTGCGCGGGTCAATACCGTCATGGCGGAATATTTTGAACCCCCGTTTCCTTCGCGGGCCACGGTTGCTGTTGCAGCTTTGCCCAAGGGTGCTGCCATCGAGGTGGAGGCAGTCGCACACCTGTCTGATTAGTTTCTGCGAGGCAAAAGAGCGCCGAGATGGATGCGACTGCACAGGCGTCTGTCGACATCCTCAAGGGCGTTGGTCCGCAGCTTGCGGAAAAACTCGCGGGTCTGGGCATTTCCTGCGTTGCGGATCTGTTGTTCCATCTACCTATTCGTTATCAAGATCGCACCACCATGGTTGCGATCGGCGAGCTACGACCCGGCGTTGAAGTGCTTATCTCGGGGCGGATTGAGGCGAGCGGCGTGCAGTTTGGCCGGCGGCGCAGTTTGATGACCGTCATCTCGGATGACACCGGCCGATTGACGGTGCGCCAGTTTCATTTCAACGCCTCGCAGCGTCGTGGCCTTAAACGCGGTGCATTCATTCAATGCTATGGCGAAGTTCGATCGGGACCCACAGGCCTTGAGATGGTGCACCCTGAGTACCGGCTTATTGAAGGACCTGATGCAGTTGAGGTAGAGACAACCCTCACACCGGTCTACCCTACGACCGAAGGCATCGGCCAGCGCCGCTGGCGCGATCTCACCGGTCAGGCGCTCGCACGATGTGGCGAAGCGGTCCCCGAGCTATTGGGAGATTGGGCAAGCTTTGAGTTTGGTGATTTGCCGCTCTCAGAGGCGTTGATGCAATTGCACCGACCGGCGCCGGGGATTGATCTCGAAACGCTTAAAGCAGGCACGCATCCGGCACAGCAGCGCCTTGCCTTTGAAGAACTGCTGGCTAATCATCTTGCGGTGCGCCAGCGCCGTGAACGGCGTGATGCGTTATCGGCGCAGTCTATTCAGGCATCAACTGAGTTCTGGCCGCGCCTTCGAGACGCGCTGGGATTCACCCTGACTGATGCGCAACAGCGAAGCATCGACGAGATCGTAGCCGATCTGGGCAAGCCGACACCTTCCTTACGGCTGTTGCAGGGCGATGTCGGCTGTGGAAAAACTGTGGTGGCCGCCGCCGCTGTGCTGGCTGCGATTGAGGGGGGCCAACAAGCGGTGGTGATGGCGCCAACGGAACTGCTTGCCGAGCAACATCTTCGGGTATTCAGTGGCTGGTTTGAGAAGGTGGGGATTAAGCCTGTTTGGCTCAGCGGTCGAATAAGTCAGCGCGAGCGACGTGCGGTTTGCGCGCAGTTATCAAGCGGCGCTGCTCGCGTGGTAGTGGGCACTCATGCGGTTTTCCAGGATGACGTGAGTTATCACAACCTCGGGCTGGTGGTTGTTGATGAGCAGCATCGTTTTGGCGTGGCACAGCGGCTCGCGTTGCGCGAAAAAGGTCAGCGTGAGGGAAGTGCGCCCCATCAGATCATCATGAGCGCTACCCCGATTCCAAGATCACTGACGATGGTGATGTACGCCGACATGGATCTTTCGGTCATCGATGAGATGCCGCCGGGACGCCAGCCGGTTGAGACCGTGGTCCTGCCCAATACGCGTCGCGAAGATGTTCAGGCGCGCATTCGGGAGGCTTGTGCCCGTGAGCGAAGAGCGTACTGGGTATGCCCGCTGATCGAAGACTCTGATGTGCTGGCGGTTCAGGCCGCAACCAGCCGCGCAGAGGCGCTTAAAAGCGAGTTACCCGAGCTTCGCATTGCACTGTTGCATGGCAAGATTCCCTCTGCCCAAAAAGACGAGATCATGGATGATTTTCGTCAGGGGCGAGTCGATGTACTGGTGGCTACCACCGTGATTGAGGTTGGGGTGGATGTTCCGGAAGCCTCATTGATGGTGATCGAAAACGCCGAACGACTCGGCCTGTCGCAACTGCATCAGTTGCGCGGGCGCGTGGGCCGAGGAGATCAAAAATCAGTGTGTGTGTTGATGTATCAGCCACCTTTAGGCCATAACGCCAAGGAGCGTTTGGCAACGATGCGCCAGAGCACGGACGGGTTCGAGATTGCCCAGAAAGACCTTGAGCTGCGCGGGCCGGGTGAACTGCTGGGCGTTCGCCAGAGCGGCGCGCCGCAATTTCGCATTGCGGATCTGGCCCGTGATCGGGCATTACTGCCTGCCGTCCAGCACGGTGCGGTCAGGCTACTTCGCGATTACCCTAAAAAAGCCGAGCCTCTCATAGCGCGCTGGGTTCGCGAGGGGCTTTCGTTTTCCAATGCCTGAAAAACTAAAACTCTATTGGCGTCTGGCGCGGCTTGATAGGCCCGTGGGCTGGTTGTTATTGCTCTGGCCCACACTCTGGGCGCTGTGGATTGCCGCCGACGGGCACCCGCGCCCCGCCATCGTGGCCATCTTCGTGCTCGGTGTGATCACGATGCGTGCGGCCGGCTGTGTCATCAACGATATATTCGATCGTGATCTTGATCCACTGGTCGAACGCACTCGCACTCGTCCACTCGCGAGCGGCGCCGTCACCGTGCGCGAAGCGTTGGTGATTTTTTTCTTGCTGCTGACCATAGCCTTTGGCCTCGTGTTGCTCCTCAACCACGAGACGGTATTGTTGGCGGTGGTTGGTGCTGGGATAGCCGCAAGCTACCCCTTGGCTAAGCGATTCACAAATCTGCCGCAGGTATATCTGGGTGTGGCATTTTCGTGGGGTATTCCGATGGCATTCACCGCACAGGACAGCCCGCTGATGCCGCTGGCCTGGTGGCTGCTGGGCACCAACCTACTTTGGACGGTCGCTTATGACACGATGTATGCCATGGCAGATCGTCCTGATGATCTCAAAGCTGGTATCAAATCGACCGCTATCTTGTTTGGCCGATTTGATCGTGTTATCAACACCACTCTGCAGATATTGGCATTGATTAATCTGGTTCTGATTGGTGCGTACCTGGAGCTAAATAGCATGTTTTATGCTGGCCTGGCAGGTGCGACGGTTACAGTGCTTTACCAGTACCGCCTGTGTGCTGATCGCGATCGGATGCAGTGTTTTAAGGCATTTTTGAACAATATCTGGTTCGGCGGGTTCGTTTTTGCAGGCATCGTGCTGGCCTATACTTGACCAGTGATGGCAGGCAGCATCCATCAGCAGTATGGGCGCATTTACCTTCAGGGCTAATGAGGGTCATCACATGAAGCGATTGAAAAAGCGTAGCCCCCACTATTGGCGCGATAAACTGGCAGCAGATAAGACCCATGAGATTAAAAGGGCACCAAAGCGGTTTGCCGGAATTCAGGCAGGTCAACTGATGCTGATTCCCACGCCGGCCATCGTTGATCGTTACATCCGTTCCATCAAGCCGGGGCGATTTGTTGATCCGGCTGAGTTGCGTTTGCGGCTGGCGAAGCGTTATCGGGCCGATGTCAGTTGTCCTCTTGTCACCGGTATTTGTCTTCGGATCGTGGCCGAAGCTGCCCACGAGACTCTGAATGCTGGCGCAGCATTGGACGAGGTGACGCCATTTTGGCGGGTCATGGACGGGAATTCGAGCACCGCCCGCAAACTGTCGTTTGACCCAGGTCTTATCGATCTGCAGCGAGAACTCGAGTTCCCTGATCCCCATTAAGGCAAGGACAGCGGTGATCCGTTAATTCCTGCCTGATCCTTGGAGTTTTCAAGATACGATCAATGACAAGCCGATAATTTGAGTTCGCGGTGCCATGAAGCGTGAGTCCGGCAGCGCCCGAATGCTGAAAATAAAGATGTGGATCGATCAACCCGGCTCAAGTTTAGCGTAGGCTAGTACCAGCCACTTACTGCCCACCTTTTCGAAGCGCACCTGGACGCGGGCATGTTCGCCCTGGCCTTCTACCATGACCACGGTCCCGGCACCGAACTTGGCGTGCTTTACCCGCCCGCCTAACCGGATATCTCCGGTTGCCTCTGGATTGGCACCCGCGCGTGCGGTTTTTTGCTCTGGCCGAGGTATCCGGGTACGCAAGCCGGCGCCAGCACGCACATCTGCCACCAGATCTACCGGAATCTCCGAAAGAAATCGCGAGGGGCTGGTTGTGTGTTCGCGCCCATGCAGGCGACGTACTTCAGCACAGGTCAGGACCAGTTGCTCCATGGCCCGCGTCATGCCGACATAGCACAGTCGCCGTTCCTCTTCTAAACCGCCCGGTTCATCCAGCGAGCGCTGGTGGGGAAACAGGCCTTCTTCCAGGCCGCACAGAAAGACCAGCGGGAATTCCAGCCCCTTGGCTGAGTGTAGGCTCATCAGTTGTACGCAGTCCTCCCACTCGTCAGCCTGCCCCTCTCCTGCTTCCAGTGCCGCATGGGCAAGAAAATCAGATAAGGGGTCGGTGTTCTCATCATTTTCGGCTTCAATGTTGAAATTGCGCCCCGCGCTGACCAGTTCTTCCAGGTTTTCAACCCGGGTGATGGCTTTTTCTCCGCGCTCTTTGCGGTAGTGATCGATCAGGCCGCTGCGATTTATAGCCAGGTCGACCTTTTCAGATAAATCAAGGTCTTGTGCATCCTGTGCCAGCTGGGTGACCAGGCTGGTGAAGCCGGTCAGAGCTGTTCGTGCCCGGGCCGGCAGCGCGCCTGACTGACTGAGTGCCGTGGCTGCAACCCATAGTGAGCTTCCTTGCTCACGGGCATGTTGGCGCACAGCTTCGACGGTGCGTGCGCCAATACCCCGTGTCGGCAAGTTAACGACGCGCTCAAACGCCGGGTCGGAATCACGGTTGGTGATCAGCCGCAGATACGCCAGTGCGTCCTTGATCTCTGCCCGCTCGAAAAAACGCAGTCCCCCGTAAACCCGGTAGGGAACCCCCTGGGCCAGCAACAGTTCCTCGAATACTCGAGATTGGGCGTTGGAGCGGTAGAGTATGGCGATACTGTCACGGCGTTGCCCCTGGTGCTGCCAGGCCTGTATTCGGTCGATGACGAATCGTCCTTCGTCGATCTCATCCAGCGCACCGTAGAGTTGGATTAACTCGCCATCGGTGCCATCGGTCCACAGATTTTTGCCTAGCCTGTCCGGGTTCTGGTCGATGACCGCATTTGCCGCTTTGAGGATATTGCCGGTCGAGCGATAGTTCTGCTCCAGGCGAACGACCTGGGTGCCGGTAAAATCGCGTTGTAGCTGATGCATATTCTCCACCCGGGCACCACGCCAGCCATAAATTGACTGGTCGTCGTCTCCCACGGCACAAATCTGTCGGTGCCCCTGTGCTAGCAGTTTGAGCCAACGATACTGAATTGCATTGCTGTCCTGAAATTCGTCGACCAGTATGTGCTGGAAGCGCTGCTGGTAGGCTATACACAGTGGTTCGTTGTTCTGCAGCAGTTCCAGCGTACGCAATAGCAGCTCAGCAAAATCCACCAACCCCAGTTTTTGGCAGATCTCTTCGTAGTGGGTATAGACCTGGACCAGGGCCTGCTGATGATTGTCATCGGAGCCCTGTAGTTGTTGTGCCCGGCGCCCCTCCTCTTTCTGATGGTTGATAAACCACTGTATCTGTCGCGGTTGCCAGTACCCCTCATCGAGGCCAAGCTCACGTATGGCCCGGCGCACGACACGGTATTGATCGTCTGCATCGAGGATTTCAAAACCGTTCGGCAGGTTGGCTTGCTCATGATGCGCCCGGAGCAGGCGGTGGGATAAACCGTGAAAAGTTCCAATCCACATCCCGCGCACAGAAAAACCCAGAAAATCCTCAATCCGCCTTCGCATTTCGTTGGCGGCTTTATTGGTGAAGGTGACGGCGAGCACCGCAAATGGGGACACATCCAGCGCCTGCACCAGATAAGCGATACGATAGGTCAGGACGCGGGTCTTGCCACTGCCGGCACCCGCCAGGACCAGCATGGGTCCCGGTGGGGCCCCGACGGCCTCACGTTGGGCGTCGTTCAGGGCATCAAAAATCTGCGAAACATCCATCCGTGTCACATCCGGCTGAAGCGTTGGCAGGCCAGACGTGGGTCATGGGTCAGGGAGGTACGCGGACCCGCACTCCATTGCGCAGAATTCAGTGAGGGAAAGTAAACCAGATCCTGGCCGCACACTTGGTCTGGTACCCAGGTCACATCGACAAAATCGCAATAGCGCAGGGCTTCAGCGTACAGTTGCGCACCACCGATGAACCAGACTTCACCTGTGCAGTCGCTCAGCGCTGCCTCCAGTGAGGTGAAACAGGGCACCTGGGTCAGGGTTGCTCGGGTTACTACCCGGTTATCACGCCCCGGAAGCGCTCGGCTGCCAATGGATTCCCAGGTGTGCCGGCCCATGATAATGGTGGTACCCAGTGTCAGGCGCTTAAACCGCTTCAGATCCTCGGGGTAGTGCCAGGGCAGTTGTCCTGAACGGCCGATGACTCGGTCATGGGACATAGCCACGATGGCAGCTCGCGCCGGCGTGCTCTTAGATGCCGCCATACTGGCCTTAGACAGCGACCTTGAAACCGATTGCGGGATGGGGGGCATACCCGCTTAGCCGGAAGGTATCCACCAGAGAATCCGTATCTGCTTCGAGCAGGGGGTTGATATCTTCCAGCGCTCTTACCGCTGGGTCGATCTGGAGTTGTGGCAAGGCAAGCGGTTCGCGTAGCAGTTGTTCACGTAGGCCCGGGACGTGGTCGTATTCAGTCATCGTACCGTCGGCCTTGGCCGTGTAAATATGGGCGTCTATCAGTGTGTGGCCAAAAAATCCCGCCGGGATTCCGCTAAAGCGGGAGATCAACTCCAACAGAAAAGCGTAGCCGGCGATGTTGTAAGGTAGTCCCAGCGCCACATCACAACTTCGCTGGGTCAAGTGCAGACACAGCAGTGGCGCCCCTTCTTCGTCATGCTGCACGTTGAGTACCCAGAAGGCATGGCATGGTGGCAGGGCGCTGGATTGGGCATTGCCCGGCGCCCAGGCTGAGACCACCAAGCGACGGCTCTGAGGATGTTGGCACAGTTCGTCGATTACCCAGCGAATCTGGTCATTAAAGCCCGATTGCCCATCTTGATGCACCGGAAAATGACGCCAGAAATTGCCATAGGCGCTTGGGACCCGACCTGCTTCATCGGCCCAGGGTTCCCAGAAGCGACAGTTGTGGCGACGCAACAGATCGATGCGGGTATCCCCGGAAAGGAACCACAGGTTTTCCACCACAATGTTTTTCCAGGAGATTTCCTTTGTGGTCAGTAGCGGGAAGCCTTGGCGCAGGTCCACCTGATAATTGACGTTGAAGGTCGACAGGGTGTCGACCCCGGTACGGTTGGGCTTGCGCTGACCAGTTTCCAGCACCCGTTGGACAACTTCAAGGTATTGCTGCAATCGTTTTCCTCCGGAAAAATAACGATGCGGTTACGGCTTCAGCCGTTATCGCGAAAAAAGTGCTCTATGGCCTTGCGGGCGACAAAGGCCGATTTTACATACCAAAAATCTCGGTTAATACACATGGTGGCGAAAGCCAGCTTGCGGCCATTTTTTTCAGCATAACCGACAAACCAATCGTAGCGCCCAGTGGGTGCCCGCCCGCTCAGGCTGCCAGTTTTGCCGCCGACGTCGACTTTCACCATGGTGCCGCTGGCAAATTTCTTGAATGAGGTGCGCGCTGAGCCGGCCTCTATGGTTTGCCGCATCAGAACCTGCAACTGTCCGGCGCTGTCACTGTGGATGATCTGTTCGCTGGGGGTGGTATCGGCTTCGTAGAGAATCAGCCCATCATCGCCCACGATCTTTCGAATCAGGGTAGGCCTGATTCGCTGGCCCTTGTTAATTACAGTACTGGCGATGATTGCCCCGTGTACTGGGGACAGGGTGGTATTTTGGGTATAGCCGGCCGCGGTTTCTGCGACTGACCACGGATCAGCAGAATCCAGTTCCAGGCTACTCGAGGCCAGTGTGAAGTCTGCACCCAAGTCTCGATTGAAGCCAAAAGCCTCGGCATAATCAGTGAGGGAATGTGCGCCGATCGAAAATACACCCAGTCGCGCGAAAATGGTATTGACCGATTTGGCAAAGGCGCTTGATAGTGGAATTCGCCGGGTCCACTGGTTGTTTTTATGCGATAGGACATTTTTTCGATAAAGGCTGGTGCTCTTTCCATTGAAGGGAATTACGGTGGTGGCATCGGCTTTGCCCAGATCGATGGCCGCCGCCGCAGTCACGATCTTGAAGACCGAGGCCGCCGGATAAGTCGCTTTCAGCGCGAGGTTTTCGCTGTGATCGCCATCACGGCGGTGATTTACCAGCGCCAGTATCTCGCCGTTGTCAGGGTCCAGTGCGACAAAAACGCCATAGTCGGGGCCATATTGCTCGAAGACCGCCTTAACCGCATCCTGTAGAGCCGGGTCGAGCGTGTATTCCACAGTAGCAGGGTAGTTGGTGTTGCCCCGGCGTATCGTAATCTTTCGCGGATATCGGTTTTCATCAATAGCCCGGCTCAGGGTGTGTCGCACCAAAGGTCGATCAACACCCCAGATTTCTTGGCGTGACCAAAGTCGGGTATCCAGTTGTTGTGGGACAGCCATCACGCCTAGTCCAAGCAGCACAATGGATAACGAAACCCACCAGCCGAAAGACAGTCGCCGGTTCGACAGCGAGCCAACCGGCGCCGGTGGATTTATCGGCTTCACCGTTGTCCCACCAGGGTATCGCGCGCTTCGTTAATCAGTGCAGCGAGATAGTCTGTCCCACCTCGGTCGGTGTGTAGCCGCTGGATCAGTCGTCGGTGCGCTGCAACCACTTCGGCTTTTGAAGCATCGGGCGGGACGCCGAGAATCTGCGCGGCCTGAGGAATCGACATGGGTCCTTGTGTTGGTGTTTTCTGGTGGCCACCGTCGTCCGTTTCGCGCCAGGCATCACCCCGGGTTCGATCGAGGTAGGCTTCCAGCAGTGCTGCTGACTGGGCATCTCGGGTACGACACTCACGCAGGAGTTCTGCCAGTTGCATATCAGAGAGGTCCTTGAGCGCGTTGCCCGCAAATGGGCCACTGACCACCTCTCCATCAAGATCGCCACTATCGTGGTCCAGCGTCATGCGCAGGACCTCGGTTTCAACCTTGGAACTCTGGCCGGTACTTGGGCCACGGGTAGATTTAAATAACCGCCAGGCCTGGCGTGCCACCAGTAGTCTTTGCAGCCAGGGTATTGCCGCGCTGATGATCGCGAACATCCAGTGAATCCGACCGGTGATTACCAGCAGCAACAGAGCCGCGCCCACGCCATACAGTACTATCAGTTTCAGGGTGCGACTGCGTTGGGCCGGGGTGGCCTTTCCCAGCCACGAAGCCAGCCACATCAACCCGACCAGCGCTACCAGCGCCAGGAACAATCGCGCCAAGATCAGTCTCCGTCGCCTAGCTGTTGTGTCAGTCGCAAAGCTTCGCCACCTTGGCTACGACTAAAGTCTTCGAGTGCTTTACGGCCGCCGGCGGCGTAAACGGCTACCGCGCATAGGAGTTCGCGCAGTTGAGCGGCGCTGGCGGCATCGAAGCGGCAATGTGCGCCGTGGGTCAGTCGGGCAATGTGGGCGAAAGCCTTCGCCGCTGCCGGGTCGGCACCGTCCTGGAACAAAAACACCGGCACCCCGAGAATACCCAGCTTGCCAGCAACACGGGCCAGTACGTCCGGGTCTTCTTCCATGCAATCGCCAACGAATACTAATGCATCCACAGTCCCACGACCGGCTTGTGTGACGGCGTGCTGAAGCAGTCGGGCAACCTGTGTCTGCCCGGCCGAACAGCGGATCGCACTCATCAAGCTCAGAAGTTCATCGGCCTGCGCCGTCCAGGGTGCCGCCTTGAATTCCCCATAGCCCCGGTAATAGGCGAGTTGTATGTCCAATCCCCCCAGTGCCGCTGTCTGCTCGAACATCTGTGCCTGTATATGGCAGGCACGATCCCACATCGGCTCTCGACTGGCGGTGGCATCCAGCGCAAAAATCAGCCGACCTCGTGCTTCGTGTCGGGTGGGGGGAGAGTTCGCCCGTACCTGCTGAAGAAAACGATCTACATCCTCACGACTGGAACGGCGCAGGGCATTTTTTGGGGATGAAGTCACGGTGTGCGCAAAACGGAAATAAGATCAGCAAACAATCATATCATTGCGCTCTGATGTCATCGTTTGGAGTGTGGATGTGAGCCTGATAGCGGCCCTGGAAGGGCTGGCGCTGGGAAGCGCCCTGATCGTCGCGATTGGCGCCCAAAACGCTTTTGTGCTGCGTCAGGGCCTCGCCCGCCAGCATGTCTTCGTGGTTTGTACCGTGTGCCTTGGCGGCGACGCGTTGCTGATCAGCCTTGGCGCGGGCGGTCTGGGTACGGTATTTCGGACCGATCCGGTGATTCTACAGGGCACGGCCTGGGCCGGCGCTGCTTTTCTGGTCGTTTTCGCAGTGCAGTCTTTCCGTCGGGTAGCAAGCCCCCAAGCACTGGTGGCCCTAACCGGAACAGGCAGGGCAGAGAGCGATAGCCTGGGCAAAGCCATTGGCAGCGCCCTGGCCCTGACGTTTCTGAATCCCCACGTGTATCTGGATACGGTAGTGGTGCTAGGTGGGATTGCCGCACGTTATGAAAGTGCCGACCGGGCCTTATTTGCACTTGGCGCTATTTGTGCTTCTGTTATCTGGTTCTACAGCCTGGGTTTCGGTGCTACGCGCCTGGCACCGCTGGTCAGTCGAGCGAGTACCTGGCGCCTGATCGATGGTGCTATTGGTCTGATGATGTTGGCCCTGTCAGCTTCGTTGGCGCACTGGGCATGGACGGCTGCGCACTAGCCTTGGTATTTTTGATCGGCTAGTGCCCGATCTGTGATCTCGCTGACATCGCGTGAGAGATGTTTGTGACGACGGATGCGTTCAAGTGCTTGATGCATTAACTCGCGTCGGCCCGGTTCGAAACGACGCCACAGATTAAAGGCCGAGGCCAGGCGGGCAGCGAGTTGAGGGTTTTTAGGGTCGGTGGCCAGTAACTGTTCGGTCACCAGATGGTAGCCAGCCCCGTCGGGCTGGTGGAATCTCAGCGGATTGCCATGTGCAAAGGCGCCAATCAGGGCGTGGACTTTGTTGGGGTTGTCATTCTGGTAGCACTCGTGCTCGGTAAGGTGGGCGATGCGCTGAACCGTGTCTTCGCATCGTGAGATCGCCTGTACCCGCAGCCACTTATCCATCACCAGCGGGTATTCACGCCAGCGTTCAAGAAAATAGGCCAGCGCTTCGTCTCGTGCCGGGTGCGCCTGGTCTGCCAGTGCCGCCAGTGCCGCCAGGGTATCGGTCATGTTGTCTGCGCCCTTCAACTGCATCAGTGCCCGTTCGAAACTACTCTCCTCTTCCAAGATCATCAGATAAGTGAGACAGGTATTGCGCAGCGCGCGCGATCCGGCACTGGCCGCATCCAAGCGACAAGGCCCCGGAGTTTTCAACGCATGGTAGTGGGCAAGAAAGGCCTTCTGGTAGCGGCTCACCAGTGCTTTCGCCACGGATCGGCGAGCCTGATGAATTGCCTCGGGGTCAATCACCTCGATAAATTCACCCAGGTAATTCTCATCGGGAAGTTTCAGTGCCAGGGCCTGGAAAGCTCGATCATTAAAATCACCTTCGAGAGTCTGGCTAAATGCTGCGGCAAAACTCTCATTGAGAGCCCTATCTTCAGCATCATCCAACCATGCCAGGATTTGTTGACGGGCCAGTCGCTGGCCAGCATCCCAGCGGTTAAAGGGGTCGTTGTCATGGCCCATGAGAACCGCTAAGTCTGCATCGTCGTGATCTGTGTCCAGAATCACGGGCGCAGAAAAGCCGCGTAAAAGAGAAGGCACTGGAGGAGTGTCAACGTCGTCAAACACAAACTCCTGCTCAGCACCAGTTAGGTTAAGCGTATGCTGGTGGCCCGCTTCGTCGCCGCCGTCGCAGCGGGTGGTGAGTGGATTCCCTTGGCGGTCAAAAAGAGCGGTCACTATCGGCATCTGCAAGGCTGGGTGGGCTTGCGTGAGATCGCAATCTACCTGTTTCAGGCGTAGGTGATAACGGCGTAACTTGGCATCGAACTGGCCATGGCTCGATAACCGGGGTGTGCCTGACTGCTCGTACCATCGGTAAAACTGCGTGAGATCGTGGCCAGACGCCTGCGCAATGGCCTGAACAAAGTCGTCTGTTGTGACTGCCTGACCATCGTGGTGCTCGAAATACCGGTTACAGCCGCGCACAAAAGCGCGATTCCCAACTAACCGGTTCAGCATACGTACCACCTCGGCGCCCTTGATGTAGATCGTGAGGGTGTAGAAGTTGTTGATCTCGACAAAGGAGTCTGGCCGGATGGGGTGGGCCATTGGGCCGGCATCTTCACGAAACTGCTGTGTGCGAACCAGATTGGCATCTTCAATGCGCTTAACTCCGGCAGAGCCGTGGGCGGCGCTGAACTGCTGCTCGCGAAATACCGTGAACCCCTCCTTGAGGCTTAACTGGAACCAGTCACGCAGCGTTACCCGATTACCAGACCAGTTATGGAAATATTCGTGACCGATAACATCGCTGACCGATCGATAGTCCTGGTCTGTCGCCGTAGCGGGAAGCGCCAGCACGTAGCGGGTGTTGAAAACATTGAGCCCCTTGTTTTCCATTGCACCCATGTTGAAATCGTCGACAGCAACGATGTTGTAGTGATCTAGGTCATATTCGCGGTTGTAGGTTTTTTCATCCCACGCCATAGCCTCGCGTAAAGCCGTCATGGCATGGTCGCATTGGGGCAGGTCACGCTCGCGGGCATATACCCGCAGTTGTACCTTGCGGCCGGACTGGGTTGTGAATTCATCTTCGATGAACTGCAGTTGTCCGGCGACCAACGCAAAAAGGTAGCACGGCTTGGGGTAAGGGTCTTCCCAGATGACATGGTGCCGGCCACCGTTTTTGTCAGAAGAGACCCGGTTGCCGTTGGCCAGCAAAACGGGGTAGCGGCTCTGGTCTGCACGTAGGGTAACCCGGTACACTGAGAGCACGTCAGGTCGGTCCAGAAAATAGGTGATACGCCGAAAACCTTCCGGCTCGCACTGGGTGCATAGCGTATCTGCCGACGCATAAAGCCCGCTGAGTTCAGTATTGGTGATCGGGCTGATCACGGTCTCCAAGTCAAGGGTGAAACGTGCGGGCACCGCCAGCAGGGTCAGGGTCACATCATCGCGTTGCCACTGTTGCGGATCGAGCACTTTGCCGTCGAGCGCGACTGAGGCCAGTTCAAGTTTTTCACCATTGAGGATAAGCGGCCGGGAATGATTACCGTTGCGGGTAATCCACAGTTGCGTGCGAACGCGAGTCTCTTTCTCGCCAAGATCAAAATCCAGCTCGATCTTCGGGATCAGGTAATCGGGCGGGGTGTAATCCTTGAGATAGGTCCGCTGGGCCTTGTCAGGGGTGTTGGTCATTGAACGAACAGGATTAACATAATGACAAAAGCGATCACCAGCGCCAGTGGTGCCAGCACAGCCGGCCAATCTTTGGGCGTGTCCTGAGATTGGCGTAACAACGATTTAATTCCTGGAGAAAACCACAGTATTACCACCAGTGCGAGTACGCCCAGCAATAGTTTTTCCCAGGTGGCCAGAGGATTCATCTTAAATAAAAAAGGCCTGAGTCGGACGGCCCGAGCACGTAAACAAAGTGAGCACAGTCAAATAAGTATCTCATTTTCCTAAACAAACTGATCTAGAGCAAGGTGGGTCAGGTCTAACGGTTTTTATGGGCGTCGGGATGAAATGATATGGGAAAAGGAGTAGGATCAAAGGCGTGCGGTCGGGTCGCCAACCGCCTCGGTGCCGATAGTGCCCGGCTCGTTGCGCCCGTGCCCCACCGTGCATGTAAATGCTCACCAACAGCCAATCCGTGAGGGAGACAGAACTATATGACCGAAGCACAGCAGAGCAGCCTCAACGGCAGAATTGAAGAATTGAGATCAGAGCACCGGGCCCTGGACCACGAGTTAAAAAATATCGCCAGCGACCCTCTCATTGATGATCTGCAGGTACAAAGATTAAAAAAGCGTAAACTATTTCTTAAAGACAGCATCAATCATCTCGAAAGCAAACTGGTGCCTGATATTACCGCCTAGGCTCCTGAAAAAATGCCCCCGGAACCGGGGGCATTTTGTTTTATCCGCACCAATGACCTGCGGTCAATAGCGATAGTGATCCGCCTTATAAGGCCCGTCGGTGGAGACCCCGATATAGGCAGCCTGTTCATCCGTGAGGGTGGTGAGTTTTACTCCGATCTTGCCCAGGTGCAGGCGTGCGACCATCTCGTCGAGATGTTTGGGTAATATATAAACCTTATTTTCATACTGGTCGCGCTTTTGGAACAGTTCGATCTGAGCCAGCGTCTGGTTGGTGAAGGAATTCGACATCACGAAACTGGGGTGGCCGGTGGCGCAACCCAGGTTCACCAGCCGGCCCTGGGCCAGCAGGATAATTCGTTTGCCATCCGGGAAGATGATGTGATCGACCTGAGGCTTGATGTTTTCCCATTGGTACTGCTCGAGTGATGCGCAATCGATCTCGTTATCAAAGTGGCCAATGTTGCACACGATCGCCTGGTCTTTCATCTGCGCCATATGGTCATGGGTGATGACCTGGTAGTTACCAGTGGCAGTCACGAAAATGTCCGCCTGGCTGGCAGCTTCATCCATGGTCACGACGCGATATCCTTCCATCGCAGCCTGCAGGGCGCATATTGGATCGATCTCGGTAATCCAGACCGTGGCGCCCAGCCCGCGTAACGACTGTGCTGAGCCCTTGCCGACGTCTCCGTATCCCAGGACTACCGCGAGCTTTCCCGCTACCATCACGTCGGTCGCGCGCTTGATACTGTCCACCAGTGACTCTCGACATCCATATAGGTTGTCAAACTTGGATTTAGTCGCTGAGTCGTTGACGTTGATTGCGGGGAAAAGCAGCTCACCGTCTTTTTGCATCTGGTACAGGCGTTTCACCCCAGTGGTGGTTTCCTCAGTTACACCCTGGATGTTGCCCAGAATATTCGAATACCAACCTGGCTGGGCCTTGAGGCGCTCACGAATCGCATTATAGAGGGCAACCTCTTCTTCGCTGGAGGGGTTATCCAGCACCGACGGGTCTGTCTCAGCCCTGGCACCCAAGTTGATGAGGAGCGTAGCATCGCCCCCATCATCCAGAATCAGGTTTGGGGTGCCGCCATCGCTCCACTCGAAAATACGATGGGTGTAGGCCCAGTACTCGGTTAACGACTCACCTTTGAAGGCGAACACCGGAGTGCCGCCGGCCGCGATGGCCGCCGCGGCATGATCCTGAGTCGAGAAGATATTGCACGAAGCCCAGCGTACGTCGGCACCGAGGGCATTGAGCGTTTCAATCAGCACGGCTGTTTGGATCGTCATGTGCAGGCTGCCGGCGATTCGCGCACCCTTAAGGGGTTGGCTGGGGCCGTACTTATCGCGCAGGGCCATCAGGCCCGGCATCTCGGTTTCGGCAATAGCGATTTCCTTGCGGCCAAAATCTGACAAAGCCAGATCGGCTACCACAAAGTCCTGGTCGGTCTGGGGTTGCACCACAGCGTTCATGGGGTGATCTCCATGTTCACTGAGCGCCGTTGGACAGGGGTCGACACTGTGAATCCGAGCCTGGCAGGCGATAGCCTGTTGCAGCGCTCCTCGGCAGCGTCTTTAAATCAAATAATAGGATAATGCTAGGTTCGAAACTCCTGAAAGTTTCACGCGAATTTTACATCGTTATCAGCCGGCGAGACCGGCAGCGTCGCGAAGCGTTTGAGCCTTATCGGTGCGTTCCCACGGGAACTGCTCTTCTGAGCGTCCGAAATGGCCATAGGCCGCACTTTCGCGATAGATCGGCCTTAGCAGGTCCAGATCTTCAATAATGCCCTTGGGCCGCAGGTCAAAGTGATCCCGGATCAACGCTTCGATTTTTTCTTCACTGATGACGGCGGTGCCGTTTGTGTTAACCATGAGAGAAACGGGCTGAGCTACGCCGATGGCATAGGCAACCTGTGCTTCGCATTGTTCCGCCAGGCCAGCTGCTACGATATTTTTAGCAACATAGCGCATCGCGTAAGCGGCTGAGCGATCCACTTTGCTGGGATCCTTGCCCGAGAACGCGCCACCCCCGTGGTGCGCCGACCCGCCATAGGTATCGACGATAATCTTGCGGCCAGTGAGCCCACAGTCGCCATGTGGCCCCCCGATCACAAAACGCCCGGTGGGATTCACGAGAAAGCGCGTGTCGGCGCTGATCATGTTTTCTGGGAGCACGGGCCTGATAATCTCCTCGATTACGGCATCGCTCAAGGTGACGTGATCAATTTCTTCGCTGTGCTGAGTTGAGAGCACTACCGTATCGATGGCAATGGGTTTGCCATCTTCGTAACGGACAGACACCTGGCTCTTCGCATCGGGTCGCAGCCAGGGCAGCCGACCACTCTTGCGCACTTCGGCCTGACGCTTGACCAGCCGATGGGAATAGGTAATCGGGAAAGGCATCAGGACATCGGTCTCGTTGCAGGCAAACCCGAACATCAATCCCTGATCCCCGGCACCCTGGTCGCGATCCAGACCTTCCCCTTCATTCACCCCTTGGGCGATATCTACCGATTGCTTGTCCAGGGTCACCATGACTGCACAACTTGCATAATCAAAGCCCATTTCGGAAGACGTATAACCAATGTCCTTGATGGTATCGCGTACTGTCTGTGCCAGATCTACTTCGGCGTTGCTGGTGACTTCTCCCGCAATGACTGCCAGGCCGGTGTTTACCAGCGTTTCGCACGCTACGCGCGAGGCCTTGTCCTGTGCCAGCATCGCGTCGAGCACCGCGTCTGAAATCTGGTCTGCCATCTTGTCCGGATGGCCTTCAGAGACAGACTCTGAAGTGAAAAGAAAACTGCGTCCCATAGCATCCTCCGAAAGTTGCTTAGTGTCATACGGTGGCAATCAAGCCGCGCGATTCTAGCAGACCGCTAAATCTGAGCGCTGCTCTTGTGCCGTTCGAGACGGGCGGTGGGCAGCGGGAAAGCTTGGGCGTGGGCCCAAGTCCCGCTGGTCACTGGTATTATGCGTCTCATGTGGCCTCTACCCGTTGCAGTGCGATCCGCCAGTGATGTTCATCGAGCTGGCGCTCAAGGGTAAATTCCGCGGTGAAGGTTTCCTCAGACCAACTCTGTGTCAAGGTTTCATTCACGATCCAGTCGCGGTGCTCAGCGATGGCCTCGGACACCAGGGCGCTGCCACTGACATGCAGGCGGATCCGGTCTGATACTTCCAGGCCTGCTTGCTTACGTCCATCCTGTACGGTGCGCACGATCTCCCGCGCCAGGCCCTCGCGTCTGAGCGTGTCGGTAAGTGTGGTGTCAAGCGCGACCAGCGTACCGGCCGATTCGGCACAGGCATAGCCCTGGGCAGATTCGGTTTCGACCAACAGGTCTTCAGGCTCAAAAATCACGGCCTCGCCTTGCACCATGAGGCTAATTGATTCACCACTAGCCTGAGCTGATGCGATCATGGCGCCATCGGCCTCGTCCAATGTCTTTTTGATAGCGGGAATCAGTTTGCCGTGACGCTTGCCCAATCGCGGTAGATTGGGCTTGATCCGGTAGCTGACCAGTTCGGCGTCGGCCGCGATGAAAGACAGCATTTTTACGTTCAGTTCTTCCAGAATCTGGGTTTCGTGCTCGGTAACTGCCTGGTGGGCCTGGTTTGTCGGTACACGCACCAACAGGCGTGACAGTGGCTGGCGTACCCGTATCTGACTGGTCTCGCGTGCAGACCGACCCAGGGCGACAATGCCTTGAACGACCTGGGTCGCTTCCAGTAGCGCGTCGTCACGCCAGTTTGCGTGGGCTTGTGGCCAAATGGTCATGTGAACGCTCAAGGGCGTATCTGGGGTGCGTGAACGAACCAGGTTCTGGTACATCTCCTCGGCGATAAAGGGCATGAACGGTGCCAGCAACCGGAGTAGTGTATCCAGGCACTGGTGTAAGGTCAGGTAAGCCGATTGCTTGTCAGCGCCGGCTTCACTTTTCCAGAAGCGTCGCCGGTTGCGCCGGATATACCAGTTGCTGAGCTGGTCCACCAGTTCCTCTATAGCCTGGCCGGCACTACGGGCATCATAGGACTCAAGGGCTGTGGTCACGGTGTTAACCGTCCGGTACAACAGAGCCATTGCCCAGCGATCGATTTCTGGGCGCTCAGTCAGCACTACGTCCTGGTCCAAGTCAACCTCATCGAGTGAGGCATAGAGGGTGAAAAATGCGTAGGTGTTCCACAGGGTGTTAACGAAAGAACTGGCGACCTCTCGAATAATGTCGACCGAGATTCGTTTCTGGCTTTCAGGGGCGAGGCGGGCCAGAAAGTACCAGCGCAACGGGTCTGCCCCGATGTGATCAAAGACATCGTAGGGGTTGACGATGTTCCCCAGTGACTTGGACATTTTCTTGCCGTCCTTGTCTACGATATGGCTGAGGCAGACACAGTTGCGATAGGCAACGCTGTCTGAGACCAGGGTCGCGATGGCGTGCAAGCTATAGAACCAGCCCCGGGTCTGATCTATGGCTTCACAGATGTAGTCGGCCGGAAAGTGCTGGGCGAAAGTCTCCTGGTTCTCGAAGGGGTAATGCCACTGGGCATAGGACATGGCGCCCGAATCAAACCAGCAATCGATGACTTCGGGCACCCGCCGGTACATCCGACCATTATCGGGATGGGTAAAGCAGATCTCGTCGACGGCCGGTCGGTGCAGGTCGGTCTCTGCCAGTGAGGTTTTGCACAGGGTTTCGAGCTCTGCCAGTGAGCCAATGCATAAGAAATCCCCTTCGCCATCGGTCCAAACTGGCAGCGGTGTTCCCCAGAAGCGCTCGCGTGACAGGGCCCAGTCGATATTGTGTTCCAGCCAGTTGCCAAAGCGTCCCTCGCGGATCGATTCGGGCACCCAGTTAATGGTCTGGTTGAGCTCCACCATGCGATCGCGTACTGCCGTAGTGCGGATGTACCAGGCATTTTTGGCGTAATAGATCAGCGGGTCACCGGTACGCCAGCCGAAGGGGTAGTTGTGGCTGTACTGCTCTTCTTTGAACAGGGCGCCGCTTTCGCGTAGCAGCGTGATAATCACCGGATCAGCGTCTTTGAAGAATTTTCCTGCGACGGGGGTGACTTCTTCTTTAAAGTGACCATCAAGGCCGACACCATGCACCACCGGCAGGTTGTGTGCCTGGCCAAGCGCCAGATCGTCTACTCCGTAGGCGGGCGCTACGTGCACGATACCGGTACCATCCTCCGTGCTGACGAATGTTCCGGGCAGTACCCGGCAGATATCCCCAGGCGCCTCCAGATAGTCGAAAAGCCGCTGGTAGCGCAGATTCACCAGTTCGCGGCCCTTGACTGTTCGCAGAATCTGGACCGGGGTATCGCCCAGTACCGCTGCGATGCGGGCTTGGGCGAGAATCAGGGTTTCGCCCGCATGTTCAACAAAAACGTAATCGATGTCTTCACCGACGGCCAGTGCTAGGTTAGCCGGTAGTGTCCAGGGCGTCGTAGTCCAGACCAGAAAAGCGGCGTCTGAATCGAGTAGGTTGAAACGCACCGTGACCGAGGGATCTACTGTTTCCCGGTAACCCTGGGCCACTTCGTGAGATGATAGGGTGGCGCCAATTCTGGGATCGTAAGGGACGACCTTGTAGTCCTGGTAGATCAGGTCTTTATCCCATATGGTCTTAAGCAGATGCCATACGGACTCGATATATTGGTTGTCCAGGGTGTAATAAGCCTGATCAAGATCGACCCAAAAGCCCATGCGCTCAGTCATTTTTTCCCAATCACTGATGTAGCGCATGACCGATTCGCGACAGCGCCGGGTGAACTCGCCAACCCCAACCTGTTGTTCAATTTGCTTCTTGTCGAAAATCCCCAGTTCTTTTTCAATTTCGTGTTCTACGGGCAGGCCATGGGTATCCCACCCGGCCTTACGCGGCACGTGGAAACCCTGCATGGTCTTAAAGCGTGGGTAGATGTCCTTGAAGCTGCGGGCCAGCACATGATGGATGCCCGGCCGGCCGTTTGCGGTAGGGGGGCCTTCGTTAAAACTGTAGAGCGGTCGTCCGGCGCTTTGTTCCAGAGCACGCGAGAACACCTGATGTTCACGCCAGAACGCCAAGATGCGCTGCTCTAGCGCCGGACCGTCATAACGGGAAGTTGCTTTGCTGAAACTCATGTTGACTCGCGCGCTCTGGTTACCCCCTAACCGGGTTTCACTGTCCGGGGCGATTCGAATCGGCTCGGGGCGAGAGATTCGCGCGCGGTACCACCCGGCTTTCCCCAAGCCTTTTGCCAGGCCGGGTCTTGAGGGCATTTGGGCGCCCAGACCCGGTATCGGGGGTCAACCGGCTGAGCCTAGTGCACCAGGACACGGTGGTTCGGTCAGCGGCTCAGGGGTGATTTTCGCCGGCGCCCGGCCGGGGATTCCAGCCTCCCCCGGTCTCTGGGTGCGCGGGTGTCTCCGGTTACTCGTCCCCTTCAACGCCTTTGTGCCTGCGGACGCGGTTAGCGTGTTTGCAGGCAACCGCTAAATCTACCCGCTCGGGCAGATCAAGGCAAATGGATATGCCCCGGTTGACCCGGGGTCATGCGGCTACTGGTCCGTTCACCAACGCAGTAGAGTAGGCCCATGGCGGGGCAGCGACAGCAGCAAACCGGTCTGGGCAGATGATTATCTTGCCGGCCGTGTTAGACGTGGTGGTGCCGGTTTTCGGCGTGGTGGCGCTGGGTTATCTGGTAGGTGCTTTTCGCTGGTTGGATTCAGCGGCAGTGCGCGGCCTGTCGCTGTATGTCTTCAATATTGCCATCCCTTTGTTGCTGTTCCAGGCGATGGCTACCGTGACCTTGCCTGAGGTTATCCCTTGGCGTTATCTGTTGGCCTATTACAGTTGCGCACTGGGGTTTTTTCTCGCCTGCCTTGGGTTGGGTTGGCGCTTGATGAAGCAGCCTTTGAGCGAAGCCAGTGTATTTGCTTTTGGTTGTAGCTATGGCAATTTCATCCCGCTGGGCATCCCGTTGGTGCTGACGGCCTTTGGTGATCGTGCTACGACGCCCCTGTTTCTCATGGTAGCGCTGCAGGCGCCGCTTTTCTTCCCGTTGATGATTTTCCTGCAGGAAAGCGTTCGGCGTGGGAGTGGCCACAGTACGTCAGGGCATCCGGTACTGAAAAGTATTTTTGCCAACCAGTACTTGATCGGGATTGGTCTGGGTATTGCGCTCAACCTGGTCGACTTTGCTATGCCGGCACCCATCACCGACATCATTGATCTGATTGGTAGATCGGCCGTGCCGTGCGCGCTATTCGCCCTGGGCGCCTCGCTGAGTTCCTACCCGATTGGAGGTGTCCTGGGTCGAGTGGCTTTGATGGTGGTAATCAAGAACGGGCTTTTCCCCTTGGTGGTCTGGTGGGTTGCGGCATACGGTCTTGATCTTGCCCCACTATGGCAGGCGGTCATGGTGCTGATGGCGGCTTTGCCGGTGGGAATCAATACCTATCTTTTTGCCGAGCGCTACCAGTCTGGCGTGGCGTTGGGAGGCAGTGGGGTTGTTCTGAGCACGGCAGTATCGATTGTGACAATCTCGTTCATCCTGTCCATGTTGGCGGTGTGATTCAGTGAGCGACAGGATCGGTATTGCTGTCGTTTAGGGTACCGATGTGGGCCGCCACACTCTGCGCAAGTGCATCCAAATGGTAGCCGCCCTCCAGTACCGACAGGATTCGGCCATTGCAATGGTGAGCGGCGCAGTCCATCACTTCCCGGGTCATCCATTGGTAGTGCCCGGTGCTGAGATTGATGCTACCGAGTGGATCATCATGGTGGGCATCAAAGCCGGCAGAAACCAGAATCATATCTGGCCGGTAATGGTTGATTGCGGGTAGTACTTTCTCGCTAAAAACCTGGATGTACTCAGCGTCCCCTGACCCGGCGTCCATCGGGCAATTTAACGTGGCACCTTTGCCAGCACCGATCCCCTCCTCTGAACGTGAACCGGTACCCGGGTAATGTGGGTACTGGTGGGTGCTGATATAGAAAACGCTGGGATCGGCTTCAAACAGGTGTTGGGTGCCGTTGCCGTGATGCACATCCCAGTCCAGTATCAGGATTTTTTCCAGGCCATGGTGACGCTGCAGGTAACGTGCCGTTATCGCAATGTTGTTAAAAAGGCAAAAACCCAGTGCGGCATCGAATTCGGCATGGTGGCCTGGGGGGCGTATCAGGGCAAAACCATTGTCGGCCTGGCCGCTGGCAACGGTATCGGCGAGCGACATAACGGTACCGGCGGCGAGGCGGGCAATGTCAAAGGATTCGCGACAGATCGCGACATCCGGGGTATCCAGATAGGGCAGGTTGCGCTCACAACTGACCCGGGCCCGTTCGATTAGGGTCTGATGATGTACCAGGGCTAATTGGTCAGGATCGCAGGCCACGGCTGGGATTGACTGCAGCGTCGCATACCAGGGCTGTTTCTCAAGGTGCGCCAGTGTGTGGGACAGCCGGGCTGGGCGTTCCGGGTGCCCCGACCCCGTATCATGGTCAAGGAAGCGCTGATCACTGGTAAAAGCGGTTTTCATTATGTGATGTCTGTTCGGCAGCCTTTTTGTGGCACAGTAAAATCCCGCAGGGTCCGGATTGTTCGGCAGGTTGTACCGGCTCTGATCTGGGGCTAACCCAAAGGCATCGCATCCGAGTTCACAGGTGGCACATGGTTCCTACTCGTAAACACAGTATAAACAACTCTCCAATCACTTATTCTTGGATTGATGATGGGGTGTTTTGCGGAGGAGTCTGGTGATGATCGGGTGGGTGGGTCTAGGCACAGCCGTTTTCGCGGGATTGGTTTTTCTGGCCAGCCGGGCCTGGCCATTGAGGAGCATACGTGGGGGAGCGTTGCCCTCTTTGGGCTGTGCCAGTACTTTCAAAGGATCCACGTTTACCGTCGCGACCTACAATATCCATCGTGCGCGTGGCACCGATGGTCGGCGAGACCTGGAACGTATTGCCAAAGTCATTGATGACTGCGACATTGTGGGATTACAGGAAGTGGAGGGTCCCAGTCTGTTTCGGCCAGGCAACCAGGCCTGCCAGCTCGGTCGATATCTGCGCAGTACGGCACACTTTTCTCCCACGCGAAAACTGATTTTTTTTGCTCATCGGGGCAATGCGTTGCTGTGTCGCTTCCCGGTCAGCGCCTGGCAACGGTCGGCACTTTTCCCCTCAACAGGTCGGGCGCATCGCAACGTGACCGTGTATCAGGTCGACGTTGCAGGCAGTCCCGTGCACATTCTCAATACGCACCTATCTAAACCGGCCGAAGCGGAAGCACCGTTTCAGGCGGTGATGCACGCTTTTGCTCAGTATCCCAGGGCCATTCTGGTTGGAGATTTCAATGCCGGGATGGATCACCCGGCGATGCGCCGCTGGATGCCAGCGGACGCGGTTGACGCTTTGGCTGGGGCTGGCGAAGCTGTCGCGCGGGTGGATATGATCCTGGTGCGCGGGTTGCACGTCGATCAGGCCTGGTCATCACCCACCGGGCCATCAGATCATCCGTTTTTCACTGTTCGGTTGCAGTTGTCCTAATACCCGCTGTTAGTCAACCACAAAGCCGGCTTCTTGCAGTAGGGTTCGCATCCGCGCACTGATTCCCGGTTCCGGCTGGTCTTTGCGCCACCACTGTACCCACCGGGCTATATCGACGGCCAGGGCGCGCTCACACGCTACCGGGCTGCTGTGGTAGCGCATGGCATCAAGATCAAGCAAGACAGTCTGGTTAGGTGTGAGTAGGATGTTGGGGGGTTTCATGTCGCCGTGGGAAAGTTGATTCTGGCGCATCAGGACAAAAATTCGGGTTACGGCCTGTAACACCTGCTCCACTTGTTCAGCATCGGCGTCATCATGCAGCGTGTCACCGCGCGCCCCGTTCTCAATATGTTCACAGATAAACCAGGATCTTCCCCGCAAACCAACCTGATACTCCTGGACCCAGGCAACCGCAGGTGCGGTAGCAATGCCCAAATCCGCCAGTTGTTGGGCAAACGCCCAGCAGTTTTGGGCCCGGGACAGTCGAAAAGCCTGGCGCAGACGGTGCCAGGC
>PVBE011880280.1_pt1 | contig 42406 bp, 39 predicted proteins | sample 1631181 | NCBI WGS metagenome assembly PVBE01 (sample SAMN08397723, study PRJNA350692) | Marine metagenome, whole genome shotgun sequencing project. | isolation source: water | place: Pacific Ocean | collected 2012-04
GAGCGGGGCTCCTCCTTGGCTGCCCGGATCCCCCGAACCCCACGCTTCACTCGGGGTGACACGTACCCAGGGCACTATTTAGGCAAAGCCCTTCCGAGCCCGCTTGGGGTCACTGTCGCGTAAAAGAATTGAGGAGAACCAGCCACGACCAGGGCATGGCCAGGTAACGGGTCTAGCACCTGACTCGCGCGGCGAATCGGTAGAAACCGTTAGGAGACAACCGTGAGACAGGTTGCAATCGTGGGGCTCATCACCCTTTTTCTGGTCATCGGGTTGGCTTGCGGAGACACCAGCCCCACGGCGACGCCCGCCCCTCAACCAACGTTGGCTCCAACGCCCACTCCGATCCCTGCTGCCACATCAGCACCGGCGCCCACGGCCACGCCAACCCCGACGGCCACTCCCGTGCCCACGCCGACGCTGGTGCCCACTCCGGCCCCCACACCCACCCCGGCGCCACTGAGCCCGGCCGGGATATTCACCCGCGTCTCGTCATCGGTGGCGTTTATCCAAACGCCCACGGGAAACGGCAGCGGCGTGTTGGTCCAGGGTGGCTACGTGGTGACCAATGCTCACGTGGTCTGGCCGTTTGACCAGGTGCGGGTCGTGTTCCCCGACGGCTCCGAGCACCCCGAGGCCCCGGTCATGAACTCCGACTTGATGGCCGACTTGGCGGTCATCGGCCCGCTGAAGACCTCCGCCGAGCCTCTGACACTGGCGGATGGCGAGGACCTGGTTATTGGGGGCGAGGTCTTCTTGATCGGTTATCCTGCCGAACAGGAAGAGTTCCCCCAGCCGGCCATCACCCGGGGTATCATTTCCCGGCTCCGCCAGTGGGAGCCCATCGAAATGACCTACATCCAAACCGACGCTACCATCGCCGGCGGGCAGAGCGGGGGAATCCTCGTGTCCGAGGACGGAGATGTGATCGGGATATCGGGCCTCTCCTTCGGCGAAGCCGCGTTCGGCCTCGTGGCCTCGGCGGCGGACGTGGAGCCTCGCATCGAAGGCCTGATCTCCGGCAAGGACCTGTCGGGCCTCGGTGATCGCATGGTGCCCGCCGGAGGAGGGCGAACGGAACACGAATTCAACCTGCTGAACACCGGGGACGCAAGCATGTACGTGATCAATGAGCCGGCCGGCACAAAGGTGGATATCGAGGTGGAGAGCGCCGCCGACGCGGTCTTCACCCTGTTGGATACAGCCGGGAACCTCCTGGCCTACGTCGACGACGGATTCGCCGGATTGGAGGCCGGCTCGGTGGTCACCGAGCTGGACGGCCCTCACTTCCTGGTGATCACCCAGTTGACCGAGGAACCAGCGGAGGGCCTGGTCACCGGCAACCGGCTCCTCGCGCCCTACGATGACGCGGATGACGGCGCCACTATCACGCTGGGGCAGACAGTCGCGGCCAGCATGGATTACCCCGGCGATGTCGACACCTTCCTGATCGACCTGGCGAAGGGCGATACTGTCGAGGTTGACGTCGACTCCATGAACTTCGACCCGGTGCTTCAGATCGGCGCCGAGGGGGCCGCGGAGGACCCGCTGGGCTTCGACGATGACAGCGGCAAGGGCATCTTCGGGCTGAACGCGCGGGTCAACTACCGGGCGGCCCAGCGCGGTAGATATCTCATCTCCGTGACCGACGCGGGCTCCGTCGACGTCGGCGGCTACTTCCTCACGGTGTCGGCGGTTCCGCCGGATGCGGCTTCTTCACCCACACCCACGCCTGCCCCGCCCGCGCCAACAGCCGTTCCCGAGGGCGAGCGGCTCCCCCAACAATATGCCCAGGCGCCCTCGATGACCATCGACCCGTCCGCCAGCTACACCGCCACCATCCGGACCAACCATGGCGAGATGGTTTTGGAGCTGTTCGCCAGGCAGGCCCCACAGACCGTAAACAACTTCGTCTTCCTGGCCGAAGAGGGGTATTATGATGGGACAATCTTCCATCGCGTGATCGCGAGTTTCATGATCCAGGGTGGAGACCCCACGGGTACCGGGGCCGGAGGACCGGGCTATGCGTTCGAAGATGAATTTGTCCCGGAACTTGTTTTCGATGAGCCGGGTGTTTTGGCCATGGCCAACGCCGGACCGAATACCAACGGCAGCCAGTTCTTTATCACGGTGGTGCCCACAACCCATTTGAACGGGGCCCACACGATATTCGGCCGGATGGTCAGCGGGCAAGCAGTGGCGGATGCCATCTCCTCACTCATGACCGCCCCGGGCAACCGGCCGTTGGAGGATGTGGTAATCGAGAGCATCCTAATAGGGGAGTGAACGGCCGCGATGGCCGGCCGCATCACCCCGCGGCGGGAGGATGGGCTCGGATGACAGCCTCGGCCTGATGGACGTCGGCCCTAGGCCTGGAACTTGAACTCCCGCAGGCCGCCGGGGATGACCAGCTTGGCCTCGGTCAGGTCCTGGATCTCCTCGGGGCTCCAGCCGGGGGCGTGCTCCAGCAGCTTGAATCCCTGGGGGGTCACCTCGAACAGGCCCAGGTCCGTGACCAACAGCCGGACCACGCCGGGAGCGGTGATGGGTAGGCGGCACCGCTTCAGCAGGCGGGGCTCGCCTTCACGGGTGACGTGCTCCATGGCGATGTAGACCCGCTTGGCGCAGGCGGCCAGGTCCATGGCGCCGCCGATGCTGCCGCCCTTGCGGGAGGGAATCCGCCAGTTGGCGAAGTCCCCGTTCTCGGCCACTTCGTAGGCGCCCATGACGGTCACATCGACCATGCCGCCGCGGATTATCCCGAAGGAGTCGGCATGGTGGACGATGGACATCAGGGGACTGGCGGTAACGTTCTGCCCCCCGGCGTTGACCAGGTGCCGGTCCTCACTTCCTTCTTCGGCCATGGGACCGAAGCCGATGACCCCGTTCTCCGAGTGGGTGATGATGTCCTTGTTCGGGTCCACGTAGTTGGAGCAAAGGGTCGGCATGCCGACTCCCAGGTTTACTATCCATTCGTCCTGGAACTCCATGGCCAGCCGGTCGCACATGGCCTGGCGTTCCAATCTCGGCTTGTCGGCCATTTGATGCCTCCAGTGTTTGCTTATCGGTTTGCGATCAGCCGTCAGGTTGGCAATCCGCTAATTATCTTTAACACCTGGCCCGCCGCGGAGGGCCACCGTGACAACAAAAAGGGCAAGCTGTGTTGAGCGTTATTTTCCGGGCGAAGGCCCCCGTCAAATCTGTTGTGCAAGCGTATCAAGCTGAAGGCTGATAGCTGATAGCTTGTTTAATCCCAGATTCCGTCCGGCGGTATCCGCACCACACGGTTCACGTAGATACCCGGCACGTGGATTTGGTCCGGATCGAGGTCACCCACCGGCACGATGTCATTCTCCACCTCCACCACGGTGACGGTGGCCGCCATGGCCATGACGGGGTTGAAGTTACGCTGGGTGAGCCGGAACTGGAGGTTGCCGAAGGTGTCCGCCTTCCAGGCCCGGATCAGCGCATAATCGCCGGGGAGGGGCTGCTCCAGCACCTGCATCCGCCCGTCTATCTCCCGGTGCTCCTTGCCCTCGGCCAACTCGGTGCCCACGCTGGTCGGGGTATAGAACCCGCCGATTCCAAACGCGGCGGCGCGAATGCGTTCGGCCAACGTTCCCTGTGGAACAAGCTCGGCGTCGATCTCGTCGTTGTTGTACATGCGGGTGAAGGGGGTCACCCGCGACGGGTGGGGGGAGGCACTGAACGCGCATATCATCTTCTTCACCTGGCCCGCCTCCACCAGGGTGCCCACGTCCACCATCTCATCCGGCGCCCCGGCGTTGTTGGACACCGCCGTCAGGTTCTTGGCCCCCTGGCGATTCAGGGCGGCGATCAGGTTTCTCGGAAGCCCCACGCCCCCAAAGCCGGGGCAGAAGATGGTCGCCCCATTGGGGACATCGGCCACCGCGTCGTCGAAGTTGGAGTAGACTTTGTTTTTCATATGACCGGTCTCCTCTGGGGCATGATGTACTACATACTAACGCAGACTCGGGCCGGTTGCCAGAGTTACCGCCGGTGGACGGCGTATAATGGCCATCAGCACTCGGCCAGCAGCCGGTTACGCTCGGTTTTTTTAACTGATGGCTGAACGGGGAAAGCCCCAACTTCCCCCAACTTCGAGGAGGTAGCTCTACCCAGATGACTTTGGACCAAGCCACATTCAGAGTCGGCGAGGATGACTTGGAGTTCATGGTGTTGGAGAAGGAGGACCTGTCACCTGCGTTTCAGGACCACCAAAGTATGCGGGAAGGCTTTTGGGACAATGAAAGGCTGGCGCGGCACGGGTTCGCCAGCAGCACGGCGCCCCGGTTCCGCCGGGCCGGCAGGGTCACCGGTTATATTCGCGAGTTCGGTCCCAACGCTGCCATGGAGTCCCAGGACGGCTTTAACTTCCTGGCCGCCACCGCGGCCCATATGTTCAGCAGTCCGCAACAGGTTGCTGACTGGATGCACCACATCTTCCTTCATGACTTCCATGAAAACGTGGAGGAGAAGGTGGGCCAGGGACAACAGCTGGTCTCAATCCAACGCCTGGAGCCGGCGAACTTCTACGACGAGGCCGTGGCCCTCAAGGTGCTCCAGGGAGGCTCCTCCGGCCTCATGTCATCCACCATCGTCGACTTTCGGGTGGGCAGCGTTCTCGGGGTGGCCATTGTCGGCACCGTGGGCGACCACGAGCGCCTGGAACTGGCCACCGAGCTTGGCCTGGCCTTGGAGAAACGGATAGTCAGCGTGGTGTTGGGGGCTGGGTAAGGGGTTCCGGGCGAGGGCTAACGGACCTGGGCCGGCCCCGGTTGAACCGAACCAGAGCCGTGGTCAGCCTGGCCAACGGATCATCGAGGACCGGGCCATGGACCGAACATCTGAAGTCCAAACGCCGGCGGCGGTCGATTTCTCAGGAGCCGGCGTCTATCCCCCACCCAGCAGTCTCACGATCTCGTCGCCCACCTGTGACGTGGAGGCGTTGCCGCCCAGGTCCGGAGTCAGCACCTTGCGTTCGTTCAGGCAGCGAGCCACCGCGCCGTCGACCCGTTGGGCCGCTTCCGGCTGATTGAAGTGGTCCATCATCAACGCCACCGCCGAGATAGTGGCCAGGGGGTTGGCGATGCCCTTGCCGGTGATATCGAAGGCCGCGCCGTGCACCGACTCGAACATGGAGGGGTACAAGCGCTCCGGGTTGACGTTGGCGCTGGGGGCCAACCCCATGCTGCCGGTGATCACCGCCGCGATGTCGGAGAGGATATCCGCGAAGAGGTTGGAGGCCACCACCACGTCGAAATTCTCCGGCCAGCGCACGAAGTCCATGGCTGCCCGGTCCACCAGGAGGGACTCGGTCTCGATCTGGGGGAACTCGGCGGCCACCTCCCGGAACACCTCGTCCCAGAACACCATGCCGAATGTCTGGGCGTTGGACTTGGTGACGGAGGTTACCTTGTTCTTCTTGTTGCGCCGGACACAGTACTCGAAGGCCGCGCGGATAATCCTCTCGGTCCCCCGCCGGGTGAACATGTTGGTCTGCACGACCGTCTCGTGGGGGGTGCCCGGGTACAGCCGGCCGCCCACCGGGGCGTACTCCCCTTCGACGTTCTCTCTGAAGATCACCAGGTCGATATCGCCGGCTTTCTTGCCCGCCAGGGGTGAGACGACTCCGGGGTGAAGGTAGGACGGGCGGATGCACACGCCCTGGTCGAAGGCGAATCTCATGGGCAGCAGCAGGCCGTTGAGGGTGATGTGGTCCGGTATGTGGGGGTCGCCCACCGCGCCGAAGAAGATGGCGTCATAGGGCCGGAGCTGGTCCAACCCATCCTCGGGCATCATCCGCCCGGTCTCACGGTAAAAATCGGAACCCCACGGGAACTCCGTGTACCGGAAGCTGAGCTCGTCGGTGTTCCGAGCCAGGGCTTCCAGCACCTTTCTTCCCTCGGCCACCACTTCGGGGCCGATCCCGTCTCCCGCGATCACCGCCAGCGCGTACTCCGTCATCTAATCGAGACCTCTCTAATTCAGTTTGGAATCCAGAATTCCAGTCTATCAGCTAGCGTTTGCTTTTCCCACCTATCGACCGCCCGGCGGGACGGTGGCCCCGAAGAGAATGGAGTCCCATGGGTGGTCCCGGCTTTCTCCGGAATGACGAGGGTGAGCAAGCAGACCGCTTCCCTCATGGAAGCCAGGAGCAGGGAGACGCCAACTGAGGAGCAAGAAGAATTCGAGGCTGAGAAGCTGGAGAGAGTCGAGACCTGGTGGGTCCGGTAACTCCGCCGGATTCTATCGAAGCTGTTGCAAGCCTCCGCCCGTCAGCCGGAACCGGTGAATCGCCTTCGCGTCGGGGAAGGCCTGCCGGGCCTGCTGTAAGACGGCCTCGCCCTGGCGCGCGCCGGCGTCCAGCAGCACCCCGATGATGGTGCCGCTGTGGCCAACGTTTACCCCCACGGCGCCCGCCGCCCCGGCGAACTCCAGCACCGCCGGCATCCTGGGCTTGGGACTGACCCGCTGACTGGCCCTGGCGCTGATGGTGGCGCCTTCGCCAATCGTTCCCGGGTCCCCTCTCCGCAATCCGTCCTTCACCAGCTCAAGGGCCCGGTCAACCTCGGTCCCGATCGATCGCCAAACCGAGCGGCGGTCCACCGAGTTGAACTCCACGGTATCCACCGTGCCGCCGAAATCCAGAGCGATGATCTCCATGGGCGGCGGCGGCCCCAGTGCTTCCAGGATGCGTCCTTCCCGGTGGTCCATCAGGGCGATGCCGGGAAACATGATGCCGTCGGTGGGCTCGACGGAGGCGGCGATGCGGGCCACCAGATCAGGAAGAAGCTTGGTCCCCAAAGCGAGGCCGGCCGCGGCGATGGTGGCCGCCACGTCGGCGCTGCTGCTGCCCATTCCCTTGCTTCGGGGGATGGCGCTGCGGACGGAAAGCCTCGCCCCCAGATCGGCGCGTCCCAGGTGAGCCAGCGTGGCCGTGAGGGCCGCCGCGGATTTCGGGCAATCGGCGGGGGCCTCGACTCCGGGGCCGCCGTGGTGCAGCGTCACCCGGACCTCGGAGAAGAGGTCGATGGGGCAAGTAACCAGGAAGTGGGCATCGCCCAGCATTCCCTGCACTAGCTCGCCGCAGACGCCGGGAGCCCGCACCGTGGCGCTGCCGGTCAAAGCCCGCACCCCTTCACAGTTTCCCCCTTGGAGCAAGGCCTCCCCGGACCGCCCGGAGGGAGCTTGGTCTCCGTCAGAACGAAGGCTCTCACGGTCCGGCGGGTCCCTTGATCTCCGTCGGAATCCCGGCGACTACCAGGTAGACCCGGTCGGCGGCGGCCGCCACCCGCTGATTGGCTAGGCCCAGCAGGTCCTGGAACCGGCGGCCCAGGGGCTCCGGTGGAACCAGGCTGAGGCCCACCTCGCCGCTGACCACGATGAAGGCGGCCGAGGTGCGGCGCATTACGGCCAACAGGTTGTCAACGGCGGACAGCGTCATGGATTCCATCGCCGGCCCGGCCTGATCTTCATGCTTCAGCAGCATGTTGCTCACCCAGAAGTCCAGGCTTTCGATCAAGACTACGCCGGGTATGACCGCGCCGGGAGGACCGGCGTTGGAAAACTCTGCTTCCACCCGTCCCGGCAGGTCCAGGGGCTCTTCGAGGGTGGACCAACTCGCCGGGCGCGACCGCCGGTGGCGGCGAATGCGCTCCTCCATCTCGGCATCGGTGGCGAGACCGGTGGCCACGTAGAGGGTGGGCCGGTCCTGGTCCCGTGCGAGCTTCTCCGCGAAGGCGCTCTTCCCAGACCGGACACCCCCCAGGACCAGGCAGAGCTGGGAGGCCGTCAATGCTGTAGCCCTGGGGCCAAACCGGCGCCGTCGAAATCGTGGGCCAGGCCGGCCATTTGGTAGACCAGGTCCATTCGCAGGCTGGCCCGCACCCAGTCGGCCAGCTTGTCGAACTCGTGGTCCGAGGCCGCCTCCTGGGCCGGCAAGGGCAGGCTCACTCCCTTGCGGCGGGCCAGTTCCCGTAGCATGGCCCGGCGGAGCCCGCCGTTGTGGAACAGGCCGTGAATGTAAGTGCCCAGGACCGCGCCGGAGGAATCCAATGCCCCGTCGTAGGCGTTGCTCTCGGTCACTGGAATGTCGGAGCGTCCGTCGATGCGAAAGGCAGCGCCTGCCCCTTCGCCCCAGGTCCGGCCCATGTGAATCTCATACCCCTGGAACGGCAGGCCCTTGGCTCCGGCCAACAGTCCAAAATCCTGCACCACTTCGCCCTGGACGCGGTGAGTTTCCTTCGACGCGGAAAACTCAGTCGTCAGCGGCAGCAGCCCCAGGCCATCGATTGCGGTGCGGGAGGACTCCACCTTTTCCGGGTCGTGAATCCTGGTCCCCAGCATCTGATAGCCGCCGCAGATGCCGATGACCGAGGCGCCGTCCCGGTGGGCCCGGCGGACGGCGGCGGTCAGCCCTCGGGCCTCCATCCAGTCCAGGTCGGCGATGGTGGTCTTGCTCCCCGGCAGGATCACCAGGTCGGGGCGGCCCAGCCCTTCCGGCGAGTCCGCGTAACGGAGGGCGACCCCATCCTCCCGGGCCAGGGGGTCGAAGTCATCGAAGTTGGAGATATGGGGCACCTTGACCACCACGATGTCCAGCACGGCGTCGCCCGGCGAGCGGGACGGGAGGTCGAGCGCCACCGAGTCCTCCTCGGGGATGTGGATGTCGTGGAAATGGTTGACCACGCCGAGGATTGGGATGCCGGTGCGCTGCTCCAGCCAGGTCAATCCGTCGGTCAGCAGGCTCGCCTCGCCCCGGAATTTGTTTATCACCAGCCCTTTGATGGTGGCGCGCTCCTCCGGGTCCAGCAGTTCCAGGGTGCCCACGATGGCGGCGAACACCCCGCCTCGGTCGATGTCGCCGCAAAGGATGACGGGGGCGTTGGCGTAGCGGGCCACCCGCATGTTGACGATCTCGGTGGCCTTAAGGTTGATCTCGGCGGGACTGCCCGCGCCTTCGATCACCACAATGTCGTATTCATCCCGCAGGGTGTCCAGCGACGCGCGGACCGATTCCCAGAGTTGGGGTTTCAACGCGAAGTAGTCCCGGGTGCGGGCGGAGAGTATCGGCCGGCCCAGCAGCACCACCTGGGAGGTGTGGTCGGCCTCGGGCTTGAGCAGGACCGGGTTCATCTCCACCCTGGCTTCTACCCCGGCGGCCTCGGCCTGAACCGCCTGGGCCCGGCCGATCTCGCCTCCACCGGCGGTCACATAGGAGTTGTTGGACATATTCTGGGCCTTGAAGGGGGCCACCCGGAACCCGTCTTGGCGGAAGATGCGGCAGAGGGCGGACACCAGCACGCTCTTGCCCACGTGGGACGCCGTGCCCATGACCATCAAAACCTGGCCGGCCATATCGTTTTCCCCTTTGGCTAGCAGCCAGCGGCTATCAGCTTTCAGGCGCCCGCTACTCCTTGCAAGGAGGGCAGCAGAAAATGAGAAGTGTCGTTGTAGAGACGCAAAACAGCGTTGTCCGGATATATCTCGACCATGGAAAGAGCGCAATTGGCCATTGCGAATCGCCAGTTGGCCTCCAGGGGAAGCTCCATCAGCGCCACCAGGGTCGCCCGGAGCGATCCTCCGTGCCCGACGATCAGCACCGTGTCATCCAGGTGGCGATCCCTGATGTCGGCCACGAACGAGGCCATCCGGGCGCTGGTCTGGCGGATACTCTCGCCACCGGTGGGCGCGAAGTCCAGGTCTTTGACCAGCGAAGCGGTGAACATCTCCGGGTAGCGTTCCCGGCTCTCATCGGGGGTCTGGCCTTCGAAGACCCCTTTGTTATATTCCCGCAGCCGCTCCGTGAAATGCAGGGGCACGTCACGCTCGGCCAATATGTGCCGGACCGTCTCCGTGCAGCGGCGCAGGTCGCTGCAATAGGCCACGTCTATCGGGACGTTGGCCAGCCGATGGCCCACCAAACGAGCTTGCTCGTTGCCCTTTTCCGATAGGTCCACGTCGGTATGGCCCTGGACCCGGCCCTCGGCGTTCCATACCGTTTCGCCGTGACGAACGATCAACCATCTACCCATACAGCCGAACGCCCTCCATTAAAATACGAGCAGAAGCCGCCGGGCTCTGCCGGCGCCACGATCTGCCCGCCCCAGCAGACATTCCGGGGAGAATTTGCCGGCCCCAGGCAAGGGACCGGGGTTCTTGGGACCTCCCTGGAACTCAGCAGGGGAAATCAACAGTGCCAGTCTACCTCAATACTCGCCGCCGAGCACGCGGAGACCCGAGAGGAGAAGCAGATCAGGGTCAAAGTTCCGGCGAACGCCGGGCTCACCAGGGTTTTGAGATGCCGGCAAGCCTGAAGGGCCTAATTTTACGCCCGGAGCACCGCTGGCCCCAGGCTCCGGACCCCGGCCATATTCTAGCAAAATCAGGCAGGATGTCCATCGCAGGGCTTTGCGGGTAGTGTGTCGGTCACCTGCCCGTCATTCCGGCGTAGGCCGGAATCCATGGAACGTTGCCGCCAGCTTCCTGCCTGGACTCCGGCTTCCGCCGGTGTGACGGTTGAGGTCCTCCCTGCCCGGGGTTGGAAATTGATCCGCTACCGCTTTGCGCGGTTATTAGTGGCAAGAATTCGTGCCTGGAACCGCAATTACATAATATTGACATACTACATATTGACATCCGGACCCATGCGCACTACAATATAGCAACCCACAGAAGTGAGGTGATTGACTGATGGAAGCCTATTGCGTCAAGTGCAGAGCCAAGAAGGAAATCCAGAGCCCCCAGGTTATCACCATGAAGAACGGTAAGCCGGCCACTCAGGGCGTTTGTCCTTCCTGTGGCACCAAGGTTTTCCGGATCGGCGCCGCGAAATAACGGGCGGTAGTCCCCAGGCCGCTGCTTGCCCCTGGGCAGGGCCGGGTTCAGCCCGCTGAATCCGGCGCCAGGTCCGTGGCGGCAGCGAGGCTTTCAGCGCCGGACGGCTGGGCCGGTTCGTGTCGGGTAGTGGGGCGGCCATGGAGCGGCCCCGCTCATCCGTGACGTTCCTAATGACTGGTTCAGGCCTGGAGCGTGACCGGCTGGAGGCTATCCCAATCGGACGACCCTCAGCGTGATCATTGAAAACGCGCTGGCGGTCGCCAAGAGTATCAATTTCTGTTCCCAAGAAATTGAGTTGAAGCTCAAATAGATGATGGCGGCGTTGACTCCGCCAACCATCAGCAACTTTTTCAATGCATCCCTCTGTCTAACCATCCAGCTCCGTGGAGCCTGAGGCCGGTTCCCCGGCCCTGCTGGATTCGGCTTTGCCAATTCCAGTTCTAACGGACCGTCCAGTCTGCCACCGCATCCCTGGTCACCCGTCGCTCTCCCGTGGGATGACAATCCTACAAAGTCGTGGTCAGCCAGCGCTCGGTGTTCCGGATGTAGGATGCGAGTTGGCGCATCAGGTTCGTGGCTACCTTCGGATGATCCTCTAATTCATCTAGAAACGCCTGCCTGTCGACAATGAGGACCCTGGCATTGGTCATTGCCTCTAGCTGGGCAACGTAGGGCTCCCCGTCCAAGGCCGGGACCATGCCGAAGAGCCGGCCTGCTCCCACGATGTCCACCACGGCCCACCGGGGCGTCGGGGGCGACGCCACGTGATAGACGACGCGGGCGCTTCCCTCCACCAGGATATAGACCTTGTCCGCCGGATGCCCGGCTCCGACGATAACCTCTCCAGGAGCGTAGACCCGCTCCTCAGAAACAGGCACCAGTCATTGGAGATGCTCGCCAGGAAACTGCTGGCAAACCTCCAGGTTCTCCAGCAGTGGGTGCCGGTTCGTTTCTTGATGTGTTTCCATTTTGTTCGCCTTCCTTATCCCTGTGCTTAATTTGATGTTCGAAGCCGCTCGTCGGTTCATCTGCATCAATCCGGCGGAGCGGATTGGCGCGCCCGGGCACCGGCGCGTTAGCCCTGAAGCGCCCCTCCTGCAAGCTGCCTTCCCCGGCCGCTGGCGCGGTGGTATGCTGGTCACCGACCCACTGGCGATCCGTTTAACCGAGGTGCGCCGATGTCCAAGCAGCAAAACGTCGTGTTCTTCAACGGGGAACTGAGGCTGGAGCGAGAGGTGGGCATACCCATCCGCGACCGGGGGTATATTTACGGGGACGCTGTCTTCGACGCAACACGAACCTTCAACGGCAAACCATTCCGCCTCCGGGAGCATATCCGCAGGCTGTACCAATCCCTCCGCTACGTGAGAATCGATCCGCGCATGGACCCAACCGAAATGGAGCGGTGGTCCCTGGAAGTGGTCAGCCACAACTACCCCCTGTTGACGCCCGGCCAGGACATGTGGGTGATGCAGCGCATCAGCCGGGGTGTGGAGGTAACCGAACCGGGTGAGGATTCGGGCCCCACCGTGCTGATTGAGTCCCACGCCATTCCCTTCGCCCGCCGGGCCACCCTGTACCGGGACGGCGCCGGCGTGGTCACTCCCCCCACGCCGCGGATTCCCCCCCGGTTCGTGAGCCCGCGGGCCAAGACCCACAACTACCTGAACCTGGTGCTGGGTGAACTTGAAGCCCAGGGGACCGACCCAAATGCTTGGGCCGTGTTGCTCGATGAGAGCGGCAACCTTACCGAAGGCCGCGGGTCGAACATATTCCTGATTCAGGACGGCGTAGTGGCCACTCCCCGGGGCCAGTACGTGCTGGAAGGCATCACCAGGGGAGCCGTCATGGACCTGGCAGCCGGCCTGGGCCTTTCCGTGGAGGAGCGGGACCTGGACTTGTACGACGCCTACACCGCCGATGAGGCGTTCCTGACCTCCACCAGCCTCTGCATCTGTCCCGTGTCCTCGGTCAACGGGGCACCTGTCGGGGATGGTAGCGTTCCGGGGCCGGTAACCCGGCGGCTGATGTCCGCCTTCAGCGACCTGGCCGGCATGGACTACGAGGCCCAGTATCTGGCCCACCTGCCATGAGGCGGACGAAGCCCGGCCTCCGGCCCGGCAGGGCAGGCGATTCGATCCCATACCCTCTTCTTCGCGGGAAGAAGTGAACCTTTATCCGCTTGATTGACTCGGCGGGAACCTTCCGAACCTTGCCGGTGGAGCAGCGGTCCTGCCGGCCGATCGACTCTAGCAAAAGGGAAACGGAGGTTGATATGGCAGATGGCCTGGCCGACGTCTTGGAATCAATGGAACCGGAACTCCTGGCTACGGGATTCGGGTTCACCGAAGGTCCTCTCTGGCACCCCGATGGCTACTGGCTGTTTGTGGACATTCGTGCGCACCGTATTCACCGGCTGGCGCCCGGCGGTCAGCCGGAGATCGTGCGGGAGAACAGCGGACGCTCCAACGGGCTGACCTTCGACCTCCAGGGTCGCCTCATCATGTGCGAGGGGGACAACCGGCGGTTGACGCGGCGAGAGGATGACGGCGCTTACACTCCCATCGCCGAGCGGCTGGACGGAAAGCGGCTAAACACGCCCAACGATGTGGTCTGCCACTCCGATGGGAGCATCTACTTCACCAACCCCAACGGGCGGCTCGCTCCGGAGGATCGGGAGTTGGGCTTCGCCGGGGTCCACCGCATCGCCCCTGATGGCGCCCACACCGTGGCGACCCGCGAAGCCGGGTATCCCAACGGCCTGGCCTTCTCTCCCGACGAGGGTTTGATGTACGTTGCGAACACCCGGCTGGACAACCGGTGCCTGGAAGGCAAGGAAAAGGGAGAGGTGTGCCACCACCAGTTCATCCGGGTCTTTGACGTCGCCGCCGATGGATCACTGACCAACGGCCGGGTTTTTGCCGACATGTCATCGGCGGAAGATGGTGTCCCCGATGGCATGAAGGTGGATATGGAGGGCCGCGTCTACTGCACCGGCCCCGAAGGGTGCTGGGTATTCGACGCGGCAGGGAACCATCTGGGGACCATTCGGCTGCCCGAAATTCCAGCCAACTGCGCCTGGGGCGGCCCCGATAACCGGACGATGCTCTTCACCGCCCGCCCCTCTGTTTTCAGCATGCGAATGAAGACCCCCGGCACTCCGATTCATCGTGCCTAGTTAGAGGCCGGCCCGACCCGCGCCACGGCATCCCTCTCCCGTGGGAGAGGGAACGAGGGTGAGGGATCACGTTGCCCAAGGGTGCCGACACCCAAGATAATCAAAGGTCCCTTTGCCCGTTCCGCGCGTCTCTTGTGAGAGCTGGATACCAATGCTACACTGGATGTGTGCGGATTCTGCGGCCACACGCCGCTTTACTTTCAGGACGAGTCCTGCAAGTGGTGATGCTTAGCATCTCACCCCCCACTCTGACATCCCCCGGCGAAGGAGCAGAGGGCCGGTCCCCCTTCCCTCGGTGACGGATCGCTTCGACAAGTCCGGTCGAACTTTTGGGAACGGGTATAAGGCGATCCACGGGCCTTGGTTTGACCATTTGCCAGCCGCTGGAGCGGTTGGAAGCGTAGCCTTCGTCAAGGATAGCGCCGCTGGATATGAGTTTTCTAATTCTGAACCATCAACCTGACCTCCAGTTGGATTGCCTGATTGTGGCTTTCGCCGGGTGGACCGACGCGGGCGAAGGGGCAACCACCGCGATCAAGTTCATGCAGCGCCAATTCCAAGCGAAGAAGTTCGCCGAGATCGACCCGGAAGAGTTCTACGACTTCACCCAAACTCGGCCGCATACCACACGCCTTCGGAACGGCCGCCGCCGGGTGCGCTGGCCGGCCAACGAATTTTCCTATTGGGAAGGGCCCAGTCCGGCCAAGGGGGCGATGACCTTCCTTGGGATTGAGCCCAACCTGCGCTGGCGCAGGTTTGCCCGGACCATCGTGGATCTGGCCAAACAACATGGGGTCACCAGAGTAATCCACCTGGGCGCATTGCTGGACGCGGTCCCCCACAACCGGGAAGTCAGGCTCACCGGCTACTCGACCGACACCGGCCTTCAGGAGAAGATTGACGAGGCCGGCATCCGATCTTCGAGCTACCAGGGGCCGACGGGCATCAGTTCCGCCCTGATGGAGGCTTGCGCCGATCAAGGGATAGACTACGCCTCCCTGTGGGGGCACACCTCCCACTATCTTCAGGCAGCGCCCAACTTCCGGGTCAGCTACGCTTTGGCCCGGACCCTGATCTCCCTTTTGGACCTGCCCCTGGACCCGTCCGAACTGGAGACCGCCGCCAACAACTTCGACGAACAAGTGGCCGAGGCGATAGATAAAGACGACCAGCTCAGCACCTACGTGAAGAAGCTGGAGGACCACTACGACGAGTCGGCGCCGGCGAGCGAGATGCCGGACCCTGCCGAGTTGGTGCGGGACCTGGAGCAGTTCCTGAAGTCTGAGCAGCGCCGACGGCCTGGAGGGTCACAGTCCTGATCCGTGGCCCCTCCGCCGCACGCCGGCAATTTCGCGGAAAGCAAAGGATGTCATCAGACCATCAAGTCACCGGCCGATTGGAGCCGGACATCAGCGTTAGCGACGCCATACGCCTCATGTCCTCCCGGTACGGCCCCTTCGACAGGAAGCCGCGCTTGGAACCGGCCCATGAGGTGGTCTTAACCATCCTTTCGCAACACACCTCCGACGCCAACTCCTCCCGGGCCTTTCGCCGTTTGATGGACCGGTTCGGGACGCTGGAGGCGGTCGCCTCGGCGGAGGTGGCTCAGATAGAAGAAGCCATCATTCCCGGCGGCCTGGCCAAGATCAAGGCGCCCCGCATCAGGCAAGTGTTGAACCTGGTGCTGGAGCATAACGGCACCCTGGACCTCTCCTTCCTGCGGGAAATGCCCCTGGACGAGGCCAAGGCCTGGCTGAGGAAACTACCCGGCATCGGGCCCAAGTCCGCGGGAATCATTCTCTGCTTCTCCCTGGGAATGCCCGCCATGGCCATAGACACTCACATTTACCGGGTCTGCCGGCGGTTGGGCTTGATCGGCCCCAAGGTTACGGCCGACAAAGCCCACGATATCATGGAGGCTTCGGTGATTCCGGAGCAGGTTTTCGAGTTCCACGTATCGTTCATCTCCCACGGGCGCCAGGTGTGCAAAGCCCAGCGGCCCCGTTGCGCCGAGTGCGTGGTGGCGGAAGGCTGCCCCTCCCGGGGCTATTTCATGGCCCACGAGGATGCGTCCGGGCCGGAGGCCCCGGCCCTCGCCGATCGACGGGCCAACACCCCCGTTCAGCTACCTCATTCCCTGTAGGCGGAGGGCAACACGCCATGAAAGTTGGCATCATCAACGTGACCGGATACGCGGGCTCCGAGCTGGCCCGCATCCTGTACCAGCACCCGGAGGTGGAGATCGCCTCGGTTACCGGACGTAGCGCCGCCGGCCAGAGGCTGGAAGAGGTGTTCCCTCACCTGGCGGCCTTGGACCTCACCATCACCCCCGAGTTGGATGGCAGCCTGGACCTGGCCTTCTCGGCCCTGCCTCACAAGGCCAGCGCCGAGGCGGTGATACCGGCGTTGGAGCAGGGACTCAAGGTTGTGGACATCAGCGCCGATTTTCGGCTGAAGCTGGCTGCCGAGTACGAGCAATGGTACGGTGTTCAGCACCAGAACGCGTCCTACCTGGAGGAGGCGGTCTACGGCCTCAGTGAGCTGCATGGGGATCAGGTGAAATCGGCCCGGCTGGTGGCCAATCCGGGCTGCTACCCGACCAGCGCTATCCTGGCCCTGGCCCCGGTGGTTAAGAATGGCCTCATCGAGCCCGACATCATCATCGACAGCAAGTCCGGTGTTTCCGGCGCCGGCCGGGGCCTGAGCCTGACCGCCCACTTCTCCGAGGTCAATGAAAACGTCATGGCCTACGCGTTGGGCGGCCACCGGCACCTGCCGGAGATCACCCAAGAGTTGGGCGCCCTGACCGAAGAGCACCTGAACATCACCTTTCTGACCCACCTGATCCCGATGACCCGGGGCATTCTCAGCTCTTGCTACGCCCCGTTGCGCGCCGCCGAGTCCTGGACCAAGGGAGACGGCCACGGGCAGATTCAAGACCTGTACCGGGATTTCTACGCCGGCCACCCCTTCGTCCGGGTGACGCCCACGCCGCCCCAGACCAAGCAGACCTTGGGCAACAACCTGTGCCTCATCCACCCCACCGTGGACGCCCGCACGGGGCGGCTCATCGTCATCAGCTGCCTGGACAACCTGGTCAAGGGCGCCGCCGGCCAGGCGGTGCAGAACATGAACCTGATGTGCGGCTTCCCCGAGACGCTGTCATTGGAGGCGCTGGCCCTGTACCCCTGAGCGGGTTAGGCGCTAGCATCGCGGAGACCCAGAGAACACCGGGCACTCCTGGTGACAAAGCGTCGGATCATGTTCGCTGCTTTCACCGCGTCTCCGCGGCGAACTTCGGTCTGCGGGCTTCGGGGCGCTGGCAGAACACACGCCGGTTGTAGTAAGATATATCTGTGCCCCGGTCGTCTAGCCTGGCAGGACGCCACCCTTTCAAGGTGGAGATCATGGGATCGAAGCCCATCCGGGGTACCAAATCTGGGCGATAATTGAGGCCCTGCCTGCGGTTCGCCGGCGGGGCCTTGTTTTTTGCCTGCCTGAGAGACAGTTGTTGCGGAGTATCGGATCACCGTCCTCCCGTCATCTCGGCCGGCAGCAACCCCACCAGTTGTGATTCGGTGGGGAAGGAATGGGGGGCGGCTTCAAGCGGTGGGTTCATGCAGGAAAATCGGAGGCGGACGGTGAAGGAGAGTGTCGTGTCGGGACAACCCGGTAATGCGGGTGTATCGCCGGTCCGGTTCGGAGTTCAGCCGGAGGCGATCCTGATTCCGGTGCGCGACGCGCGGGGGTTGGTAACGCCGGAACGCTCAACGCCGTTGTAGCCGGTTACCAGCGGCGACAGTAAAGGCAAGTCCAGTTCCGGCCAATCTTGGTCCCGCAGCCTCCACACTTGTGGCAATGTGGGTGCTGGACTTGGTTGCTGGCGTGGTTCATGTCTCCTCCTTCGCCTAGCCCTCATGATTTCTCGTATTCTAGTTGGCGGATAGTTACTGCTGTGTTACGTTCCTCGTGCCTGCCTTCACATGATTGAGATGACCCTAACTGGGGCCACCGCGAAACCGGGGATTACCTCGACCCCTGGGGCCGGCCAGATGCGCCAAATCCTTACTCCCGGGGACGCCCGGCGGGCGCTGAAATTCAGGTACGAGTGCCGGTGGGTTGGTATCGAATGGGTGGCGCGCCGCTCCTTGATGCTTCTCGTATCCCCGTGCTATCATTGGCGGAACTCCCCGACTACGCTGTGAAAGCCCGCCGGGGCGTTTGCCCGGTACGAAAGGTGCGGACTCGCTGTGGCTTCCGCTGGGAACTGAAGTCCGAATGACCCTTCGACACGTTTACGCGGAACCCCGGCAAAGCCGGGGCAGCTTGCGGCCGCGGCCCGAGACGAACGCGCAAAATCCTCTCGTCGCTCTCTCTCAAGGGGGTGGGCCCGTGGGATTTCCAAGGACTCTGGCGCCGTCGAAGCCTTCGACATTCGCGCCGCGGATAGGGTGAGCGGTGAGTTCCCGGCCCCGTCGACAGGTTGACGTCTCGGTTGACGAGCCCTTTCAGGAGGGGCTGTCCGAAGCTTGGCTCCGGTCGGCGATGGATGCCGCCCTCCAGGTGGCCCTGCCGGAGGGAGACCCCTGCCAGGTGGGCCTCTTGGTGACCGGCGACGAGACAGTCCGGGAGCTGAACCGGGATTTCCGGGGGTTGGACGAAGTGACCGACGTGCTTTCTTTCTCCGCTTCCCATCCCGGCGAATGGGAGGGTGAAGCCGAGGCCCCCGATGACCGCCATGGCGATTCCGGTGAAGCCGGCGGGCCTGCCTTTGTCCTCCCCCCCGGCCTGCCTTCACCCTTGGGAGAGGTAATCATATCCTACCCCCAGACCCAAAGGCAGGCCCTGGAACGGGGCGAGCCGGCGGAACGGGAGCTGGCCCTGCTCATCGTCCACGGGGTGCTCCATCTGGCGGGCCACGACCACGGGGAGGCTGAAGAGACGGCGCGGATGCAGTCCAGGGAGAAAGCCGCCCTGGAGGCCATATTTCAAGCCAGGACCATGAACTGATGACCACCCAGGTCTACTACCGCCGATGGCGCCCCAGCAGCTTTGCCGAGCTGGTGGGCCAGGAGCATGTGGCCAATACCTTGCGCCAGGCCCTCAAACAGGACCGGGTGTCTCACTCCTACCTCTTCTGCGGGCCCCGGGGCAGCGGCAAGACCACCACCGCCCGCATCGTGGCGAAGGCCGCCAACTGCCTGGACCTCCAGGACGGCGATCCGTGCAACGCTTGTCAGGTCTGCCTGGCCGTCAACGATGGCCGATTCTTGGACATATTTGAGCTGGACGCCGCCAGCAACCGGGGCATCGACGAGATCCGGGATATCCGTGATAAGGTGAACTTCTCCCCGGCCCAGGGCCGTCGCAAAGTGTACATCATCGACGAGGCCCATATGCTCACCGGCGCGGCCTCCAACGCCTTCCTCAAAACCCTGGAGGAGCCGCCGGCCCACGTCATCTTCATACTGTGCACTACCCAGGTTCACAAGATCGAGCCCACCATCGTTTCCCGCTGCCAACGATTCGACTTTCGGCGCTTGCCCTTGGACCTGGTCTGCGGCCGTCTGCAAGAGATCGTTGACGCCGAAGGGGTGGTGGTGGAGCCCGAGGCCCTGCGCATGGTGGCCCGCTCCGCCGCCGGCAGCCTGCGTGATGCTCAGAACCTGCTGGAGCAGTTGGTGGTGTCCTACCGGGACGGCGTGGGCTTGCATCAAGTCGAGGACCTCTTGGGATTGGGCCATGGCGAGCAATGGCTGGAATTGACCAGCTATTTGCTAATGGGCAACACCTCGGCCTCCCTGGGTGTCATCAATCAGGCAGCCTGGGACGGCACCGACCTGCGCCAGTTCCACCGGCAGGCCCTCGATCTGTTGCGGGCGGCCATGTTGCTGCGATGGGGGGCCCGGGAAGCTCTGGACCTTCCCGACCACATCGTCTCCCAATTAGAGGAGCTGGTGGGGAAGCTCCCACCGTGGCGGATCGTAAAGGCCCTCAAATTGTGGAGCCAGGTCAACATGCGGTACGACGCGCCGTCCACCCTGCCCCTGGAGCTGGCGGCCGTGGAGATTTGCGAGGACCTAGCCGCGGCGGCCGCCGGCGAGGAGGAGCAGACCGGCGACACCCCACCTCGGGCCGGGTCCGACGCCGCCGCCTCCGTTGCGCCGCGCCCCGCTACGGCCCGGCCGCCGCCTCCCGCAGCCCGGACCCCGCGGGGGCAACCATCGATCGCGCCTTCTCCCCCACCCCAGCCGGCAGCGGACCCATCCGCCGGGCTCGCCCCGGCTGAGGCGGCCCCCCAACCGGCGGCGGACTTGCCCGCCGGGCCGGGCCCTGTCTCGGGAGCCCAAGGAGGCAGCTTGGCCAGCCAGTGGGTAGCAACGGTAAAGGCCCTTGGCCGGCACAAAGGCAAGAAGTACAACCTGGGCGCGTTGCTGAGGGACTGCAAGCCCGAAGCCATCTCCCTGGAAGGGGATACCCTGGTCCTGGCCTTTACCAACAAGAGCAACATGGTTCGGATGCAAGAAGAGATGGACGACCCCAAGGGGCGGCGTTTGGTAGCCGACGCGGTGGAACAGTTTTTCGACCAGCCGTATGAGTTTAGACTAACGCTAGTGGAAGACGCCGGCGCCGGCGGCAACTCCTCCCGGTCGGCCCAAAACAGCCCTCTGGTACGCGCCGCGATGGGAATGGGCGCCAAAATCATTGTTGAGGAGGCTGCGGAATGAACCGCAACATGATGCGCCAGGCGCAGAAACAGCTCGCCCAGATCCAAAAGATCCAGGAGGAGCTGGAAACCCTCACCGTGGAGGGCAGCGCCGGGGGCGGTGTGGTCAAGGTAACCATGTCCGGCAAGCAAGTGGTGGAGTCGGTGGTCATCGACCCGGAAGCGGTGGAGGACGTAGAGTTGCTCCAGGACATGGTAGCGGCGGCGGTCAACGACGCCTTTGCCCAGACTCAGAAGATGGCGGCCGATAGGATGGGCGCCATCACCGGCGGCATGAAGATCCCCGGCTTCTAGTGAGACACCTGATCTCCCGGAACCGGTTGCGCTTATGACCATAGCAACACCTGGTAAGCAGGTGGGATGGGAACTGCCAGAAAAAAGGCTGCCTGAGGCCTTTGGGCCAGGCCTGCCGCTACCCTCCATGGCGGCAGCCGCTGCCGGTCTGGGTAAGAGCGCCCAAAATAACACGGCCACGGTGGATCAGATAGACTCGCTTCTCCAACAGAACCGTGCAGTCCTCACAGATTTTGCGAAGCATGAAATTCTGGCTCGTTTCTTGCCGGCGTCTGCATGAGCAGCGACCAGATCCCATCGGCGGCGCCGTCTCTGGCCCGGCTGATCCAGGAGCTTAATAAGCTCCCCGGCGTCGGCCCCAAGAGCGCCCAGCGCCTGGCCTACTTCATCATCCGCCTGCCCGAGGAAGAGGCCTTTGCCCTGGCCGACGCCGTCACCGCGGTAAAGCAGAACATCGTCTTCTGCCAGGAGTGCCAGAACCTGACCGACGATTCTCCCTGCTCCGTTTGCGCCGACACCCGGCGGAACCGGACCCAGATATGCGTGGTTGAGGACCCGTTGGACATCTTGGCCCTGGAGCGCACCCGTTGCTACCGGGGGTTGTACCACGTGCTCCACGGAGCTATCTCACCCATCAACGGCATCGGGCCGGACCAACTCAAACTGAAGGAGTTGCTGGCCCGCCTCACCGGAGACGAGGTCACCGAGTTGGTCATTGCCACCAATCCCACCCTGGAAGGAGAGGCAACGGCGATGTACATCCGCCGTTACCTGGCCCAAACCAACATCAAGGTTACTCATCTGGCCCGGGGGTTGCCGGTCGGCGGCTCCCTGGAATATACCGATGACCTAACGCTGAGCCGGGCCTTCCAGGGCCGTCAGGAGCTGTAGGGTGGCCCCTCCACGCTCGTACCGCTGCGAGGCCCTGACTCTCCGGAAGACCCCCATGGGCGAGGCCGACATGATGGTGACGCTCTACACCAGGGAATGGGGCAAGCTGCGGGTGATGGCCAAGGGCGCCCGCCGGTCCACCAGCAAACTCGTCGGCCATCTGGAACCGTTGACTCGGGTCAAGCTCTCCCTGGCCCAGGGGCGCAGCATGGACCTCATTACCCAGGCCCAGATGATGGGGAATTTCGACCGCCTCAAGAACGACCTGGCGGCAATCACCAAGGGGCTCTACGTGGCGGAGTTGCTGGACGGCTTTGGCGCCGAATCCAACCCCAACGAACCCCTCTACCATCTGGCCGTCGAAACCCTGGAGTCCATCGGCCAGAACCCTGGCTCCGAGTGGCCCCTGCGCTTCTTCGAGCTTCAGTTGCTCCGGGTCTCCGGGCTGATGCCCGAGCTGTACCGGTGCGTGGAGTGCCGCCAGCCCATCGGCGCCGGCCGGCACCGCTTCAGCGCCAGCCTGGGCGGCACCCTGTGTCTGGACTGTCATCCCGTCGAGGCCAACGTCCGGCCCCTGTCTTTGCGGGCCCTCAAAGTGCTGCGGTTGCTGCACCGGGGACCGCTGCCGAAGGTTATTCCCTTGCAGGTGGTTGGCGGCCTGGAGCGGGAGTTGAAGTCTTTGCTCACCATCACCGTCAGGTACTGGCTGGACCGTGAAATTAGGTCTAACTCGTTTCTGGAGCAGCTATACCAGGAGTCCAAGTCCGGGGTGTATACTTAGGGCTCCGGCCGGGACAGTTGGAGTTGCCCCAGGGCCCGGTCGTGACCTGGAGCGGGTTACCACTCATCGATGCGCAAGAGGAAAACCGTTGTTTAGCAAGATATTGATCGCGAACCGGGGCGAGATCGCCTGCCGGATCGTTCGGACCTGCCAGAAATTGGGGATCAAGACGGTGGCCGTGTATTCCACGGTAGACCGCAACGCCCTCCACACCCGGCTGGCCGACGAAGCCTGCTTTATCGGTGAGTCGCCGCCCCACGATAGCTACCTGAACCTCGAAAGAATCATCGAAGTGGCCCGGGAGACCGGCGCCGAGGCCGTGCATCCCGGCTACGGGTTCCTTTCCGAGAATCCTGCCTTCGCTCGCCTTTGCCAGGAGGCCGGCATCCGCTTCATCGGCCCGAAGCCGGAAGTAATGGAGAAAATGGGCGATAAGCTGCTGGCCCGCAAGCTGGCGAAGAAGGCGGGGCTGCCCGTGCTGCCCGGCACCGACAAGGCCATCGAGACCGACAAAGCCGTCAGCCGGGCGTGGAAGCTGGGATTTCCGCTAATGGTCAAGGCCGCTGAGGGCGGCGGCGGCATCGGCATCCACATTATCGATTCCACCGACGAGTTGCTGCCCCTGATCGAGCGCACCCGCCTGGTGGCTGAACACGCCTTTGGCAGCCCCCGGCTCTACTTCGAGCGCTACCTGAAGGACGCCTCTCATATCGAGGTACAGCTGATCGGCGATGACAAAGGGAACCTGATCCACCTGTACGACCGGGACTGCTCCGTCCAACGCCGCAACCAGAAGTTGATCGAAGAAACCCTCGCCACCAAGCTGACACCCAAACTCCGGAAACGTGTCTGCAAGCTAGCATTGAAGCTGGCGCGGCGCATTGGCTACACCAACGCCGGCACCGTGGAGTTCTTGGTTTCGGACGATGGCGAGATCTACTTCCTGGAAATGAATACCCGGCTCCAGGTAGAGCATGGCGTCACCGAGATGGTCACCGGCGTCGACTTGGTGGAGCTTCAGATAAGGGTGGCCTGCGGAGAAGCTCTTCCCCTGAGGCAAGACGATATCGTGCCCCAGGGTCATGCCATCGAGGCTCGAGTCTACCCCGAAGACCCCGACACCTTTGCGCCCAACGACGGGGCGGTCACCGAGCTTCATCTGCCATCCGGGAAACACATCCGGGTAGACAGCGCCCTTTTTGACGGCTACGAGGTCCCGGTAGAGTATGAGCCCCTCCTGGCCAAGGTGATGGCCTGGGCGGAGACCCGTGAACAAGCGGTGAAGTGCCTCCAGAAAGCCCTATTGGCCTTCCGTCTGGAGGGGGTCAAGTGCAACATTCCGCTGCTTCGGGACATACTGTCCACCAAAGAGTTCGCCGGTGCGACCTATCACACCGGGTCCATGCCCTTGTGGGTGGAGGACAGGAAGAAGCGACAGCTTCATTCGTCGAGTAACGGGACCGGGTCACTCAACGGCAACGGGAAAGCGGGCCGGGAGATAGCGGCGGCTATCGGAGTGGCCACGGCGATGGCGCTCAAAGGGTCGCAGCAGCCCGTTTCGCCGGCTTCGGAGATCAGCCCCTGGCGCATCTACGGCCGCCGGGAACAGCTCCTCTCCCGTACTCTGGGGAACCGGAGTTGGAGGTAGCCACCTTTCGAATCAAGGTTGGGGACCGATGGTATGCGGTCCAGGTGGGGGACCTAAGCTACTCTCCGGTTGATGTGACGGTAGAGGGCGAGACCTATTCCGTGGAGGTGGAAGGCCTCCCTCCGAAGAAACTTCCTGAGTCCAGGCGACGCCGGCAACGGCCCACCGATATCGCCGCGCCACCCCGAAGCCAAGCGGGGGCGGCCCCACCTTCCGACGACATCGTACGCTCGCCCATGCCGGGGCGGGTCATCTCCGTCTTGGTGCAGCCCGGCGACCGGGTATCCCAGGGCGACGAGGTGTGCGTGGTGGAAGCCATGAAGATGGAGCAGAGCATCCGCTCCAACCGGGACGGCGTGGTCAAAACAGTTCTCGTCAAGCCCATGGATTCGGTGAAGGCCAACGACCCCCTGGTTGAGCTGGAGTAGCTCGGGCCGGGGCCATTTCCGACCGCTTTCCGGCGTCCGACGACCAGGCCGGAGCCCGGATGCCGTGCACCGCCGCGGCCCTCGCCACAACTCTTCACTTTAACGAGGTGCCGGGGTGTTTCCGGCCCGAGACATCAGCTTGACACGCTGGCCCTTGGGCGATAGCATTCTCAGCGTCGGAAGGGGTGCCTTTCTCGAGACCCGGCCGACCAACCCGGCAATTCCCACCCGGATTGTTGAGGCCCAAGCCCCTTCTCTGACACCGTTGCGGAGACCGTCTCGCCGCCACGATGGCAGCTCGTACCGAGTCTCACCTCTTCCAGGTCTTGTGACAGCGACACCGAAGGCCCGCGACGCCTGGCGAGGGATCGCCTCGAAGGGCAGCGAGGCCAGGGTGCGGTTTAGACAATTACTCTCGCCCCAAGGTGGCCGGTTGGAGGGCCACCGTGACCCGCGTAAGGAGGCACAGGTGGAACCGAAGGAACTGTCCCGGCACATCCTGTTGGGGGAAACCGAGGCTGCCGCGCAGTGGAGCCGCCAGGCGCTCGACGCGGGGATGGACCCCCAGGCGATCATCAACCAGGGGCTGTTGCCCGGAATGGCCGAGGTGGGAACGAAATTCAAGAACTACGAGTACTACCTGCCCGAGGTACTGGTGGCCGGCAAGGCCATGAACGCGTGCTTGGCCATTCTGAAACCCCTGCTGACCGACACCAACACAGCCTACGTGGGGCGGGTGGTCATCGGCACGGTGCAGGGGGACCTCCACGACATCGGCAAGAACCTGGTGGTCATGATGCTGGAGGGAGCGGGCTTCGCCGTTAATGACCTTGGCTCCAACGTTTACCCGGAGCAGTTTGTGCAGGCGGTTCAGGACGACAACCCGGACCTAGTGTGCTTGTCCACGTTGCTGACCACAACTATGCCGAGGCTCCAATCGATCCTGGCAGCCCTGGAGGCTGCTGAGCTTCGGCACGCGGTGAAGGTGATGGTTGGCGGCGCCCCCGTGAGTCAGGATTACGCCGACGAGATCGGCGCGGACGGTTATGCCCCGGAGTCAGCCTCGGCCGTGGAGACGGCCAAGGCTATCTTGGGCATTCCGGCTTCCACAGGTTAATCAGGGAGGCAGCCATGGCAACGCTCAGCCACCGAGAGAGGGTCGTCAAAGCGCTGAACCACGAGGAGGCCGACCGGGTCCCCGTGGACCTCGGCTCGACCTATGTCACCACCATCAACATCAACGCCTACCCCAGGCTGCTGAAGCACCTGGGTATGGAGGATGAGCCCGGCACGGTGGTGATGCGCCCCCGGTCCCAAATCGCCACCCCCAGCGAGACCCTGCTCCAGTACCTGGACATCGACCTGCGAGGCATGTGGTTCGGTGGGTCCGACCAGACCCCGGAGACAAAGATCGACGAGAACACCCTATCCGATGAGTTCGGGGTGGTTTGGAACAGGCCCGATGGAGGCCACTACCTGGCCATAGAGTCCCCCTTCCAGAAGGGGCAGCCGACCGTGGCCGACGTGGAGCGATTCAATTGGCCCGACCCGAGGGACCCCGGACGCACCAGGGGCATGCTGGAAAGGGCCCGGTATCTGCACGATGAGACGGACTACGCGGTGGTCCTCAGCCTGCCCTACGGCATCGTCGCCGACTGCGCGCGGCTGCGCGGCTTCGCCGAGTTCTTCACCGACCTGGTGGACAACACCGCCTTCGCCGAGGCGCTGCTGGACCACATGGCCGAGCTGACATCGGGCATGATGATCTCCGCCCTGGAGCAGGTGGGCGAGTACGTGGACGTGGCCCTGTTCCCCGACGACATGGGAATGCAGGACATGTGCCTGGTCTCGCCGGACATGTACCGGCGGCTCTTGAAGCCCCGGCACCGAAAGCTGGTGGACGCCATCAAGAGCAAGACCAAGGCCAAGGTGCTCATGCACAGCGACGGCTCCATTTACCCCATCATCGGGGACCTCATCGATATCGGCGTGGACGCCCTCAATCCCATCCAGGTCTCGGCCCGGCAGATGGACTCGGATGTCCTGAAGCGGGAGTTCGGGCACCACCTTGCTTTCTGGGGGGCCATCGACACCCATCGAGTCCTGCCCATGGGGACCCCGGAGGATGTGGAAGCCGAAGTGAGAAAGACCATCGGCGACCTGGCGCCCGGCGGCGGCTACGTGCTCACCTCCGTGCACAACATCCAGTCCGAGGTGCCCCCGGAGAACATGATGGCCATGTACAAAGCGGCCCGGCAGTGGGGGACCTACTCCGGGTAGACGATGCCCCGGCGGGCGCCTGTTTCCAGTAGCCCAGCACGCCGAGGCGGCTAGGACTTGGTGTCGCTAATAGCCGTTGTTATATTCCGTACGCCCTAAGCTTGCCGAAGGGCCCGGGGCCGGTGGTTCGACAAGCTCACCACGTACGGTATTCTTACCGCCGGTAATTGGGGAAAAGTACTGGGTACGGCATCCAGAATCGGCAGCAACGAGGACCGGTCCGGGACGGCTGGTACACGGTCAACTTAGTCAACCTAATTGTTGAAACTTGTCATTCCGAGCCGGAGGCGAGGAATCTCGTTGTTACGCTGAGACTCCTCGTCGCTCTACTCTTCAGAATGGCAGGCTACAAGAATCAAGTTGGCTGAGTACTAGCCCTCCGGCGCCGGCTTGATTCCGGCGGCCCGGAGCACCTCGGGTACCCGTGACTCCCAGCCGACGGCCATGATGTGGACCCCCTGGCAGAGCGGCCTTATCTGCTCTATCACCCGTGCCGCAATCTCCACGCTCTTCGCGGCCCGGTCCTCGGCCCACTCCAGTTCACGGATGATCTCCTCGGGGACATGGAAGCCCGGCAGCGTGGCGTTCAGCCTTCTCGCCATTCCGGCGGACCTCAGCATGATGTGCCCGGCCAGGACCGGCGCGCCGAATCGCCGCGCCTCCTCCATGAACTTCTCGAAGGCGCGGGGGTCGTAGACGGCCTGGGTCTGAAAGAAACCGGCGCCCGCTTTGACCTTCTCCTCCATGCGCCGAAGCTCTTGGTCCAGGTCGCTCGCGCCCGGGTTGGCCACGGCTCCCGCGAAGAGGCTTGGCGCGCCCCGGAGCCAGTGGCCGCTCATGTCCGCCCCCGAGTTCAGAGATGAAATGGCCTGAATCAACGTGATGGCGTTTAGGTCGAAGACGGCCTTGGCCTCCGGGTGGTCACCCGCGGCGGGGTCGTCACCGCTCATGCACAGGACGTTGGAGACACCCAGGGCATGAGCGCTCAGCAGGTCGCCTTGCAGGGCGATGCGGTTCCGGTCCCGGCAGGTGAACTGGAGAATCGGCTCAAGCTCCCGGTCCAGCAAGAGGTGGGCCGCCGCCAACGGCGCCATGGTCATTCGCGAGCTGGCCGAGTCGGTCAGATTGAACCCATCCATCAATCCCTTGAGCGCCCCGGCTTTCTCCAGCAGAGGAGCCAGGTTCGTGCCCTTGGGTGGGACCATCTCGGTGGTGACTACGAACTTGTCAGACCTCAAAGCTTCGGCGAACCTGCTCAAGTTACACCACCTTCTCGGCGAAATTCTCTCACCGGCCGGCTATTTCAACCACATTATAGTCTGTGGGCGGCGAGTAATGGAAGCACGCTCCGCGGTTCCCATCCCGGCTGGGAGCCAGGCGAGGGGGTTGGTCAAAGCGGGTCGGCAGTGACCCCACCGGCCGACGCAAGACACGTTGCTTCGACGCGGCGAAGTGCCGGTTACTCAATCCCGCCGGTTTCAGATGTGACCGGCGTCACAACCGATCCAGGAGAAACGGCACAGACCGGAAGCCCATGCCCTCGGGAAACTGGCTCCATAGACCTTTGATCAACTGAGTCCGGGAGTGCCGCCATGTTGACGATCGAAACCCAATTGGCTAGATTGGTGGAACTGTACCGGCTGTACCGGCTCAGCCAGCGGGGAGGAGCCTTTTTCTCCTTCCCGCCAACGAGCGCTAGTCACCCAGGCCGTCAGGCCGCGAGAACACCGATGGCAGCGTACTTCGATCAGCCGGCCATCTCCAGCGAAAGCCAATTGATATCCGGTGCGGAGTCCTATATGGGGTGCCCCATACCTGCTCCCGTCGTATGGAGGGCGCCCTGGGAACTCGAGGCCCGCTACCTGCTGAGCGGCGGCATCCCCGCTTCCCGTCGGGCGTCATTGATGTGCTCCAGTATCCGCACCCGCAGAGGGGCCAGCTCGTAGCCAAGGTCCGCCAGCATCCGGCTGTTGTCCAATAGGTAGACATGGGGCACGGCCTGGTCGCCCATGGTGATCTGGGCTTCGGGAATGTAGCTGCGGACGATGTCGGCCATGTCCTGGACGGTGGCCAGGTGTCCCCCGCTGATGTATACCGGGTGATTGAGCCGGTCGCTGAGGGCGGCCCGGACGAAAATTTCGGCGGCGTCCTCGGCGTGGATCATCGGCGACTTTTCACCCGGGTCAAAGACCATGGAGACCGGCTTGCCCACGGCGGGCAGTGACATCATCAGGCCGCCGATCATCCCAGTCATCCCGGTCACCCGGCCGTGGCCGAAAACGGTGCAGATGCGGATACCCCGCAGGTCCAGGCCGTAGCGCTCGGTGTACTTTGCGGCGGCGAAGTCGTTGGCCGACTTGGTCATCCCGTAAACGTTCGCCGGGCTATTCAGGTCCTCCTCGTTGATCAGCCGCTCGCCGAAGGTCTCCTGGACCCCGAACACGGCGATGGAGCTGGCGTACACCACCCGCTGCACCCCGGTCCATCGGGCCACTTCGAAGACGTTGTTGGTGCCCAAGATGTTGACCTGCATCGCGTAATGAGGCCGTTCCTCGGTGTCCGGGGGCAGCATGGCGGCCATGTGGATTATCTTGTGAACCTTATGGGTGTTCACCGCCTCCAAGAGATGGGGTATCTGGGTGATGTCGCCCCGGTAGAGCTTGATGCGGTCCAGGAAGGGTTGGAGGTTGGCGCGGGGTGGGGCCACGTCGAAGCAGACCACGTCCTCGCCTCGCTCGACAAGCATGCGGATGATTCGGTTGCCGATGAAGCCGGTGCCGCCGGTGACCATCACGGACATAGAGAGTCCTCCTGCTAGATGTATTGGCTGAACGGGCTTGGCAGGGGAGATTGAACGTTTCCTCAGAGGTCGCGTCCATCATACAAATATGGGCGCAGGGGTGCAATCCCCAGCCATCTATCCCGAGACGAGGCCATTCCGTAGGGGTATGGTGAGCTATTTTGAGGTCGATTTCAGTCTTCAGCTGGTTGGCCAAGAGCGCTGCTTTGTGAATAGCTTGCCATCAGCGATAATGTTTGACGGTCGATCTCCGCCTTCGTCTTGCTGGCGTTTGCCGGCGTCTTCTACCTGTCGTTCCAGCGAAGGCCGGAATCCAAAATTCGTTCACTGGGTCCCGGCTTTCGCCGGGATGACGGAGGAGGTATCAAGCCTCATGCAAGACGCTAGCCTAGAGCGGCCGTTTAGCCGGCATTCCAGGGCGTCTGGGGTATTTGGCCGGGGTTGAATACACCTTCTCGAAAGCTACCACCACGCGGCCGCCGGCCAGGCCGGTGACCCGGACCGGATGCACCTTCTCCAGGCGTCCTCCCAGCAGGTCCAGCGCCGGGGTCGCGCCGGACAGCTCGTCCTCGATGCCGCCGTGCTTCAGCAGCGCCACCCGGCCGCCCAGGCAACAGAATGGCAGAGTGTACTCCAGGAGGACCGGTACCGAGGCTACGCCCCGGCTCACCGCCAGGTCGAAGGTCTCCCGCAGCTCGGGCCGGTGGGCCAGCTCCTCCGCCCGGGCGGTGTGCACCTCGACGCCGGCAAGGCCCAGAGTGGCCACCAGATGCTCCAAGAACCTGGCCTTCTTGCCCACCGACTCTACCAGGGACAGCTGGATGTCGGGGAAAACGAGCTTCAAAGGCAGGCCGGGAAACCCAGCGCCCGTCCCCACGTCAACAATCCGGAGCTGCTGGGCCATGCCGCCGGGGAACGCCAGGCAAACGGTGAGGGAGTCTACAAAATGCCTCGACTGGACTTCAGGGTATCGGGTGATCGAGGTCAGGTTCACCCGCTGGTTCCAGAGGGCCAGCTCGTGGTGGTACGCCTCGAATTGGTCTAGCTGCCTCGGCGTCAGCGCCAGGCCCAATTGGGCGGCCCCCAGGGCTAGTATCTCCATCCTTTGGGACATTACCGATATTATAACGCCCCTGCCGGCCGCACCGAAGGAGAAATCGATCCGGATGCCGGGGTCCCCGCGTGAGCCGGGAGGGATGTCAAGCTGATTTTCCTGGATCGAGGCCGATGGCCCGGCCGCTCGACCGAGTCAGATACGGAGAAAGACGGTGAGCATCGTCGAAGCAGCCGCCTCGTGCCCGGCGGGCCGGCGGGCGCGGCGCGAATTGACAGGGCCGGAGGCGGGCCGTAAAATTAGCCCCATATTGCTTGGGTCACCCCAATTTAACCAACCTGAGTCCCCGGATGACGGTGGCGGCTAGAGGCCAGGCTCCAACCCTGGACAAGTCTCGGAGGGGTAGGAATGACAACTAGAGCGTATCTGCTGGTGGAGACCGCGGTTGGCAAGACCCGGGAAGTAACCGGCACTTTGAAAGGCTTGGAAGGCATAGAGTCGGTAGACGTGGTGACCGGCCCCTACGACATAATAGCGGTGATCGGCGCGGTCGATATGACCGTGGTGGGGAACCTGGTTACCGGTCACATCCACACCGTCCCCGGTGTGGTCCGGACGGTTACCTGCGTGGCTGTAGGGTCGTAGGCCTCCCGGGCGGCTGCCTTCGAGGTCCTCGCCTCGTGTCCCTTGGGTAGCCGCCCCCCATACCTGAACAGGAGAGTCGCCGTGGATTTCAAGTTCAGCCCGGAAGACGATACCTTTCGCCATGACCTCCAGGGTTTTGTCCGGGCCGAACTTCCTCCTGATTGGGAGAGCTTCGACCGGTTCCCTGGCGGACACGATTGGGACCTTACCCGCCAGATGCGCAAGAAGCTGGCGGACCGGGGCTGGCTCACCATGCACTGGCCGGAGGCCTACGGTGGCCAGGACGCTTCGCCGGTCCGCTCGACCATTTACAACGAGGAAATGGCCTACCTGCGGGCCCCGGGCCGGGACATATTCGGGGTTCGGATGCTGGGCCCCACTTTGATGATTCACGGCACTGAGGAGCAGCGGCAGGCCCATCTTCCCCTGGTCGCCAAGGGTGAGGTTCAGTGGTGCCAGGGGTACAGCGAGCCGGAATCCGGGTCGGACCTGGCATCCCTCAGCACCCGCGCCGTCCGGGATGGTGACGACTTCGTCATCAACGGCAGCAAGATTTGGACCAGCCTGGCTCATCGGGCGGACTGGATCATGCTGTTGACCCGCACCAACCCCGACGCCCCCAAACACCGGGGGATCAGCTTCATTCTGGTGGACATGAAATCTCCGGGCATCGAGGTGCGGCCCATCGGCAACATGGCCGGAGGCCAGGAATTCAACGAGGTGGTATTCGATAACGTCCGGGTACCTCGCCGGAACGTGGTGGGCGAGGAAGACCGGGGTTGGTACGTGGCGGTGACTCTCCTGGATTTCGAGCGGTCCGGCATCGACTACTCGGCCGGCGCCCGCCGGTTGCTGGACGACGTGCGGGGATACGCTGCCGAGACCAGGCGCAGCGGCCAGGTTCTGCTGGAGACCCCCTGGGTGCGGAACTTGCTTGCCGACCGGTACATCGAATGCGAAGTGGCCCGCCTGATTGCCTATAACGTGGCCTACATGCAGGGCGAAGGGCAGGTGCCCAACAAAGAGGCTTCCATGAGCAAGGTGTTCGGGAGCGAAACGCAGCACCGGTCGACGGTGGCCGCGGTGGAGATTCTGGGCCCGTACGGAGCGCTGAAACAGGGCGACCGACTGGCGCCCCTCCGGGGCCAGGTCCCCGAAAACTGGATGATCAGCTTCTCCCACACCATCGCCGCGGGGACCTCCGAAGTGCAGCGAAACATCATCGCCAGCAGGGGTCTGGGCCTTCCCCGGGGCTGAGGTCCAGCCGGGGCCGGAACCGGCCGCCTCTCGCACCGGGGAGCCGGCCCAACTTCAGACCCTTCGCGGGGCTTGCCCTGAGTCCCCACGCGGTGGCGGGGCGCCACCGGCGGGTGAAACACTTGCGGCCTTCACCCCGGTTACGTTCAGATCAGCCGGTTGCTAGGCGGCCGCGAAGACTTGAAGCGCCAGGTAGTCCAGGTCCGGAGCCGCTTCCCGGCAGCGGCGCATGATCCGGAAGACCGTCCGCACCGTCACCGAGAAACGCGCCGCCGCCTCTTCCACGGTAAGGTCCTCTGATTGCATCGTCGACCAGACCGTCAGGTCGCGGGCCATTCGGCGTTGCCGCTGAAACCATTCGGGGTCGTCGTACTTGCATTGGGGCAGGGGACAGTCGAGGCACGACGCCGAAACTTCGCACCCGGTATCCTCGTAGTGGCAGAATTCGGGGACCGAGTCAACTAGGAAACTGGCCGTTGGCGACATAGACATCTCAATGCTCCAAAACAGATGTTCTAATAACCAAGCTCATTATAGAACAGGCGTTCTTAATACGTCAATACCTTTTCCTGCCAAATTGACGGCTAGTTTCCTCCTTGGTATATTCCTATACGGTCTGTGTCCCGTCCTCTGAGGGATCCACAGGCGCCGCGTTCGGTCGTCTGACTAGATCCTCGTCAGCAACATTGCAATACTCCTGCACCGGGGCGTTGTTCGCCCGGAGTCTAGCCCGGAGTTTCGCTCGGACTGCTGGAGGCTGACCGGTAGCATTACCCCGCGGGCCTCCGGGACCCATGGGCGGGACGTCAAACCTGAGGCTCCGGACGGCGCCGGGGGTGCCGGGGAGAGCCGGCACTGGAGGTATCGCCAATGACCGAGTACGAAACGATGACCTACGAGCGCAAAGGCAAGATCGGCTACATCATGTTCAACCGCCCCCGGTCGCTCAACGCGATGAACGACCAACTTGAGAAAGACCTGGCAGCCGCGTACCTGGAGTTCGACGCCGACGAGGAAGCCTGGGTGGCGATCCTTCACGGCACGGGCCGCTGCTTCTGCGCGGGGGCCGACATCAAGCAGAACTTCGCCGGCAGGACGCCCGAGCAGGCGGCCGCCCAGGCACGGGGCCGGAGCCCGGAGGCCTACCTGGGCCGGGCCATCAACTGGAAGCCGGTCATCGCCGCGGTCCACGGCTACGCCCTGGGCGGCGGCACCTCCGTCGCTGCCGAATGCGACCTGATCGTTGCCTCGGAGGAGGCCATGTTCGGCATAACCGAGACCAAACGGGGCCTGCCCGGCGGCCGGGTTTGGGCCAAGGTCGGCGCCTTCATGCCGTCCAAGATAGCCACCGAGATGCTCATCACGGGCGAGCAGATAAGCGCTCCGGAACTCTACCGGTTGGGGTTCATCAACCGCCTGGTCCCCACGGGCAAGCACCTGGAGGCCGCCGAGGAGTTGGCGCGACAGGTGCTGAAGACGCCGCCTCTGGCCTCCCGCGCCGGCGTCCGGCTGAGCCGCCGCCAGTGGGTCCAGCCCTCGGCCGACGCCGACATGTACATCCAGGCCTTGAAACTGGACCTGAGCGAAGACTTCAAGGAGTCCAGCCAGTCCTTCGTGGAGAAGCGGGCGCCGGAGTATCACGCCCGCTAGGGCTATTTGGCTCATCCGCCGCGGAAGCGGGGAAACGGAGGAACTAATATAAGGAGGTTCTACTGATGACTGAATACGAGACAATGAACTACGAGCGCAAGGGCAAGATCGGCTACATCATGCTCAACCGGCCTCAGTCGCTCAACGCGGTGAACGACCAGTTCGAGAAAGATCTTACCGAAGCGTTCCTCGAGTTCGACATCGACGAAGAAGCCTGGGTCTGCATTCTCCACGGCGCGGGCCGCTGCTTCTGCGCCGGAGCGGACATCAAGCAGCGCTTCGCCGCCATGACGCCCCTGCAATCAGCCGCCCGGTCCAAGGGCCGAAGCCCCGAGGGCTACCTGGGCCGGTCCATCAACTGGAAGCCGGTCATCGCCGCCGTCCACGGCTACGCCCTCGGCGGGGGCATCTCCATCGCCTCCGAGTGTGACCTGATCGTCGCCTCGGAGGAAGCCAGGTTCAGCATCGCCGAGACCAAACGGGGCCTTTCCGGCGCCGGGGTGTGGGCCAAGGTCAACTGCTTCATGCCGTCCAAGATAGCCACCGAGATGCTCATCATGGGCGAGCAGATAAGCGCCGGCGAACTCTACCGGTTGGGGTTCATCAACCGCCTGGTCCCCACGGGTAAGCACCTGGAGGCCGCCGAGGAGCTGGCGGAAAAGGTGCTGAAGACGCCGCCTCTGGCCTGCCGCGCCGGTGTCCGTCTCAGCCGCCGCCAGTGGGTCCAGGGGGTCGCCGACTCCGGCATGTACACCCAGCCCTTGAGGTTGCACCTCACCGAGGACTTCAAGGAGGCCAGCCAGTCCTTCGTGGAAAAGCGGGCGCCAACATATCACGCCCATTAGGCTCACCGGCTTCAAATACCAAGAAACTTTACAAGAAACTTTAGAGGAGGTCTCAACGATGACCGAGTACGAAACAATGAACTACGAGCGCAAGGGCAAGATCGGCTACATCATGATCAACCGCCCCCGGTCGCTCAACGCGGTGAACGACCAGTTCGAGATCGATCTTACCGCCGCGTTCCTGGAGTTCGACGCCGACGATGAAGCTTGGGTCTGCATTTTCCACGGCACGGGCCGCTGCTTCTGCGCCGGGGCCGACATCAAGCAGCGCTTCGCCAGCATGACGCCGATACAGGCGGCTGCCCGGGCCCGGGGCCGAAGCGGAGAGGGCTACCTGGGCCGGTCCATCAACTGGAAGCCGGTCATTGCCGCCATCCACGGTTACGCCCTGGGCGCCGGTATGTCCATCGCCGTCGAATGCGACCTGATCGTCGCCTCGGAGGAAGCCAAGTTCGGCATCACCGAGACTCGGCGGGGCCTGACCGGCGGCCGGGTCTGGGCTAAGGTCAACGCCTTCATGCCGTCGAAGATTGCCTCCGAGATGGTCATCACCGGCGAGCCCGTGGGCGCCCCGGAGTTGTACCGGTTGGGGCTGATCAACCGCCTGGTCCCCACGGGCAAGCACCTGGAGGCTGCCGAAGAGCTGGCGGAAAAGGTGCTGAAGACGCCGCCGCTGGCCTGCCGCGCCGGGGTCCGGCTCAGCCGCCGCCAGTGGGTGCAGCCCGTCGCCGACGCCGACATGTACAGCCAGCCTTTGAAGCTGCACCTAACCGAAGACTTCAAGGAGTCCAGCGTCTCCTTTGTGGAGAAGCGGGCGCCGACCTATCACGCCCGCTAGGGCGCCGTAACCGCCGCAAATCGATCGGCTCCGGTAGAAGGGTGAGGGGATAACCCCTCACCCTTGCCGGGGCCGCCGCTACGCCCTCATCGGCCACTGCCGCCGGTGGCCAAGATGCCCGCACCGGTTTTCAGCGACTAGAGCACGGGCTTAGGGGAGGGGTGCGGCAATGTAGGGGCGGGTTTCAACCCGCCCTGACGCCGGCCTTCAAACCTTGACGCGCAATTACAGATCACGTCTTCGGTACCTGCACCAGCTAACCAGGGCATCTTCCCACGCTCACCGGTAATGCGGCAGCACCTTGTCGCCGAACAACTCCAACGCCCGCAGGGAGTCTTTGTTGGGCATTCCGGGCCATTGGCAGCGCAGCACCAGTTCGTCGATGCCCAGCGCCCGGTACTTCTCGATCTCTTCGATGCACTCCTCGGGGCTGCCGAGGATGAACCGGCCCTCCAGAATCCGGTCGAAGGGCACGTCGATGCGGTCGGCTTCGGGCAGTTCCTGGCTATGGCCCAGGGCCGCCCGGTCCTTGTACATCCACTCCACGTGGGGCCGCATGATGTCGATCGCCTTCTGGCGGGTTTCCGCCACGAACATCTCCCGCCAAGCGGAGATGAAGCCCGGCTTCCCCTCTTTCTTGACGGCGTCCCGGTATAATCCGGTCTGCTGGGTAATGGTGGGGAGGGTCGAGCGGGAGCTGATCAGCCAGCCGTCGGCCTGGCGCGCGGCCCGGAGCACCCCCCGTTCCAGGTTGGCGGCGAGGTACATTCTCGGGTAGGGCTTCTGCACCGCGCCACCCGCGCCGGGCACGTCGTTTATGTCGAAATAGCGGCCGTGGTGGGTCACCCGATCCTGGGTCCAGAACATCTTCATGACCTCCATGACCTCCCGGAATCGGCCCAGCCGGTCGGTCTTGGGGATGCCGAAGGCGTCGAACTGGAAGTCCCGCCAGCCCAGGGCCGGGGCCAGGACAAACCTGCCGCCGGTGATGACATCCAGGGTGGCCACCTGCTCGGCGGCCTCCACCGGGTGGTACAGGGGCAGCAGGGCCACCATGCCCAGCTCCAGTCCCGGGGCTTCAGCCGCCACCCGGGCGAGCAGCATCATCGAGTGGAAATCGTTGTTCAGGTAGCCCGCGCCGGTCCACAGGGAGTGATAACCCATCTGATGAGTCAGGCGCGCCTTGTCCAGCCGGCCGGTCAAGGCCTCCTCCCGGGACTCTCCCCGCAGGTTTCCGCCGCCCATGTTTATTCCGAAGCGCATGGTTCACCCCCTATCCAAGCTGACAGCCCCGAACACCGAATGGTCCCGGAGGATCCTCCGGGACCATCTTCAAGCCGGTTTGGCCGGAAATCCCAATTCCTGCTGCCGAGCCCTCGGAAGGCCCGGGCGGAGGGACCAGCAGCGTCAAAATTTCAGCGAGCCCAGCGCCCGACTCAGCGTTGGAATAAGCCCAACTGTTCTTTGCCGGAACGGCATGCAGCCCATCCAACAACCCCGAAGGAGGTCACCCTTGGTCCTTCGACAAGCTCAGGACGAACGGATTGAACGGATTATCCCCGTTCGTGGTGAGCCTGTCGAACCACAGCGGTTGGCTATCGGATAGGCTCTGGGCCGGATTTTCTCACACCGGGCCGCATCCGGCCGGGGCCAAGGGCCAGCGCCGCCTCTCTGGGTAGCCGAACTGTGCTCCCGCCGGAGGCCGCGGACCCGCGAGCCTTATTCCGGAGGGCCGAAAAGCAGCCGCTCGATGGCGGCACGGTCGAGGCGCGTGCGGACCAGGGCATCCAGGGAATCTCTCAGGGCCCCGACAATGGCGTCATCGGAAAGGCCGTCCCCCTGCCGCAGCGCGAGGACTTTGACGCTCACCAGCTTCGAGGCCCCCGGATAGTGGGTAATGGGCACGGTCATAAAGCCAAAGCCTCGAAGCAGGAGCATCGAAAAGGCCGCGCTGAGGTCCACGGGGGCCAGGTCCGTCTTCTCTATCCCCGTCCGCTCCAGCACCAAGTCCATGAAGTCGTCGAGGGAGAGGTAGATGCCGTTGTAGGCCCCGTACTGGAGGTTCTCGCCGAGGAAGGGTTTGGCCAGCTCCGCGAGACGCTGGTGCCGGTCCACCCACTCGTTGAAGAGCCGGTGGCCCTCTTCCGGGGTGTATTTCTGAAGCGACCGCAGCACGGCCGCCACCACCGCGGGGCGGGCCTCGGTGCCCATCATGTTCATCTTGGCTCCGATGGGTTCCATGAGGTCGGCCCGTCCCAGCAAGAGGCCGGCCCGTGGCCCGAAGAGGGCCGCCTTTTCGCAGCTGGTCATAATGAGGTCGGCCCCGAGGTCCCCCGCCGACTGTTGGCCGTAGTGGGCCGTGCGGGTGCGGGCCCCCGAGGCGTCGTCCACGTAGACCGGGATGCCCCTGGCGTGGGACACCTCACAGACGGACCGCATCTCCTCTTCGGAAAGGGCGCCACGATACGAAGGGCAGATCACCACCAAGGGCACGTGATCTTCGCCCTTCAGCAGGTTCTCCAACTCCTGGGAACTCATGACCTGATGCCAGCGGGAGCGGGCCAGCTCCACCGCCCGGGGCACGGACGGGTGACCGTGGCCTCCAACGCCCGGGTACTCGGGCACCATGTACGGGACCAGAGAGCCGGGAGGCACCAGGGCCTGGACCAGGGTGATGGTGCCCGCCGTCACCCGGTTGAAGACGAGGGAGGTGAAGCTCGGGTCCCCTCCCAGGTGCCGCCGGGCCACCTCCGTTACCGCCTCCTCCATCAGCACGGTTCCCAAATACCGTTCCTGGTAAGCCGGGCCTTTGAAGAAGGACGGGACGGTGCCATCGTCCACCAGCCCCATCAGGTTGTGAATCCCTTCGATCCCGTACTTGCGGTACCGGTGTAGCATCACCTTTTGGGCCGCTCGCACGCACCGGTATTCCACCACTTCGTCGCGCAGAATGGTGCCGGGGACGTATCCCAGCACCGGGTCAACTTCGGGAGTATCCGCCTCGACCGAGGAAACGCGCTCATTCATGGAGCCCCCCCAAATGTCATCCGCCGAATCTGCCAAGAGATTACCCCCGGGAGGGAGAAGTGTCAATGCGCTTTCCGCGGACATTGGCGAGAGCGGGGCTTGGAGGCGTAGTTCCGGAGGGAGTGTTCTCTTGGAATGATGCCTTGCGTCGGGTCTGGATCAACGGATTTGGCCCCGTGCCGCCGTAATCCGTCGCCTGATCCTTTGATCTTATCAACCTGGAGGCTGGGCTCCCCCTGCCCAGGGCGGGAATGTGTAAGTCGGCTAAGGGATGAGGTCTTAGGCAGCCCGGTTGACCAGGGCCGGGGCGCTGGAATATCGCACAACCCGGCCGGTTCGCGATTCAACCCAATGAGCTAAGTGTGCGAGCGTGCCGCAGCCGGCAAACTCCCAGATGGCGCACAAGGTAAGTCCACAGGCAGGAAAGTTGCCGAGCTATGGCATCGTGCTTGTGGCCGGTTTGGGGAATACGTCCTTGGGGATTGAACCGGAGCAAGAACCACGGAGAATTCACCATTTGCCTCCGCGCCGATCATCAAGCGACCGCTGCAGAGGGAAAGTAAAGCGCCGGCACGATGGCCGGCGCTGCTCGTTTCCTAGAAGCCGATGCCGGCCTCTTCGCCGATGATAAGTCCCCGGCTGATCGGAGCTTCCCGGTACCGCTGGTTCCTGGCGCCGATGGCCGCGGATATCCCTTCCTCCCGGGCCGTCTTGAAGAAGTGGAACTCGTCTTCCTCATGGGCCAGCTTGAAGGCTCCCAGGCTATGGCCGAAGCCCGCCTCGATGAAAGAGGCGACCAATCCCATCTCGCTGTATACCAATGCGGTGAACGCTTTACCGGTGACGATACCATCGATGGGGAGAAGGGCGATCCTTCTCACGGTGGCCATCACCTCTGCTTCAAGCTGGTCGTCGGGGACCGCCCGGTTGACCAGCCCCCACAGCTCGGCTTCCTTGCCGGATACCAGCTTGCCCGTCGTCACCATCTCCCGGTACCGCTTCTGTCCGATGAGCGAGATATAAGGGCGGGCGGTGGTGATCCCGCTGATTCCGATGGTCTGCCCCAGGTTGCCTATCCGCGCCGTCTCCGAGGCGATGGTCATGTCGCAGTACAACTGGATCATGTTCCCCATTTCGATACACACCCCCCGAACGGCGGCGATGGTGGGTTTCATGGAGAGGAAGAGGCGGCCCAAGGTCCGGGGACGGCCAACGATTTGCCGGGTGAGCTGGACCCGCTGGGGGTCCCGCCGCTCGCTCCGCGGGGCGTCGGAGGTCATGTCCAGGCCTCCCCAACCCCCAAGGTCATGGCCCCCGCAGAAGTGTTTCCCGTTCCCGATGACGATCACGGATTTTACGTTGTCGTCGTTTTCCCAATCGTCGATGGCGGCTACCAACTCCTCGTCCGCGGATTCGGGCACGGCGTTGCGCTTCTCCGGGCGGTTGAGGGTGAGGAAGGCGCACTTCTCCTTCCGGTCTTTCTCGTACTTGTAGAAGGGCTTGTCTCCGGGAAGTATATGTGTGAAGTCTTCCATGATCGTTCTCTCCTTTCGTTCATTCCAGGGAATACGCTGAGCCGCACCGTCACGTCGTTCATGGCGCGCCGCAAGCGCGCGATGCCGCCGCAGATGGACTCAGGGTGACAGACGCCGGGCCGTTCCGAGGTGGCGCGGCGCCCCGGGCAATCGGGGCCTGGGGGTCGCTCAACTCAGCAGGTGTTGCCCGGCCGATTCTTCCCCGGTGGTCGTTTCTCTTGTGTGGCTGAGGCGTCTGGATTCTATCCCTTGAACACGAAAGGCGTCAACGTCGCGTGCCTACTCAGCCTCGGGAACCGAAATAGGTTGACGCCCGCCGGCGGCCTGGCTAGGATGGGGCTAGCAAGGCTTTGAGCCCGATCACCGGCTGTCGAGCGGAGACGGCTAATCTCGTGTTAAGGAAGCAACGCCATGTCCGTGCCCCTGGAAGGAATAAGAGTGTTGGATTTCACCCAGCAGCACATGGGGCCCACGGCCACCGTCATGCTGGCCGATCTGGGAGCCGAAGTCATCAAAGTAGAGCCACCTTGGAAAGACAATCTGGCCCACCCCGAGGCGGCCCGTCGGGCCCCCGACGGGTTCGATTCCGCCCACGAGGCCCACAACCGCGGCAAGAAGAGCATCGCCGTTGACCTCAAGACCCCAGAGGGCAAGGAGGTCATTTACCGCCTGATCCCGAAGGTGGATGTCTTGGCCGAGAACTTTTCCGCCGGTGTGATGGACCGGCTGGGCCTGGGCTATGAGGACCTTTCGCCGCTGAACCCGCGGCTGGTCTATGGAAGCTGCACCTCTTTTGGTCCCACGGGCCCCCTGCGGGATTGGAAGGGCATGGACAGCATTTTCCAGGCCATGAGCGGCATCATGTGGCTGCAAGCCGGCAGCGACGGAGTTTGCCCCGAGCCGGTCCAGATGAACCTCGGGGACACGGTAGGAGGCATCCTTTTCTCGCACTCGATCGTCGTGGCCCTGCTCGCCCGTGACCGCACCGGGTTGGGGCAGAAAGTGGAGTCGTCAGGGCTGGGCAATATGATCTCCCTCCAGAGGTGGCGGGTCACCGGGGCACTGCGGCACGGGTTCCGTTGGGCCGTCCCCCACGGCCTCATCGCCGATGATCCCGTCAGGTACTTTCACCGGGACTCGCGAGGCGGGTGGTTCGTAATATCCCTGAGGTCCGCGGGGAGCTGGGCCCGCTTCTGCGAGGTCATCGGGCGCGAAGATTTGAAGGACCATCCCCAGTGGCAGTCCAGGGCCGGACGCAAGGGGAGCAAAGAGCTGGAGGAGTTGTTGGCCAAGATCTTCGCTACCCGCACCCGCGACGAGTGGGTGGACGCTTTCCAAGCCCACAGCGTCGTCGCCGGCCCGGTCTACTCTTACGACGACTTGGCCGACGAACCCCAGTGTCTGGTCAACGAGTACATCGTTCCCGTCGAGGACCCGCGCTGGGGAGCGATGAAGGTGCCGGGGGTGAACGCAAAGTTCAGCGCCACTCCCGCGGCCAACCCCGCCGGCTCGGCGCCCACCCTCGGAGAGCATACTCTGGATGTCCTGACCGGCCTGGCGGGCTACGGCCCCGACGAGGTGGATCGACTGAAGGACGCAGGGACTATTTAGCGCCGGGTCGAATGAGCCGGAGGACTACGGGTATGCTTCAGCGGCCCCTAGGGC
>PVBE012707284.1_pt1 | contig 42396 bp, 33 predicted proteins | sample 1631181 | NCBI WGS metagenome assembly PVBE01 (sample SAMN08397723, study PRJNA350692) | Marine metagenome, whole genome shotgun sequencing project. | isolation source: water | place: Pacific Ocean | collected 2012-04
CTGTGCCACTCCCAGTGTCCGAGCCGCGCCATCCGCTGGGCACGGTCTAGCCGCCGTTCGCTATCGCGGAGATCGGCGGCGGTCTGTGCGGCACGGTACATGTATCGTACGCGGTGGGTCAGGATCGAATAATTGATCGGTTTGGTAATAAAATCGGTCGCACCGATCTCGTAGGCGCGGTTGATCGATTCGCCGTCGTCGAGACCGGTCATCATCAGGATCGGCACGTGCCGGCCCGTATCCATGCCGCGGATGGCGGCGCAGGCCTCAAATCCGTCTATCTCGAGCATCAGGACGTCGAGCAAGACCATGTCGGGGGCCGACTGCCGGAAGATTTCGAGCGCCTGAGCCCCGTCTTCGGCCTCCGTTACATCGAAGCCGTTCTGTCGCAGCGCCTCGACGGCCATTAACCGGGCCGCCGCGTCGTCATCGACCACGAGCACCGAGGGATTGCGCGCGAGCTTGGGTGACTCAGGCAAGTTCAGAAGTCTGTCCTCAAGCCGCTTCGCCGGCGGCTAACGAAGTCAGCGTCTCGCAGACGGCTTCGAATTCGAACTCCAGGACGCCGACCTTCGATACGACGCCCTCGAGTTCCTTGTGCAGCCCCATTTTCTCCAGTTCCGAGCACATCGCCGACATCTCCGTCGCGCCCAGATTCGCACTGCTCGATTTCAGGCTGTGGGCGGCGCTACGGAGCAGATCAGCGTTCCCGGTAGTCGCTGCTTCTTCCAACTTTTCCAATTGCTGCGGCGAATTGCTAATGAACATGTCGATGATTTTCTGCAGGATGTTCGGGGATCCCTGGCTCTGGAGTGCACGGATATTGTCGAGCGCGCGTTGATCGAGGTCGGCCACGGATCGGTGGCCTGCGGCCGCCGGTTCGGGTACCGCACGACCGCTGCCATCGGTCGCCGTCCCGGCTTCGACCGAGAGTTTTGCCCAGCGTTTGATCAATGCGGTCAACCGTGCTTGCGTAAAGGGCTTGGTTAGGTAGTCGTTCATGCCGGCGCCGATGCATTTGTCGCGGTCGCCTTCGAGTGCATTGGCGGTGAGCGCGATGATCGGGATTGGATCGCGGGTGCCGTGTTCCTGTTCCCAGCGTCGGATTTGGCGGGTAGCCTGATAGCCGTCCATTTCCGGCATTTGGCAGTCCATCAGGATGGCGTCGTAGGGCTTCCGTATCGCATCGAGTGGGGCGTCAGTGACGGCCGTAACAGCTTCGCGTCCGTTTTCCGCGATTACCGACGTACAACCCATGGCATCGAGCATGGCGCTGGCGAGTTCTTGATTGACGGGATTGTCTTCCGCCAGCAGTACGTGTGCATTGAGTTCTTCGTCCGGTTCCCCGACGGACGGCGGCGCGGGCTGCGACGTAGTTACGGCCGACGCATCGGGCATGGTGTTCGATATTGCATCGAATAGCTCGACCCTGCGCACCGGTTTGTGCACGTACATGTCGATCCCTGCCAAGTGCCATTGGCCGGTGTTCTCCAAGTCGTTGACCGAACTCAGCATAATGATGCGAGTATTCTCCAGCAATGCGTCGCGTTTGATTTCCCGTGCGAGTTCGACGCCGCCGACTCCGGGCATTTGGCCGTCGAGGATCGTAAGTGCGAACGGCTCCCCGCGTGCGGCGGATTCCTTGAGTTTTCGAACGGCCGCCGCGGCCGACGTCGCGCTATCTGTCCGCATGCGCCAGTTCGAGAGCTGCTGTTCGAGTACCGTGCGCGTGGTTTCGTTGTCGTCGACAATAAGGACGCTGAGTCCGCTCAGTTCTCCCGCATGTTTGATCTGGCCGGCGATGCTGTCGGCCGGCATTCTGGACATCTTCGTCGTGAACCAGAACGTCGACCCCTTTCCGGGTCGGCTTTCGACGCCGATTTTTCCATGCATCAACTGTACCAGTCGGTTGCATATAGCGAGTCCTAGACCCGTACCGCCGAATTTGCGGGTCGTCGCGCCGTCGGCCTGTTGGAAGGATTCGAAAATGTGGTACTGGTGCTCCGGCGGAATGCCGATGCCGCTATCGACGGCTTCGAAACGAAGGGTCGCGAGATCGGTGGCGACGTCGAGCGACTGTACTCGCAGCGAAATCTCGCCGCGTTCGGTAAACTTGACCGCGTTACCGATGAGGTTCAGCAGGATCTGCCGGGTGCGGTCGGGATCGCCGCGGTATGCCGCGTGTTCATCCGGGGGGAATTGAAGGATCAATTCGACACCCTTGCCGTGCGCCTGTTCGGCGAAAACACCCATGCTGTCTTCCACTAATTGGCGCAGGTCGAAGACGGTGTGTTGTATGTCGAGCTTTCCGGCCTCGATCTTGGAGAAGTCCAGGATGTCATTAATAATGGCCAGGAGTGCCTTGCCCGAGCGACGAATCGTATCGGCAAATCGGAATTGTTTTGGGGTGAGGCTCGTGTTCATGAGCAATTCCGTCATTCCCAGCACCCCGTTCATGGGCGTACGGATTTCATGGCTCATCGTAGCGAGGAATTCACTCTTTGCTCGCGCGGCCTGCTCGGCCTTGTCGACGGCTTCGAGCAGTTGGGCTTCGGTCTCGCTACGAACCCCGATTTCGCGCTTGAGCCGGTCGTTGATTTCGTCGGCTTGTAGTTTTGCCGACGTCAGCTCGTTGATCAGATCTTCGTTATCGTAGCGCAACCCGAGCGTCGTGCTGATCGACCTGTGCACGACCGTAGCGAGACGCAGTAAGAACAACCCGTACCCGCATATCAGCGCACCCATGATGATGTGGGTCTGGCTGCCTATCAAGATATGCACGCATGCCAGGGGTGCGAGCGATAATGCGACGAAATAGCGGACCGCTGCGGTTACCGGAGCGTATACGGCTACCGCGGCGGCAGTTACTCCGGCGAGCACGACTGCCAACAGCGATTGGTGAATGACCTCGTCCGGCGCAAACAAGAGTGCCCCCGAGATCCCCCAGCCAACGCCGGCATAGACGACCCCGACTACGTACCAGTTCTTGAACCGTTCGATGTTGGGTCGGCCGCGACCCGAATTTTGGAACCAGTGCACGTGCAGAAAACGCGCGACTGATACGCCCAGCATGTATCCGACCCAAGCCATCAGCCAACTCGTAGGAATGATCCCCCACAGCCCGCCCGCCACCAGCACGGTGGCCGCCGCGCTGAAGATCAAGGAGCCCGGTGTCGCCTCGATCAGCATATCGACCTGGGCGGGCAAATAACGTGCCTGCGGGTTGCGTTTGGATTTTGTCACTGCTTTACAACCAGAGATGACCCTAGAATCGGCGTTTTTCGCCCTTACGCTCGTTAAGGCTATCGGCGTTAAAAGCGGTTTCTTTACGGTGCCGGTCGAACATTCCTCGCGCCGACCGGGGCCTGATCATGGCTACTACGAATAGCCGAAAGAGGGACTGGGACATTACAGCCTTGATTATCGGTGTCCGATGGTATACTGCCTGTACCGTGCGGATCAGGAGAATCGCGATGCCAGCAGCAATCGAAAGCGGTGCAATGGACCTCGGCATGACGGCGGATGATATCTACGAAAACACGATGCAGATTGCGTGGAAGTTTTCGGACGACATCGCGGACCCGAAGCTGGAGGACCTGTACAGGCGGGCTAAGCAAAACCAGTGGGATTCGGACGAACAGCTCGACTGGGACCAGCCGGTCGACCCGTCCCGACCCATGGTCAACGAGGAGCAGAGCGTCTACTCGCGAATGCCCTTTTTCCAAAAGCTCTCGAAATCCCAGCAGGAAACGTTTCACGCGCAGTCCACGGCGCAGTTGCTTTCGCAGTTTCTCCACGGCGAGCAGGGCGCTCTCTTGACCGCGGCCTCGGTGGCGCATTCAGTGCCGGATCGCTGCGCCAAGCTTTACGCTGCGACCCAGGCGATGGACGAGGCCCGTCACGTCGAGGTCTACGCAAAGTATATCGACAAGATCGCGATCGCTTATCCAATCTCTCCATTCCTGAAGGAAGTGATCGATGTGACTTTGCGATCCGGTCGGTTCGAGAAGATTATGATCGGCATGAACATGGTGGTGGAAGGGCTTGCGTTGGGTGCTTTCAACAACATGTACCGGCAGACCACTTGCCCGTTGCTGAAGGACATCACGTTCAACGTCATGCGGGACGAAGCCCGGCACGTCTCTTTCGGCCACACCTACCTCGGACCGCTGATCCAGAAGATGAACGATGATGATCGGGAAGACCTCGCGCAGTTCGCGTTCGAAGCTATCAATCTAATTATCGCGGCCGAACGCAAGGGCGGCGGTTACGGTACTGCCGCCAACCGTTTCGATCCGGGTTTTCTCAGAGTCCTGGAGGCTTGCCAGATCGACGCGGAGGATTTTTTTGCTGGAATGAGCGAAGCGGCAGAGCTCGGTATCACCACCGAACTGCCTCCCGGACACGTTCTCGCCGTGAAGCAGTTGATGATGCCCGCGATGGTGCGGGTCGGTCTCGTCACCGAACGAACCGCAAAACTCTTTGAGGAGGCGGGCATCAGGGTTAACACCGACACAGCCGTTCTGAATGCGATGGAGGATGCGAAATCGGACCAGAACGTCCTCCACGAGGAATCAACGACATACTGACCGAGCGACGTCGGCGGGGCGTGGCGTCGGCGATCGCCTGGCGTCGTTCTCGTTAAAACGGTGGCCCGTCTTACATTCATCCTGGCCGATGGGGCGCCTCGAGTGATCGAGGTGGATAGTATCGGTACGGTAATGGACGCGGCGCTCGCGGCCGGCGTTCCGGGTATCGCTGGCGAGTGCGGTGGCGCTTGTGCATGCTCGACCTGTCACATTCATCTCGACGACGCGTGGTCGCACATATGCGGTCCGCCCGATGAACTAGAGAGGGCGATGCTCGACTTTGCCTTCGGCGTGACGCCTTCGAGCCGGCTCTGCTGTCAAATCCCGGTTACCGACGAGTTGGATGGTCTCGTTGTGCACGTCGCCGAACGGCAGGTGTAGTGGAGAAAGCGTTACGAAGTCAGTGCGCGACGGCGATGACCGGTCGCTTTTCGGGATAAGGTGCGGTGATGCCTCGTACGCCCCGCAACTCGATACACTGCATTTCGACACCAGCAATCGGCCCACTAATTGCCCGCAAGAGCGCAGATGTCGCCGTGATCTCCCATCATTCTTCGTGTTGACCTCGTTCGAACCCTAAAATAGACTTTCCGAAACAAGCGGGGGTGCCCGGTGCGGCGGGATAAGCGGATTGGAGAAATTCGAAGGACTCAAAGACGGTAGCAGCGTGCTCCTGCGGGAGCTAACGATGGACGATTTCGATAGTTCGTTGGCGTTCCTGAAAGCGCTTCCGGCAACCGACCGGCGCTACCTCCGGGTGGACGTTACGCGCAAAGAGATCGTCGAGCGGCGGCTCAAGCAGGCCGCTGCAGGCGACGTCTATCGTATTGCAGCATTTGTCGATGACGTCATCGTCGCCGACGGCGCGCTCGAAACCTCCGGTCATGATTGGAGCAGGCATATCGGCGAGATCCGGGTGCTCGTTGCCGAGGACTATCGTTCGCTCCGCCTCGGTACTATCCTTATCGGTGAGCTTTTTCTCGAAGCCGAGCGCCAGATGGTAGAGAAGGTCATCGTCAAGATGGCCGAACAACAGATCGCGGTCCGCAAGATTTGCGATCGGCTCGGGTTCCGCGTCGATGCCGTACTCCCCGATCACTTCAAGGATGCCGAGGGCATGGTGGGGAACCTCGTGGTGATGAGTTGTACGCTCGATGCGATGTGGCGAGAGATGCGTGACCTCTACCCCAAGGACGACTGGCCGGATGGATGAATGACGGTCTGCGGGTTTGCGCCATAACCCCATTTTAGACCGCAATATGATCGAATATCGGGCTCTTTTTGGCGAGTTTTTGTGCCCGTATCCTGGTTTTCGTTTCGGCAAATCAAGGGGCCAATCTCATTTCGGGGCGAATTCCTACGAGAGCCCTCTGTTCGCTGCCCGATTTTTTCAGGCCTATCAGATCGCTAGCCTTTCTGGACCGACCCTCACTTAATGATTTAGATCATGTAAACGCATTTTTCCAGGCAGTAAGGTACACTTGTATCGGACGTCAGGTACAAAAATGGACGATCCGTAAGGTACAGATCGTAAGAACCGTCGGGACGGTCACCAAGATGCGGGAAAACCTATGACAAATGATGAAGATGCCGGTGATACTAAATATTTGTTCAAACGCGATGAAACCTGGTGGGTAAAAGTCGCGGTGCCGCGGACGCTGCGCGACAAGCTGGGTTTTGACCTGCGGCGATCATTGCAGACCCATGACTTAGAGGCGGCGAGGGAAGCGCGATGGGCGGTCGTGGATGAATTGCGCGCCGAGATCGAGGAAGCGCGGGGCGAGCAGGAAGCGGAGGCAGGCGCGGAGGCGAAGGTGATCGACATCAAGGACGGAACCCCGCAGGTGCGCGACGGGGCCCAAATGATCGACGAGCACATCGTAGAAATCGTTAGTGATTCCGGGGAGGGCGCGCAAAAGTGCGGGCAGACCTTCGGCACGATCAGCGGCAAGATGGGCAACGGGGTCTGGACGGTCGAAATCATTCCAGCCGAGATTCAGCCGCCGGCGCGTGAACGTGAAGGCGCGAGCGGGATCCGGGTACGGCTGGGCTCAAAGTACGTGACCAACATGGGCAACGAGGCTGATCTGGTCGTCGCCTTCAACGAGCAAGTCCTCTATTCGCGGATTGTCAACGGCGCTTATCGGGAAGGAACGGTCGTGCTCCTAGAGAATATGTGGGCCGATGATCCGTTCGAAAAGATCCGGGAGCAGTATCGCACGGCGGTCGCCGAGTTTCGGGAACTGGGTCTGGTAGTGCATGAACTGCCGATACAGCAGGAATGTCTCAAGCTTGTAGCTGATCCCCGGAAGGGCAAGAACATGTTTGTTCTGGGAATGCTCTGCCACATTTACAGTCGCGACGCGGAAAAAGCCATCGACGAAATTACTAAAATGTTCGCGCGCAAAGGCGAGGCGATCATAAAGTCCAACCACGAACTGTTCAAAGCAGGTTACGGCTTTGCTCGCGAAAACGTCGATTATCACTACGAGATCCCGCCGTATGTCGAACCCGGCGACAAACAGATGATAATCCTCAACGGCAACACCGCCGTGGGTCTTGGGGTCATGGCGGCGGGGATCGAATTGGTGTCGATGTATCCGATCACGCCGGCAACTTCGGCTTCCCACTATCTGGCCGAAGACTTTCATCTGACGGGCGGTTTCGTCCATCAAGCCGAAGATGAAATAGCAGCGATCGGTTTCGCGATCGGCGCGTCTTACGCCGGTAAAACGGCTTGCACGATCACTTCGGGTCCCGGGATGGCCTTAAAAACCGAAATGCTCGGTCTGGCCGTCATGGCCGAGGTTCCTTTGGTGATCGTGAACGTGCAGCGGGGCGGTCCTTCCACGGGGCTGCCGACCAAGGTTGAACAAGGCGATCTTCTCTCCAGTGTTTTTGGTGTTCCCGGCGATGCACCGAAAATCGTGATTGCAGCGGCCACCATCACCGAGTGTTTCCATTTTGTGATCATGGCGCGCAAGCTGGCGGAAGCGTTTCGAACGCCCGTCATCGTGCTGACCGACGCCAATCTCGCTACCGGCGTACAACCCATCGAACGTCCCGAGGTCAACGACGAATGGTTTGCCGCCCCGCTTGACCAGTCGGCTTGGGACGAGAGCGTCGCTCCGTACGACTGGGATGAGGCCACCGGGCTGTCGGAACGGCCCATCCCGGGCATGCGTGGCGGTGAATACGTCCTTACAGGTCTGTCTCATAACCGTCACGCCAAAATTGCTTACGATTCCGCCAGCCACCAACAAGGAACCGAGACGCGTAGCCGCAAGTTGGCGGCCGTGGCGGCCAGTCTGAAACCCCCGGAGATCCATGGCGATCAGAAAGGTGATCTGCTCGTCGTGAGCTGGGGATCGACTTCGGGCGCCATCGAGGAGGCGGTCGATCGAATCAGGGACAAAGGGCACCAGGTCTCCTCGGTACACCTGCGGTTTCTGCAACCGATGGAACCCGATTTGAAAAAAATATTCTCCGGTTTCGAACGTGTCATGACGATAGAGATCAATTACAGCGATGAACTCGGCGCCCCCCTCATTTCGGATGAAACTCGACGCTATGCGCAGCTGGCGCTGCTGTTACGCGCCCATACGCTGGTAGACGTCGATTGCTGGTCGATTGTGCCCGGGCATCCGTTGCAACCCGGGAAAATCGAGGAAGTATTAATGGGACGCCTGGAAGAGATGAAAGGAGAAGCGACATGTTCGGCTTGAAAGCGGATTGGTCTCTGGATATTAAGGAGCGTTATTTCACCCTGGAAAACTATTCCGGTGCCGAACCGCGGTGGTGTACGGGTTGCGGAGATCACGGGATCCTGTCGGCGGTCCACCGCGTGTGCCGTGACGCCCAGGTCCAGCCGGAAAAGACGGTGGCGGTGTCCGGCATCGGTTGCTCGAGTCGATTACCGCATTACATGAAAACCTATGGGTTCCACGGCTTGCATGGCCGTGCCCTGCCGGTTGCGTGCGGTGTCAAATCCAGACGTCCGGACCTCGACGTTTGGGTGGCCACGGGCGACGGCGATTGTTTCTCCATCGGCGGATGCCACTGGATTCACGCGTTACGTTACAACATGGATCTGACCGTACTGGTTTTTGATAACGGCATCTACGGTCTGACGAAAAAGCAGACTTCTCCAACCACCCCGCGGGACATCGCGACCAATACGCATCCCGGCGGCCCGCTGTTGCCGCCGCTCAATCCGCTGACGGTGACCCTTGGCGTCAGTAACATTTCATTCGTCGCCCAGACTGTTGACTGGAATATGCCGCTGATGAACGCGGTCCTAACGGCGGCGCACGAGCACAAAGGGACCAGTTTCGTCCGTATCATCCAGCGGTGTCCGGTGTATGTCGATCAGATCGGCAAGGATCTGCAGGACGATCCGGCCAGTCTTTTATTGGTTACCCACGAGAACGGGATCCAAGTAGATGACGCCGTAAAACGCTTGTTTCAGAAGCACCAGGAGCATGATCCGTCAGACCTTGCGGCCGCGCGCGCTCTGGCACAGGACGAATCTGCGATCCCTTTGGGATTGCTTTTTCATGACTCGGATGCGGTGCGCTACGATGAAATCTCTACCGCCGGTTTGGGTATGAATCTCGAGCAGAGAAAAGCGGGTCTCAATACGGCGCTAGATAGTTTTGCGATTTAGGTTCGCAAGGTCATGGCATCACTACAGGATGGCAAGAGCGAGCAACCGGACCAGGCGGATACCGCGAACGAGCCGGATGTGGGGCAGGGGCCGCACGCACAGCGCACCGCGTCGGCAGCGCCGCAGTCTACGTTGAACCAGTCGGGCAACGGGGGCGGTTCGCTACCGCAGTGGCCACAAGCCTCGACCGACGGTGATTTGACGACTGGCGCCACGGCGATGCTGCGGCGTTTCCACCTCGACGACCCGAGTGCCGCGGAGCAGACGAGCAAGGTAGGCGATGGTTTGCTGCCTGCACTGTTGTATCCCTATCGCGACGTTTCATCGATACGATACCAATATCCGCTTTACCTCCATCCGCCGCAAAGCGACCGCGCTCGTGCGCTCGCCGAACCGGTGACTGAATTTCTACGCGCTTCGGTAGAGGCGTTTGCGGTTGGCGCGGAAGGGGCGCGGATCCTGAAAGACAATCTGCCCTGGATAGAGCAATACCTGCGGCAAGAACTGGGTGACGGGGTGCCTGTCGATGCGGCGACCCTTTTTTCTCGGGCCGCGGACGCACTCCATGCGCACCTCGGTTTGACCGAGTCGAACCGAGAGCGTTTGGAAGCGGATCTCGAAAACCTGAAAGCGGTGTTGGGCGAGAATGGACAATTTCTCGGCTATGGGCCCGACGTCGCGATTCACTTGCTAGTTCACGCCGTTCGCAGCCGGGGCTTCGAGAAGCGTCAGGCGTTTCGGCGTAAAGTCGACAAACTCATCGCGGGTTTGACGACGCTCCTGGAGGTCGAACGGGCCAAGGCCCCGACCGGCGAACCGGGCGCGGTGCAGAGCAGTGTCGGATCGGGAGCTTCCTATATCGATACGGAGGCACTGTCGGGGTTGATCGGGCAGCGCAGGCAGGGCTCGGTGATCATGCCCGCCGAGCGTCGGCGCCGTATCGAAGGGGCGCTTGCGGTGTTGCAGGGCTTAGAGGACGAGTCTGTTTTGGTTACGTTCGTTGTCGCGTCGAAAGATCCTTCCATCGAGCGATCGCCGATGGTGGAAGTAATCGACGATGCCGACCCGTGCCGGGCGGCGGCGGCGGTACACGACCGCGAAGCCAAGCGGGTAGCGCCGGTGTTTGCCGCTGCGCGCATTGCGGGTTTGGAAATCGAGGATCGCTATGACCCGGCGGTGCATGATTCGTGGTTCGCCGGTTTCGATTGGCACGCATTTTCCGAGGCGGAAATGCAACTGGTGACAAAAGTCGTGGCGTTGGAGTCGGCCGGTCGCGTGGCGCGCGACGGCCTACCTTCGTTCTCCAGCCTCCTGGGTTCGCGCAAGCCGGTCCACATTCTCATTTCGGTCAACGCGGTCGACAATCCGGGCGCCACGCCCGACGAAGATCCATTCCGATCTTTCCGGTTTGAACTGGGTTATTTTGGTATCGGTCACCGTCAAGTCCTCGTCGCTCAAACTTCTGCAGCTCGCTACGAGGATACCTTGTCAGGATTTGTATCCGCCCTTGACGGGACTCGTACGAGCCTGCACCTGGTCAATCGGGGAAACCGGACGCAAACGTCACAGCCGCGCCTCGACCCCTGGATCGTAGCAAGCGCTGCGTTAGAGAGCCGTGCCCATCCCTTCGTCCTGGTCAATCCGGATGCCGGCGACCATGCCGCAGAGCGTGTCCGCTTCAATAGTAACCCTCAGCCGGAGCGTGATTGGTCTATCGAAACACTGCAATTTAGAGACGCCCAGGGTGAAGTCGCCGAAATGCAAATGGCTTTCACGTTCGCGGATTACTGTTTGCTGATGCCCGAGTTGCACGAGTATTTTCGTATCGTGCCGATTGGGTGCGAGTCCGAAGATCTGGTTCCGGTCGGCGATTATCTCAACCTTGCGGAGGATCGCTTGGATCGGTGCGTGCCGTTTGTTTGGGCTGTCGACGTCGATGGCATGCTCCACCGGGTGGTGGTCTCCCGGATCTTGACGCTCGCTTGCCGCGATCGACAAAACTATTGGCACTCGCTGCAGGAGCTCGCCGGTATTCGTAACATTTATGTCGAGCAAGCGAAGGAGCAGGTGCGCCAAGAAGAGCAACTCGCGTTTGCGAGCGAGTGCGAACGGCTACAAGAATCCTTCACCGAGGAGCTGGAAAGGGTCCGAGCCGAGGCCGCCGGCGCGGTTATGGGACAACTCGTCGACGTTTTGATGGGTGGAGACTTTGCCGGACTGCTTGAAAGCGGCGGCAGGAGCGCGGGGGAGACGGCATCCAGTGCGGACCTGAGGAGTGAACCGCCGTCGGAGACGGAGCCGGCCCCCACCGAACCTGAGTCCGAACCCGGCGCTGAAGAGGAGGAAGAGTCGGTCAGCTTTGATGACCCGTGGATCGATAGCATGATGTGTACGACCTGTGATGACTGCATGGGAATCAATAAAGTGGTCTTCGTATACAACGAAAACAAGCAGGCGATCATCGCCGATCCAAGCGCCGGTACTTACGCCGATATGGTGCAAGCAGCGGAGATCTGTCCGGCTAAATGTATCCATCCCGGGAAGCCGTTGGATCCAAACGAGCCTGGACTCGATGAATTAGTTGCACGTGCCGAGCCTTTCAACTGATGAGTAACGCTCTCGTCGCACCGTCCATCATGGCCGGTCTCGGTTTGTTTTTTGGCTTGATCCTTGCGGTCGCAAGGCGGTTCCTGAAAGTGGAGGAGGATCCGCGGATCGAAGGCACCAACGAAATGCTGCCCGGAACGAATTGTGGTGCGTGCGGCCAGCCGGGGTGTTTCCCGTTTGCCGAGAAGTTGGTCAGCGGGGAGGTCGGCCCCAGTCAGTGCACGGTTGCAAGTGACGAAGATGTCGAGCTGATTGCCGAGTATCTGCAAGTCGATGCAGGTGCGCAGGAGAAGTTGGTCGCGCGCCTCCGTTGTGGGGGCGGCGGTTTCCAGGCACGGCAGATAGCCGAGTATCGAGGGTTCGAAGGTTGTCGTGCCGCGGCCGTAGTTTCGGGCGGGGGCAAGGGCTGCTCCTGGGGTTGTCTCGGCCTCGCGGACTGTGAGGTCGCCTGCACCTTCGATGCCATCCACATGAATACTAATGGGCTGCCTCAGGTCGATACCCAAAAGTGCATGGCGTGCCCCGACTGTGTCGCGGCCTGCCCCCGGGATCTCTTCGAACTCGTACCGCTGAGTCAGAATCTGTACGTGGAGTGCAATAATCCTTTGGCGGGCGAAGCGGCGATAAGGCTCTGTTCCGTAGCGTGCGATGCGTGCGAAAAATGCGTAGCGGATGCCGCCCCCGGTTTGATTCATATGGAAAATGGCTTGCCGGTAGTCACCTATGCGGCGGGTGGTCCGGCCAAGGCCGAAGCCACATTTCGCTGTCAGACCAATGCCATTAAGTGGCTCGAAGGCGAGCAATTTCAAGATCAGGAAAACGTCGTGGCGCGCCGTGATAAACAACATGCATAGTCGACATTGCATTTGCTCGTCGAAGTCGACGATTGACCGTTCGTTTGTGTTTTTCTTATGCCGAGTCTGAGCGACGCAGCGGTACGTTTGTATCGAAGGGTTTTCGGTGCGCCACCGGGCGCCAGTCTATCGGCGGAGGGTTTGGAGGTCGTCCTTGACGGCAATGATGCCGTTGCCGTAGCGGAAGCCGGGATCGCGCAGCACGTAGTACTCGGGGGTTCCTTCCCGGCCGGCGGCGCTTCGGCGTGGTCGGCGGAATTCGCCGGGCCAGCGAACCTTCACGGAACCGCACTCTCGGCCGGGAGCGCCCAGGGTCCTCGCAGTGTTATTGCGGCGGCGACTGGCCTCGCCCTTGCCGGCCGGCGCGCCACGGCTTTTCTTTCGGGACCCGACGTTGCTGCGGCTCAGGATCTGTTGGCCGCCGCGGCCGGGCGGCATGCACCGCTGGTTCTGCACTTGACGAATCGCGCACTCGCGGCCCACGGGGGCGCGTTGGGCGGTGGTCACGAAGCGTTCTATCTGAGTAGGGATTCCGGTTTCTTTTTGCTCTTTGCCGCCAACGTGCAGCAAGCGGTGGATTTTACCTATATTGCCAGACGCGTAGCCGAGCGGACCTTGATCCCGGGGCTGGTCGCCATGGATTCCGAGTCGACGGCTCTCGCGGTCCAGGATGTTCGCTTACTATCGCCGGGACAGGTGAACGGGTATCTAGGGCCGGCGGGCGAGGCGATTGAAGTACCGACGGCGGCGCAGAAGCTGCTGTTCGGTGAGACCCGGCGGTCGGTACCCCGGTGGCACGACCTCGATCGGCCGGTGTTGAACGGTGCTTTGTATGGTCCGGAGAGCTTTGCCCTCGGTGCTTTGGCGAATCGGCCGTATTTCCAGGACTACCTGGATGAGTCACTCGCTGAGTCATTGGCACTGTTCGCACAGAAGACGGGTCGGCGACACGGTTTGGTGTCTCACTATGAACTGGACGATGCCGAAATCGTGCTACTGGTTCAAGGTGGCGCGATCGAAACCGCCCGCGCCGTTGCCCGGCATGTCCGCGAAAACCATAAAGTTCGTATCGGCGTGGTCGGCGTTCACTCCTTCCGGCCATTTCCGGCTGCGGAGATTGCGGCTTGCTTAAGCGGAAAGCGGGCCGTGGTCGTTCTGGAACGCGTGGATGCGCCATTGGGCAATGACGGCCCCTTGTCAGGCGAAGTGCGTGCGGCCCTGGATCGGGCCCTCAGCAACGGGGGTCGCGAGCGTACCGAAGCTGACTATCCGGTTTTGGCGCCGGCCGAGCGGCCCCGGTGCTTTTCGGTAAGTTACGGGATCGGCGGCCTTCCGCTGCGAGCGGCCGACCTGGTTTGTTTGTGTAGCGAACTGGAATCCAGAAATCGTTCCCACCTCGTGCTCGGGGCTGCGTTTGACGACGTCTCCGCGAGGCACCCGAAACGGGAAGTGCTTCTCGATACCTTGCGGCGCGCTTATCCGGATGTCGGCGAAATAGGCGTTCGGGGCTCCGGGGCGCCGCCGGATTTGAGGCCCGAAGGGGCGTTAACCGTGGCCATACACCGGATGGGGGAACATGGCGCCACAGACTTGTTCGGAGAAACCGCCTCTTTGCTGCAGACCTTGGAGGGCGGCTGTATTCGCAGCCGGCGCGCCTTTTCATGGGATCGCTGGTCTACCTGTAACGTCGACTTTTTTACCCATGCCGAGACCTCGTTCCAGGATCCCGGAGATGAAGTCGCGGTCGACTTCGCGGTGGTTGCCGAGGATCAATTGCCTTTGCCTTTCTCCGTCCAACCCGAGAAGGGCTTGCGCGACGGCGGCGCGATGCTTATTCACAGTGATCTCTCCGAGGAGGCGCTGTGGCCGCTTTTGCAACCGGAACTGCAACGGGCCATTCAAGGGCGCGGCCTGCAGGTCTTTTGCGCGACGCCGCGAGAGCGAGTAGAAGCCGCGTCTGCTTCCGATCCCCTTGTGTCAAAAGCCCGTGAGTCTGAGTTCGACCGAGATCACCTACTCGGTAGCCTGTTCGGCGCGTTGGTCGGCGGTGGCTTTTTGGAGCAAAAGGAACGTAAGGTATTTTCCACCCGGCAGCACGCACTGGACGATCTTTCCCCGCCGCGACGCGATGAACTCACGGAGGTGTTTCAGTCCGGATTTCGCCAGGTGCGCCGCTTGAGCTTCGACGGCATGGAGGTGGCGCAATCGGCGAGTTCGCGCCGACGAGACGGCGAAGCGTCGGTGGCGGCTCAGCGGCTGGGACCTGCCAACGACCATTACGCCAGTCTGCCGCGCTTTTGGGACCAGATCGGGGTGCTCGTTCGCGACGGCGAGGTGGGTGCGTTGACGGCCGATCCCTATTTGAGTACCGGAACCATGCCGTCTTTGAGTTCCACCTTTTCCGATGCGAGCGATTCCCGGGCCATGCTGCCGGTCTTTGATCCCGTCCTTTGTACTGGCTGTGGTCGGTGCTGGACCCGGTGCCCGGACAGCGCCATCGGCGTCGTCGCGATCAGCCCCGCGGCTTTGATCGATACCGGAATAAAGATGGCGGGTGCCGATGCCGTTCGCCAGGTCGCCTCACAACTGGCCGGCCGTGTCCGCAGCCAGGGCAAGCAGGCAGACAGGCAGTTGTCGACGGCGGGCGAGATGCTCGAAGAAGCTTTCAGCTGGCTGCGCGAGAAAATGACGTTATCGGATGAGCGCCAAGAAGCAATAAAGGATGGGCTCGGCGCAGTTATCGAGCGGGTCGGCCCCTTACCGCTAGCGGTCACCGAGCCGTTTTTTGACGCAGCCGAGGAACAGAAGAAGGACGGCGGCGAATTGTTGTCGCTCGTGATCAATCCAGATACCTGCAAAGCTTGCGAGTTGTGTATCGCGGCCTGCGAAACTGAAGCCCTGTACGCCTGCAAACAGGATGAAGGACTGTCGGAGCAGGCACGGCTGCTCTGGAAGTGCTGGACAGAGACGCCTGATAGTTCCTCGGACACCATCGAGCGCATCAGCGAAGACCCAGAGATCGGACCGATGGCGGCTATTCTGCTGTCACGGTTTTGTCAATTCGCCATGGCAGGCGGTGACGGGGCCGAAGCCGGATCAGGCGAAAAAATAGCGGTTCGACTGGCGCTCGCGGCGACGGAATATCAGCAGCAACCCCACGTGTTGCGTTTTGCCCAAGCGTTGGAGAAAGCGGGGGAGGCGATCAAGAGCCTGATCCGGGAAACATTGGCCGATACGCTGCCCATCGAAGATTTGGAGGCGGTAGCTCAGAGCTTGGATCGCGTCCTCACGCCTCGTGTCGACCTCGAGACGCTTACCGATGAGGTCGAAAGCGCGGTGGCCGATCACACGGTCGATGTGGCTTATCTACGCAGATTGATCGATTTGGCCAGCCGGTTGGCAAGTTGTCGGTGGCAGCTAGTGAGCGGCGAACAGGGACTCGGACGTGCCCGTTTCGGGCTGGCGGTGGCGCCGGGCAGCGTCGCGACCTGGGCCGGCGCGTTCCCGGACAACCCCTTCCAAGCTCCGGTGGTACTCGACATGACCGGTGACGCGGCGCCACTGGCCGCCGGGCTGATGGAAGGTCAGCTTTGCGACACCGCAGAGGTGGCGCGGGCGCTGCGTGAGGCGCAACTTGAAATCGATCAGCCCGCGGGAGCCGATTGGAAACGGGAAGAGCTGAATAGAATGACCTGGCGGGACCTGAGCGACGAGGAGTTTAAGCTCTGCCCGCCGATGATACTGATCGGTTCCGACGAGATCCTGGCGGGCCGGGGACTGGCTCAGGTGATCTGGCTGCTGAATTCCGGATTGCCGGTGAAAATATTGGTACTCGGCGGCTTGGATTTTGGCATTGCCGGTAATCGTGCCGCGGCCGGGAATGACGCAGCGACGCGAGATCCGCAATCCGACCTCGGACTCGTGGCGCTTGCGCAAAGCAACGTTTACGTAGCCCAAGCATCCGTCGCCTATCCGGCGCAGCTGAATCATAGTGTTCTGGAAGCTTTGAATTTCCGCGGCGCGGCGCTGGTTCATGTCCACGCGCCCAGCCCGGCCCGGCATGGATTTGCCGCGACGCGTACCGTGGAACAGGCCCGTTTGGCCGTTGCGTCCCGCGCGCTGCCGCTATTTCGATATAACCCGGCCGGCGAAGGCGTCTTCGGGACCCGGCTCAATCTGGACGGCAATCCCGAGATCGGGCAAGTCTTGGTTGCAGAAGGCGAGGGACAGCAGGGATGCACGCCCGCCCACTGGGCCGCGACTGAGCAACGTTTTGTCGGTCGTTTCTCGGTTCTGGGTGCCGAAGATGCAGGGCCGACCGAACTCGAGGCGTTCCTCGCGCTCGACGCAAAGACTCGGGCGAAGAAAACACCGTTTATCGCGATTGCGGGAGCAGAGGGCGAGGTTCGGTACAAGGTCGACTCCGGTCTCGTTGGAATGGTAGAGGATCGGATACAGATCTGGCGAACGCTGCAGGAAGTAGCAGGCGCCGTGACGCCGTTTACCGCGAAAGTGGAACAGGAGATTCAGAGTCGAGTTGCCGCCGAGCACCGGGCCGAGATCGACGCTCAGAAACAAGATGCCGAACAACGAATCGTTGCGCTTCGACAAGAGGCTGAAGCGGAAATAGCCGCCAAGATCCGCGGCCGGCTGCTGGAACTGGCGGCGCGCAAGCGGGCTTGAATTGCATCTTTCACGGGGAGGAACGTTGAACGAAATTGCCTCCCCAGAGCGGTAAATCGCCGGACGGATCATGAAATCATTGCGCCTACTGCGTCGGAGCTTCGATCACGGAGTGCATCCGGCCCATCTCAAGGAACAGACCGAAGCGCTCCCCATCCAGCGCGTCCCGTTCGTCGGCCGTTATGTGATGCCCTTGGGGCAGCATATCGGTGTTCCCTCCCGACCCGTCGTAGCCGTGGGCGATCGCGTCGTTCGCGGGCAACTCATCGCAGAGGCGGCCGCTTTCGTGTCCACGGCGCTGCATAGTCCCGTAACCGGCAAGGTTCGGGAAATTGCTGAATTCAGAAGCGTCGATGGCGGTTTTGCGCCCGCCATCGAGATAGAAGCCGATCCGTATGCGACCCAGCGCCTGGAACCGACCGGTGGTATTGATTGGAAATCGCTATCGATTGAAGAATTTATCGGGCAAGTACAGCAGGCAGGAATCGTCGGCATGGGCGGAGCCGCGTTCCCGTCACACGTGAAGTTTTCGATTCCCGACGGTGCGAAGATCCGCTTTCTGTTGATCAACGGAGCGGAGTGCGAACCGTATCTGACCAACGATCACCGTCTCATGATGGAACGGCCGGAGGACCTGATCCGAGGCGCGGAGATCGTTCGACAAAAGCTCGGAGCCGAGGAGACGATCATCGGTGTAGAAATGAACAAGCCCGACGCCATCGAGATCGTCCGTCAACATATCCAACCCGACCAGCCGATCCGGGTCGAAGCGATGCAGGTGAAGTATCCGCAAGGGGCGGAGAAAATGTTGATCAAGACGGTCTTCGGCAAAGAAGTGCCGGCGGGTCGGTTGCCGCGGGACGTGGAGGTCAACGTCAGCAACGTCGGGACGATCGTGGCGATTGCCGACTATTTTCTGCGCGGTATCCCGTTGATCGAGCGCGTTGTGACGGTATCGGGACCCGGCGCGGCCTATCCCGCGAATCTGATCGTTCCTTTGGGCACCCCGGTCAAGGAGGTTTTGCGTTTCTGCGGCGGTTTGAAGGAGGAAACACGGGAAGTCGTCTTAGGAGGCCCGATGATGGGCCGCCCCATCGCGAGCCTCGATGTCCCCGTACAGAAAGGATGTTCCGGGATCCTGGCTTTTACCGATACCGAGACGGCGCGGGCGAAAGAATACCCGTGCATCCGTTGTGGCCGGTGCCTGGAAGCGTGTCCCTATTTCCTCAACCCTTCGCGTTTCGCGCGGCTCGCTCGGGCGCGCATGTTTGACGAGATGAAACAATATTCGGTGATGGATTGCGTCGAATGCGGTTGCTGTACGTTTGCCTGCCCGTCGAATATCCCCATCGTGCAATTGATCCGCACCGGCAAAGACGCGATCCGCACTGCCAAGGCGCCGCCCGAGTGAAACAAAAAGACCTCGACCTCCTACTGTTGCACGGGCCGCTTTTGCGGCAGGGAATGACGACGCCGCATGCGATGCGCGACGTACTCTATGCGCTGACGCCGGCCACTTTGGCCGCGGTGTGGTTTTTCGGTCTGAGCGCGGTGCTAGTACTAGGCGCCTGCATCGCGGGAGCGGTATTGACCGAGTGGTTTTTCGCCGATTCCTCGCGCAGCGGCGGATCGCTGCTGGATATGAGTGGGCTCGTCACGGGCCTGCTGCTCGGCTTGACGTTGCCGCCGGGCCTGCCGTTGTGGATGGCATTCCTGGGCGGGGTGGTCGCCATCGGCCTTGGGAAGGTGATTTGGGGCGGATTAGGCCACAATCTGTTTAATCCAGCCCTGCTCGGACGCGCATTTCTCCTGGCCACCTTCCCCATCCCGATGACGACCTGGGCGCCGCTGCGGGGGTCGGAAGGTTTTTTCAGCGTCTACCCCGGCAATCTGGCGCTGCCGTTCATGCAAGCGGATGTCGACGCGGTAAGCTCGGCGACGCCGCTCGGACTGATGAAATTCGACCAGGTCGTGACCCCGTTGAGCGACCTGATGTTTGGTAGTACGACCGGATCGCTTGGCGAAACCAGCGGGGTGTTGCTGCTGCTCGGCGGTGCGTACCTGTGGTTGCGGCGCGACCTCGATTGGAGGATCCCGGTCGGCATCGTGCTGACAGTGGTCGTGTTTTCTGGGTGTCTCGACTTCGTCGATCCGGCACGGTACCCGACGCCGCTGTTCTCGATTTTTTCGGGCGGGATGCTACTGGGCACCCTTTTTATGGCCACCGATCCCGTCACCTCACCGTTAACGCCGCTCGGGACCTGGATCTTCGGCTTCGGTGTCGGCGTGTTGGTGATCCTGATCCGGGTGTTCGGCGGACTACCCGAAGGCATGATGTACTCCATATTGTTGATGAACGCGGCTACTCCGTTGATCGACCGTTACACCCAACCGCGGGTTTTCGGACGGTGAGGTGGGCCCGATGACGGAAGACAAGCAACCGGATGTGGTCGAAACGAGTTCCAATCGCCTTGTCGCGACCCTCGCCGTAGCGGGACTGATTTCAGGGGTCGCTATCATCGCTATTTACGAGGCGACGCTGCCCACCATTACGCGCAACAAAGCCCGCGAATTGCAGGAAGCGGTGTTCAAGGTACTTCCGGGTGTCACCAGAATGCAAAAGCTGGCGTACAGAAATGGTGAACTCACCGTGGTCACCGCGCCGGAGAAGGACGACCGACTCGTCTACGGCGGTTACGACGGCAACGGAGCTTTCCTTGGTTACGCCATCCCCGGTGCCGGACCCGGCTTTCAGGACACCATCGGGTTGCTCTATGGCTACGAGCCGGAGCGGCGACTGGTGGTCGGAATGGAAATACTCGAGAGTCGCGAAACGCCGGGCCTCGGCGACAAGATTTATAAGGATGCCGCGTTCGTTGCAAACTTCGAGGCGCTCGCGATCGATCCGGAAATTGTTTCCGTGAAAAAAGGTAAAAAAGTCAATCCCAACGAGGTAGATTCGATTACCGGCGCAACGATTTCATCGAAGGCGGTGGTGCGGATCATTAACGAGACGCAGGCGACCTGGGCGCCGCGACTGCCGGAGCCGGGAGCGCAGCCGGCTTTGGCCGAGCCTGATGAGCCGGGCACGAGGGAAGACGGACGATGAGCAAGAATCAGAAAGAACCGTACGAAGAATTTACCAAGGGTATCTGGCGCGATAATCCGGTATTCGTTCAGGTGCTCGGTATGTGTCCGATGTTGGCGGTGACCAATTCCGCGATCAACGCGCTCGCGATGGGCTTGGCCACCTTTTTCGTGCTGGTCGGGTCCAGCTTCCTGGTTTCGAGTTTCAAACATTGGATCCCCGCGCAGGTCCGGATATCGACCTTCATCATTATCATCGCCACTTTTGTGACCGTGGCCGACTACACGCTACTCGCGCTAGTGCCCAAAGTGCACAAAGAACTCGGCGCGTTCATTCCGCTGATCGTGGCGAATTGCATGATTCTCGGACGCCAGGAAGCGTTTGCCTCCAAGAAACCCGTGGGTCTGGCGCTGATGGACGCGATGGGTATGGCTACCGGTTTCGTTATTGCCTTGTTTTCCTTGGGCGCGGTGCGGGAAATCCTCGGGAACGGTGCACTATTCGGCGTCGATCTCTTCGGTCCCAACTTCGAGCCATGGGTGATCATGATCCTGCCCCCGGGAGGATTTCTCACGCTCGGACTCATCCTGCTTTTTTTCAACTGGCTGACGCTGAAAAAGCAGCAGTTCATTGAGCAGGTGGCCGCAGCGGAAAGGAGTGGTGTCTGATGGACAATCTGTTCTGGATTTTCATCAGCGCCTTGCTGGTCAACAATTTCGTGCTGACCTACTTCCTCGGTCTTTGCCCTTTCCTCGGCGTGTCCCACTCCCTGGAAACGTCTTTTCGACTGGGCTTGGCGACGATCTTCGTAATGTTGATCACCGCATTATGCGCGTGGATTCTGAATACCTACGTGTTGATCCACGCACCCTATCTGCGTTTGATCAGTTTCATCGTGGTGATCGCCAGCTCGGTTCAATTCATAGAGATGCTGATCAAGAAACTCAGCCCGGCGCTGTTTCGGGCGATGGGGATCTTCCTCCCATTGATCACGACCAACTGTGCCATCATCGGCCTCGCGATCTTCGGTACCAACAGAGGTTATGGCTTGGCGGAAGGCATGGTCTTCGCGCTCGGTGCGGGTATTGGCTTTACCCTGGCGCTGGTACTGTTGGCGGGATTGCGCGAAGAATCGGAACTGTCCGACATCCCCGCACTGATCCAGGGAACCGCTATGAATCTGATCATCGCCGGTATACTCTCCATGGCATTCATGGGTTTTGCCGGGCTGTTCGCTACGGTGTGACGAACGGGCGTTAACAATGGGAACATACTTTTTTGCAGTGCTCGGCTTGGTGACGCTCTGTGTCCTGTGGGCTCTTTTTCAACTGTGGATCAACCGAGTCGATCCGGAGGTCGCGGGACGTGCGCCCCGTTGCGGCGGATGTAAGGGGCAGTGCGAGGAATGACGCGGCGACGACGAACGGACGGTTACCGACCGGAGGGCGCCAGCCGCAGGGTCGATTCATGACAGCGGAGAACATCGCACTCGAGCAACACGACGGGATCGCCGTCATTCGTATGAAGCGGCCGCCCGCGAACGCGATCACGTTCGAATTCGCCCGGGATCTTGCCGCCGGGTTCGAAGCGGTCCTGAAGACGGATGCGAAAGCGCTGGTGGTGACGGGGAGCGGAGCGTTCTTCTCCGGCGGCCTCGACTTGAACATCATTCCCAGCTATTCGGCCTCAGAGCAGCGACGCTTTCTGGAACTTCTGAACCGAATGATCGGCGCGCTCTACGCGTGTCCGCTGCCGCACGTTGCCGCCGTGAACGGCCACGCAATTGCGGGTGCATTCGTGCTCGCTTTGACCGCCGATTACCGCGTCGGCCCGACCGGCGATGGCCGGTTCGGACTCACCGAAGCGCGGGTCGGTATCCCTTTCCCGGCGGTTCCCGCGGTCGTCGTGCAGGCTGAACTCTCGCCCGTCGATGTTCGGTACACGACCCTGCAGGCGCGGAACTACGGCCCGGATGAGGCCGTGGCGCGCGGTTTGTTCGATGAATTGCAGCCGCCCGCAAAAGTGCTCGAACGGGCCATCGAAGTGGCAAGAGATCTCGCGAGCATGCCGGCCGGCGCTTATGCTCGCATCAAACACCAGTTTCGGGCTGAGGCGATCGCGCGGATCGAGCAGTTGAACGCCGAGCAATCGGATCCGATACTCGAGTCGTGGGTGGACGACGAAGCGGTACCAGCCGCGCAAGCCATCCTGCGGACTCCGCGATGAGGACGACGAATTATCGTCGTCGCCGCAGCGGACGATGCCACGGCCGAAGCTTCGGCGTCTCGTTCGGGCCGGGCGAGTGGGCATAATCGATGTCCATGCGAGAGCCCTTTCCCCCCGCTCGTTCGTCCAGCCTTCCCGAGGGTGTGAGCATCCAGCCACGGGCGTTTGAGTTCCGGGAGCTGGAGAGCGTCCCGCAATACTGGTTCGGTAATAACCCGATCGTAACCCACGTCGAGAACACCTTCTCGATCATGATCCCGCCGGGCGAGCGCTTTTTCATCCGTTCGGTTCGCTACTACGAGGATCGCGCCGTTGACCCTGAAGTCAAGGATTTGATCAGGGCCTTCATTCAACAAGAAGGGCTGCACACACACGCGCATAACGAACTCAATCGTTCGTTCGCGCGTTTCGGCGTTGAGGTGGAGCGAGAGGTCGAGTATGCGGATCGTTACTTTGCGAACTTGGAACGGCGCCTCCCGCGGAAGGTGCAACTGGGCGTCACGGCGTTCCTCGAGCATCTCACCGCGGTCGCCGCGCGCATGCTGTTCATCGAGCCGAAGATATCGGATTCGATCCATCCGGAGATGCTTCGATTCTGGCGCTGGCATGCGGCGGAGGAACTCGAACATAAGGCGGTCGCCTTCGATCTATTTAAAGCGATCGGCGGGGGCTACCTGCTTAGGGTCTGCTGCGCGATCGCTGCCATCTTGCTGCTCACCGGCCCCTTCATCAAAATCGCGCGTCGGATGTTGAAGGATGATCCTACCGCTATCACGCCCGAGAACCGGCAGCAGACGAGGGAGCTGAATCGAGCCGTGGCGGGGCCGGAGCTGCGCATGATCGCCGCGTACTTCAAGCCGGGCTTTCATCCGTGGCAGTACGACGACGCAAAATACCTGAGCCAATGGTACGATTCGGCCGAGGTGGCTTGAGAGGCCCGTAAGCCATCTTTCCTGCGCGAAGGACCCGGCATAATTGGTGAACACGGTAGGTTGGGTTAGCCCGCAGGGCGTAGCCCAACACGATAGCCAAATCGTTGGGTTACAGCGCTCATCAAGCCTAACCCAACCTACGGTGCACATGTGTTCAGTCTTTCTATAAACCTCAATAGACAAAGGACGGAAACGATCGCGGTCGATGCGGTTGATTCCCGATTGTTTCCTCCGATCCCCGGGGTGACCCGCTATGAAAAAAAAAGCAGTCGCTGAATCGGCGATCGACGCGCATATCTATAAAGTCTTCCCCAACGACTTAAACGCGCATTACACAATGTTCGGTGGTCGGGTGATGGCGATCTCCGATCGTTTGGCCCTAGTGGTAGCCGAACGTCACAGTGGGAATATGTGCGTCACCGTATCCATCGACGACGTACATTTCTTGGGTCCGGCCAAAGACGGAGAGACCCTGGTTTTCAGTGCTGCCATGAACCGGGCCTGGACGAGTTCCATGGAGATCGGGGTCCGCGTGGTAACCGAAAACAGTTATACCGGCGAACGACGGCACATCGTTTCCGCCTATTTTACGTTCGTGGCACTTGATGAAAACGGTAACACCTGCGGTGTTCCGAAGCTGGTTCCCGAGAGTAAGGCGGAGAAGCGCCGATACCGGCAGGCCGGAGTGAGACGTCAATCCCGAGTGAAACAAAGCAAATAGAGGGGGACTTCAAAGCGACGGACGGCGTTTATCACAACGAATATCGATGGTCCGTTGCCTTTAGCATGTTCTAAATACGCGTTCCGAAAGATGGTTCACTTTTGTGCTTATACCCGCGCCCGTCACCCCGGGGTTCAGTAAAATAGTGTCCGCCTGCGGCGGGCTTTATCTACTAGATACCGGGTCCGTCACCCCGGACTCGATCCGGGGCCGGTATGACGATGCACGGTCATCGGCTCTTATTCCCAAACTGACCGATAATTTGGACCAGCTATTTAGCCCCGGTATGTCGGTGATGATATACAGCAATCGGCCTTTAACCCGAAACTGATCGACGTTTTGGAACGCGTATTCAGCGTACGCTGACCACTAAACGCACCATGGAATCGCGATCGGTACTCCCGGACGGCGATTGTTGTTGCTGGGCCTGACGCAAGGCGAGGGCAACGAGATCGGGACGGTCGGCATGAACCTGGTGTCCGGCGCCCGCCGCGATCCAATGATCCGATTGTTTGGAAAGCAGCGCCATGCGCCGCTGCATGGTGCGCCACATCCGTTCGCTCTGGCGGCCGCCGGCGTCGGCCGGGAAGATTGTTCGTGCGTGCGAGATAACGATGACCGGCATGTCGAGTGCGGCGTTTTGCTGCTGCAGTAAGCGGCGCGCGCCCGCTTCAAAGTGCCGCATTTCGGAGATATAGGCCCGTCGCGCTTTGGGCAGGAGCATCAGGTGCAAGCCCTGAGTACGAAGCCCGACCGGAAAGATCTTGCCGGGTTTCGGTAGAGAACGAACGCGCGCGCCGTCGCGTAGGGCCGCGACCAAGGCGAGCGGCAAAGCGCCGGCCGGCAGGCGTTCGAATTGTTCTGGCGCGGAGGCATCGACCAAAACCAGGCCGCGTACTTCGTCGGGATGTCGCTCGGCAAACAAGCGGACGATGAAGCCGCCGTAAGAATGGGCGGCAAGCAGATACGGCGGTGCTTCGCCAGCGGCGGCGAGCAGTGTATGCAATTCGCCCGCGCTGCGTGTAGCCGTCCGCGGCATCGGGCCGCTTTCGCTCCAACCGTAGCCGGCGCGGTCATAGGCGCACACGCGCGTATGTGCAGCCAGCGCGCTTTGGACCGCATGCCATTCGAGCGAGAATCCGCCGATGCCCGATTCAAGTACGATGGTCGGTTGGCCGTTCCCGCGACAATCGAGGTGGATAGAGTGAGTACCAATCGATACCAGGCGTCCCGGGTATGCATCCAGGATCGACGTCTCTGCGCCAAAGGCGCGCGCGCCAAACAGCAGCGCCGCGAGTCCTATCACGGTCAACGCCTTTGTCAGCCCGGCCGGTGTCGCGGTTTTATGTGTGCCCGCGTAGAGCGGCTGCGCGTTTGCTTTGTCCTCCCGCTCAGGCCCAGGCTTGTGGCTACCAAACATGGCGGCGGCCCTCCTGTTACGAGCGAATCACTCACCGACAGGACGTGCAATACTGATGCCAATTAGAGTTAAAGAGTGTAAAAGCAGAGGAAAAATAATGGGTTAGGGGTGATTGCGGCTGAGCGTCGGCGGCTGCCAGTTGCCGTTTCGCCGCCTCCCTGCCGAATTATGGTGCAACGTGACGATCCGCGGCACTCTGGGACGGACCACGGCGGGTCCCATGCGGGCTGCGGACGGAATCCGATAGGCCCGTTTTCCCGTCTGTCGCCGACAGGCTTCTAGATCGGCTTTAGCACCATAAAAGCGAAAGCGACGATAAGCAGCAACAAGTGGCCTATGTGCAGCGTAACCTGCATACCGACTTTCACCGCGTTGCTGCCCTCGGCTATGACCGAGCGCGCGGGTGCGGTGATCAATAACATGGCGGCACTATAAGACACCACGATGAGCACGCTCATCCACAACCAAAGCTGCGAAAAGGACCAGGAACCGCTAAATACCATTACTACCCCGGTAAGCGCCACTACACCGACAACAATATTCTCTACCAGCCCGACGGTATTCGCCTTTTTGGTGAGACTTTCGTTGGCATGGTCGGCGGCGGGCTTCACCGCTATCAATATGGAAAGCAACAGGGAACTCATCGCCAACAAAACGAGCAACATCGCCGTAACGGCGTGCACGATATATAGAAACGTATGCAAAGTCATCGATAAAGCAGCCTTCTGTTCGGTTACTCGACATGGCTAGATATGCGTTCCGAAATATCGATCACTTTCATCGTTACGCCAAGAACCGTCACCCCGGACTTGATCCGGGGTCTAGTCAAACAATATCCCTCCTGCGGCGGGCTTTTCCTACTGGATACCGGGTCCGTCACCCCGGACTCGATCCGGGGCCGGTATGACGGTGACGAACTACAGCGATCGGCCTTTAACCCGAAACTGATCGATGTTTTGGAACGCGTATCTAGCCGAGGACAACCATTCTACACCGGTCATCGAGTCGGTGATTGTTCGATAATACGCAGTTTGCTTTTCCGCCGCCGGTTGGATGCCCCTCGTGCCGATCAGGTACCCTTCGGGTGGGCGTTACCGACGGTCCAGTTCGCTGCGTCGGCGCGGCTGATCCTCGAGCGGGCCTTGGCTGTAGTCGCCGAACGGGCCGTCGCGCGTCTCAATTGCACCGCGTACTCCCTGGTCCCGCGCGACGTCGACGAAGTTCCTGCCCTGTGGAGTGTTGCGCATGACACCGTCGAGGATCGGTCCCAATGTTTGGGTGCTCTGCAAGCCCATATTGTCATAGGCCTGATTGACGACGAGTTTCATCGCCATGAGTTGTGTAAGGGGGATCCGCGCGAGCTTTTCCGCCAACTCCTGCACTCGTTGATCCAGTTCTTCGAGCGGGTAGGAAAAGTTGATCAGTTCTGCTTTGGCAGCTTCTTTTCCGCTGATCCAGTCTCCGGTAAGCGCATAGTATTTGGCTTTGGCCAAGCCCAGGCGGTATACCCACATACCGGTGAGGTGGCAGCCCCAGACTCGGGAGTAGGGGGTGCCGAAGCGCGTGCAATCCGAAGCGAGGACCAGATCCGAACATAGCGCGAGCTCAGAGCCGCCACCCACACAATAGCCGTGTACTTTCGAAATCGTTGGTTTCAGTCCGCGCCATAGGCCCATGAACGTGGTGATGTAGCTGGTGTAGTGGTTGGTCACCCAATGAACGTCCATGCCCGGGTCATAGCCGGATTCCTGGATGTCCTCGTAGTGCTCCAACCCGCCGGAAAAATCAAAACCGCCGCAAAAAGAGTCGCCAGCACCTTCGAGAACAATAACGCGGACCTCGTCATCTCTGTTGGCATCTTCTAAGGAGTTTTTGATGCCGTCGATCACTTCGCGGCGCAACGTGTTGTACTTTTCGGGCCGATTCAATGTAACTGTCGCGATCCGATCCTGCTTTGAATATTTGATCACCTCGGACATTTTCTCCCTCTCCTGTTCAGTGTGAAACTTCTTTGTGCGCTATATGGTAAACCGATCTCCGGTTTAGAATACGGGTGCAGGATCTCGTGAGTGGCTCGCAGAAAAGGAGAAAAACCATGAAGCGCGTCTGTTTAGTGATCGGTGCCGGCGCGGGTATCGGTGGTCATGTCGCAAAACGCTTCGCGCGCGAGGGCTATCACGCGTGCCTGTGTCGGCGGAGCGACCAAACGGGGCTCGATACGATCGTCGAAGAGATCGAGCGGGGAGGCGGTTCGGCAACGGGATTTTTGCTCAACGCGATCGAAGCAAATTCCATTGAGGCGCTTGTCGACACAATCGAAACCGACATCGGGCCGATTGAGGTCGCGGTCTACAATCTTGGTGCGCAAATTGGTGACCGGGCGCTCGAAGATACCTCCCATAAAGCGTTTGAAATGGGCTGGCGGCTGGGTACATTTGGGCTGTTTCGCCTGGCCTCGGCGGTGTGCCCGCAGATGCAGGAACGCGGCAAGGGAACCCTCCTGGTCACTTCATCGACTGCGGCCGTGCGCGGGAATGCACGACAACACTCCCACGCGGCGGCCATGGGAGGGCGACGAATGCTCTGCCAATCACTGAATGCGGAGTTCGCGGCCAAGGGCATTCATATCGCTCATATCGTTATCGATGGATCCGTCGACGCGCCGGATACGCTCGGAAAGATGCTTGGTCCGGAGAAATTCCAGGCGCTCAGGGAAAGCAAAGGTCTGGCGCACGATGGGCTCATACTACCTGCCGAGATTGCGGATACCTACTTCCACCTTACGAAACAACACCGATCGGCGTGGACACATGAAATCGACGTTCGGTCGTTCTCTGATCTCCCCTGGTGGAATCATTGAGCGCGCACGCATCCGAGCGTCGAGTGTTGGGCGAATAGGCCAAATCGGGGCGATGGGGGCCCGAAGGCGACGGTCCGTTCACGGGGGCGACCGCCGTCTTTAACCGTTTGCTCCGGGACGTGTACGATAGGCGTGTACCGTTCCACGAAAACACCGGAGTAACACTGATGGGAATAACATCCGATAAGGTCGTATCGGGACTCGAAGGCGTCCTCGCGTTCGAGTCGGGGATCGCTTTCATCGACGGCGACAAGCCCGAACTGTCCTTCCGCGGCTACGACATCGCCGATGTGGTCCGCAACTTCAACTTCGAGGCCACGACCTACCTCCTTTGGTACGGCCGCATCCCCACGGCAGCCGAGCTGGCTTCGTTTACCGAAGAATTGGCCGGTCAGCGGACCGTTGCGCCCCAGGTGCTCGAGATCCTGAAACAAACGCCGCATTCTTCTCATCCGATGGCGGGCCTGCGCACTGCAGTCTCGATGCTCGGCTCGCTGGATCCGGACGCGGACGATATCGGCCCCGACACACTATTCGCTAAAGCGTGCTCCGTCACGGCTAAATTGCCGACAATCGTCGCCGCCCAGGTACGCCTTCAGGCCGGACATGAACCGATCGCACCCGAACCCGACTTAGGCCACGCCGCCAATTATCATTACATGGTTACCGGTACCGCTCCCGATCCGGTCACGACGAAAACTTTCGATACCGCTCTCGTCCTTTACACCGAGCACGAAACCAATGCGTCGACATTCGCGGCCCGGGTCGTCGCCGGCACCCAATCCGATTTCTATTCCGCGATCGTCGCCGGGATCGGCGCCATCAAAGGGCCGTTGCACGGGGGCGCCATAGACGATGCCATGAGTATGCTCATGGCGATCGGCTCACCCGATGAAGCCGCCGATTACGTAGACGCGGCCGTCGCCGCGAAGCGCAAACTGCCGGGGTTCGGACATCGCGTGTACCGCGCCGGCGACCCGCGCGCCACTCAGCTTCGTGTTATGGCGGAGCAAATGGCCGAAGCTGTCGGCGATCGGCGCTGGTTCGACGTGGCGCTCGCCACGGAAAAACGTATGGCAGACACCAAGGGCATCATTCCAAACGTCGACTACTTCGCGGCGCCCGTACTCTACCAGCTGGGCTTTCCACTCAATATCATGACAAACGTTGTCGCAAGTGCGCGCGTCGCCGGATGGTCGGCCCACGTCCTCGAGCAATACGCCAACAACCGTCTCATCCGGCCGCGCGCGCTCTATAACGGCCCGCGTGACCAGCAGATCCCGTGACACTGAAAATTCCCGCCGTGTTCATGCGCGGCGGCACTAGCCGCGCATTGTTCTTGCGCGAGGCGGACCTTGCAGCGTATGAGCGAGCCATGCGCGACCACATTATTCTGACGGCGCTTGGCAGCCCCGATCCGCACGGCCGTCAGGTGGACGGCCTCGGCGGCGGTATCTCCTCGCTGAGCAAGGTCGCCATTATCGGGCGCGACCCGGAAGGTGCCGTGGCTTTCAACTTCGGTCAGGTCGAGATTCGCGAAGCCGCCATAGACTGGTCGGGCACGTGCGGCAATATCTCGGCGGCGGTTGGCCCGTATGCGATCGACGAAGGAATTTACCCCGCGACCAGTCCCGTCACAAAAGTTCCCGTGCGCTCCGTTAACACGGGCGGGCGCTATATCGCCCACGTTCCCGTTCGTGATGGCAGGGCCCGGACGGACGGCGATTACGCCATAGCCGGTGTTCCCGGCTCCGGTGCCAAGATAACGACCGAGTTTATCGATGCCGGAGCTTCTTTGGGCAAAGGCGTTCTGCCGACTGGCATAGCCCGTCAGACTTTGCCTTTCGACGCCGATCAGGACATCGAAGTGAGTATCGTGGACGCGGTGACCGCTGTCGTTTTCGTTCGTGCGGCCGACCTCGACGCGGACATCAAGAAGTCAGCTGCCGAGCTTGATGAAGATGCTGTTCTGCAAGCGCGCCTCGAGCAGATCCGCGGATGCGCCGCCGTCCTCCTTGGCCTGGCCAAAACGACCGACGAGGCGCGGAGGAAAAAGCGCGCGGTGCCGAAGATAGTCATGGTCATGCCTCCCGTTTCTTATCGAGCGAGCGATGGCGAGTTAGTGAGCGCAGCCGACACGGACCTGGCGGCCCGTGCTATTTCCATGGGCAATACGCACCGCACCTTACCCGGCTCTGTGTCGATGTGTTTAGCCGTTGCGGCTGCCATCGACGGTACGCTCGTGCAGGCGTGCGTCGCCGACACCGCGAACGGTGTTCTTCGCATCGGCCATCCCGCCGGAACGATGGAAGTATCGGCCACGGTGACGCGCGGTGCGAACGGCTGGTACGTCCCGGACATCACGGTCTACCGTACGGCCCGTAGTATTATGGATGGACTTGTCCTTATTCCCGAACGCGTATTGAAGTGAACCTCGTCCACAAACTGATTGCAGATCACCTCCTTGAAGGGGAGTTGCGCCCGGGCGAGGAGATCGCGATCCGCGTCGACCAGACCCTCACGCAAGACGCCACCGGTACGCTGGCCCACCTTCAGTTCGAGGCTACCGGTGTGCCCCGGGCCAAACCGCAGCTATCGGTCAGCTATATCGACCACAACACGCTTCAGGCGGACTTCCGTAACGCCGACGATCACGCTTATCTCCAGGACGTTGCCGCGAAATACGGCATTCATTTTTCGCGGCCCGGCAACGGGATCTGCCATCAGGTTCATCTTGAGCGCTTCGCCGCCCCCGGGATCAGTCTCGTCGGCAGCGACAGCCATACCCCCACCTGCGGCGGCATCGGCGCGCTCGCCATCGGCGCCGGCGGGCTCGACGTTGCTGTAGCGATGGCAGCTGCTTCCTATCACATGCGCATGCCGAAGATTCTCGGTGTTGAATTGGTCGGAAGACTGCAGAGCGGCGTGACGTCCAAGGACGTTATCCTCGAAATCCTCCGTCGACTCGGTGTGAAGGGAGGCGTCGGCTATGTCCTCGAGTACCGTGGCCCGGCCGTCGCCTCTCTGGATGTCCCTGCTCGCGCTACGATCACCAACATGGGTGCCGAACTCGGTGCGACTACTTCCGTTTTTCCAAGCGACGAGCGGACGCGCGAGTACATGGTGCGTCAAGGTCGTGCGGCGTTGTTCAAACCGCTTTCCGCCGACGCCGGCGCCGAATACGACGAAAGCATGACCGTCGATCTCGACGCGCTCGAGCCGCTCATCGCCGGTCCCGACAGCCCTGATGCGGTAAGAACCGTTCGGGAAGTCGCAGGCATGCGGGTCGACCAGGTCGCCATCGGGAGCTGTACCAACTCTTCTTATGCCGATCTCATGGAAGTGGCCGCGGTCTTCAAAGGTCGAACCGTCGATCCTCGGGTCAGCACCTCCCTGAGTCCGGGCTCCCGCCAGGTATTGCAGATGATTGCGCGCAACGGTGCGCTCGCCGACATGGTTGCTGCGGGCGCGCGCATTCTCGAATCTGCCTGCGGCCCGTGCGGGGGTATCGGACAGGTACCCGCCCACGGCGCCGTCTCGTTGCGTTCTTTCAACCGCAACTTTCCAGGTCGCTCCGGCGACCCCAACAACCAGGTCTATCTCGCGAGCCCAGCGGTTTGCGCAGCCTCAGCGGTAGCCGGCGTCGTCACCGACCCGCGAGAGTACGTCGATCGATTCGTGCTCAGCCTGCCGGAGAAGTATCCGATCGACGATACCGGCGTCATCGCACCCGCTGAAGACCCTACGGCGGTTGAAATTCGGCGCGGCCCCAATATCAAACCGGTGCCAGTCCGAGACCCGCTCGACGGAGACCTGGAAGGGGAAGTGCTGATCATGCTCGGTGACAATATCTCGACCGATCACATTCTACCGGCCGGCGCGCATACCCTGGCGCTGCGCTCCAACGTCCCCGCGATCTCCGAATATGTTTTTCATTACCTCGACCGGGACTTCGTCCGGCGCGCCAAAGAGAAAGACGGCGGCGTGATCGTCGCTGCCTCTAACTACGGCCAGGGCAGTTCGCGGGAACACGCAGCAATCGGTCCGATGTACCTCGGCGTCACGATCGTTTTGGCAAAATCCTTCGCCCGCATCCATCGGGACAACCTGGTCAACTACGGGATCCTGCCGCTTACCTTCGCCGATGAGTCTGACTACGATGCGCTCGATCGGGGTCACGTGCTCAGCATTGCAGAGGTCGCAAGCCGGATCGAGGACGGCGCCGGCACTCTCATGGTGAGCGACGTGACCGGCGGCACCCAAATCAAAACGAACGTCGAACTAAGCGAACGCCAACGCCGTATTCTGGTGATGGGCGGGCTGCTGACATACGCTTCGCGTTCGGCCGCTTGACCTACCGTTATCCGCCGAGCAGACTCCGGGGCGCATCGCTAGAATCCGCTACGTTCGCCCCGGCCTTGCAAGTCCACGGACATAATCGAGGAGAAAACGATGACTGATCTCCCTATCCTGCCGACCACGGTTGTCGGATCCCACGCCAAACCCGGCTGGTGGCACGCCTGCAAGGCGCTCGTCGGCACGGAGCAATGGGGGCAGGCCGATCTCGATGAGCTACTGGCTGACGCCGTCGACATCGCGATACTCGACCAGGAACGCGCCGGAATCGACATCATCAGCGACGGTGAATCACGTCGCCTGGACGGCTATGTGGACGGCTTTTACAAAATCATTAAAGGTATCGGCCCTCTTGTCCCTCAACGCAAAGCTGGCCCCTGGGGTTATGACCAACAAACGCGTTACGAAGCCCTCGGTAAGATCGACGTACCGGCTTATGGTCTCGGCATCGTCGCCGAGTTCAAGTATCTGAGCGCCCACACCAACCGGGCCACGAAGGTCTGTTGTCCGGGGCCGCTCACGTTTGGTTCCCGCATCCGCCCGAACGAACATTACACAAATACCGTGGCCATTGCCGAGCATTTCGCCGATGTAATCAATACCGAACTCAAGAGCCTGGTGAAGGCCGGCGCGACGTTTATCCAGATCGACGAACCGGCTCGCGGTAACGTCACCGGTCAGGAAATGGCCCGCTTGTTCAACTTGGCCACTGAGGGTGTCGATGCGAAGCTCGCTTTTCACATTTGCTTCGGCAATCGTTACGGGCGGTCGCGGTTCGAACGCGACTATGCGGATTACTTCCCGGGTGCGCTGGATGCCCGAGCCGATCAGTTCGTGCTGGAATACGCCAGCCGCTTCATGGGGAACCTCGCGCAGTGGAAAGATTGGTCTGACGGGCGTGAGTTGGGCGCAGGTATTATCGACGTAAAATCGTTTTACCCGGAGACGCCGGAAGACGTTGCCGCGCGCGTTCACGAAGTCCTCCAATGCGCCGATCCGGAGAAAGTCTACCTGAATCCAGATTGCGGTTTCGGCTGGTCGCCACGCTACATAGCAGTTGCTAAACTCAAAGCCCTGGCGGAGGGCGCCGAGCTGGCGCGACAACAGTTATCGGGATGAACTGCGCAGTACTCGGATAACGGTTAAAGAGACAGGCTTACTCGTACACCCGGCGGCGGTGACCGACGACCAGCACCAGCACGACCAGGCGGTCGTCCTCGATCCGACACACCGCACGATAGTCGCCAGTCCGATAACGCCACAAGCTTTGTAGCTCGTGGCGCAGGCTGCGCCCGAATCGGCGCGGGTCTTCGTCAGTGGCAATGCGCTCGCGAAAGTAACGTAGAATCTGGCGTTGAATGGCGCGGTCTAAGCGGCGCAGCTCACGCCGCGCGCGGTCGTCCCACTCAACCGTCCAGGTCGAGCTCGGCCTCCAGCTCGTCCTGCGTCCAACGCTTCTTTGGACGCTTGGTGCGAGAGGCCGCTAGGTAGGTATCTTCCAGTTCTTCGAGATGCGACACGATGGCCTCGCGCGCATAGAACGTCTTCGTGCGGCCGGTCTTCTCGGCCAGCTTCGCGAGACGGCGCTCGATATCTTCGGGTAGGCGGATGGCCAACATCGATCGCATCCTGAGTTACAGCGTAATACATGTATAGCGTAGCACTATACGGCCAGGAAAACCGCCCTTCGACGCGCTATAGTTGGAGGAACTGAGCAGTGTCCCCGGTTCCCAGTTATCGATTAAGTCACGCAACGGTGTCCCGGAGATCCCAACGCGCGGCCCCATTCCTCGTTTAAGGATTAATCGACTCCGACTCTTCCTTTTTTGTGACCGACGATCGAGTAGCGCCGGCAACGTTCAAGGGATCTGACCCCTTGATTCTAGGCCGTTTTTCTTCTCGAATATCCGATGCCGGCGAGGCCGAGGGCCATGAGGGCAAGGGTGGTGGGTTCTGGCACCCGCCCCGTCGACGCACCAAACTCGATATTCGCAAAGCCGTGCGGCAGAGCACCGATGTCGCTGGCGACGCCGGTCAACGGGTTGAGCGTCGCAAGGCGCCTTTCTCTCAGCCCAGTAGCATCTTGGGTCTTCAATGTACTATATAGGACCCCGCTATCCGGGTCTGTGGTCAGAGAGTTGATTCCATCCACGGAAAAAGCTGCCATGGTTACCGCAACGGTCGAGTTCGTGCCGCCGGTGAGTGGGTTGATGTTATCAAGCGTGTTCAAAAAGCGGTCGCCCGCATACAAGCTGCCGCCGTTAAACGCGATCCCGCGGTAGCCACCACCACCGTTCCCGACCGAACCGATGACAGACCACGAACCAGCGACCGATACCGCGCTCAAATTACCCATGATGTCGGTTACCAGGAAACGGTCGTTGGCGGCGTCATAGGTGGAGCCAAAGACTTCATCCGGGTTGTACGCTCCGAAATTCTGGGGGATGTCGGTCAGGGTCCCGTTGGTTAAGTTTATCGTCTCCATGATCTGCGGACCATTGTATCCGGACCAGTGATACATGAGACCGTCGGTGGGGCGGAATGCGATGGACTCACCGTCATTGCCGTTGCCGAGCGCTTGAATGAGGGCTGTCGCGCCAGTAGCAGGATTAACGCTAAAAAACGACTCGGGATCGAAGTTCGCTCCATCCCCGGATACGCCATACAGTAGGGCGGCGTGGGCCGCGCTGCTGAGACCAACTATTAACCCTGCCATCAAGACGGCAACCAGGCGACGAAGTATTCCTAATTCTGCGATCGTGTTCATGGTGATTTATCCTTCTCGCTATCGTTTCCGCATCTATTGCTCAATCGATATCAACAACCGTACTAAATAGGCAAAAAGCATACCGAAAAATAAAAATCAATAGATTGCAGATAGTTAGCGACGTTCTGGTTGGTCCAAGTCAGATGCGTGTAAAGAATATTGACAGTTTTCCGGTCCTCTACCAAAGGAAATCGACCGGTCCTCGGCAAGCCTCCAGTATAAGTTATGCAAAAACATCGAGTTACGGCCGATTCACCCGGAAATTTCGTTGTAAAGAATCTTGACAAATCTGCCTCGATCCGCGCGGATAAATAGAAAAGGTCGGAGTAAATATTCCGCGACCGAGGGGGGGCGGGGACACTGCTCCGTTAACCACTTAACGACAAGGAAGGAAGAACACCAACACTCGGGAGCAGCCGTGAGCGCGGGGCAAATGGACACCATCGAGAATCAGGCCGCGGTATGTTCACTAACCCGCTTTGTTTTGGCAAATAAGGAATACCTACAATTCCTATGGCCGCTTGGGCAAGAAGTTTTGCTACGGCCCATCGGGACCCATCAATAGCGCCAGTAACCAGAGATAGAGCTGCGAGTTCGCTTACTTCCTTCGCAGGCACCTTCCCGTGCCAGGACTTTTCGGACGGAATATTGAGACATGTTCTGTCGCTCCCGTCAGGCTATAGATTTCTCGTGCGTTGTGACGATGATGATATTGCGATAGACCCAAATAACATCTATATTTAGTACTATCTTCAACATATCGAAAGTGAATTCGAAATGAAGCTCAGCGAATGCGTTAAGCCAATTAGTTATCTGAAAAGCCATACCGCCGAAGCCCTTCGTGACGTCAGCGACCGTCGCCAAGCAATGGTGATCACGCAGCACGGGGAGGCCAAAGCGGTGTTACAAGATATCGATAGTTACGAAAAGACCCAAGAATCATTGGCAATGCTGAAAATCCTCGCACAAAGTAGCAAGAGTAAGCATCAGGGAAAGAGCAAATCTGCAAAAAAGACGTTTAGCGATATTCGTGCGAGGATCAAGGAAAGGGAAGGGTGAAGCGGTATCGGGTTCAGATAATCGAGGATGCTGAACACGACTTGCTCGAAATATTTAGCTACGTTGCCTCGCACGATTCCATCGAGAATGCGACGCACGTATTAGACGAACTGGAAGCGCTATGCTTGAGTCTTGCTGAACTCCCGTCCCGTGGTCACATTCCGCCAGAGCTGGATCGTGTTGGCATTAGCGATTTCCGTGAAGTCCATTTCAAACCTTATCGAGCGATCTACGAGGTGGTTGGGCAAACCGTCTTCATTCACTGCGTCTTGGATGGTCGTCGCGATATCCAATCGGTTCTCGAAAGGCGCCTAATTAGATAGGATGTATTAGTGCCTGTTTATCTTTCGTCGACGAAAGTTAGACAGGCACTAGAATCGGTGTGGGTGGCGAATTAGTATTTATCGCCCGAATATTCGTCTAAACCCGTTCCGTAACTGACGCCGACCCCTTTCCCGCCGCCTGCGGCGGGCTTTTCCTACTGGATCCCGGGTCCGTCACCCCGGACTCGATCCGGGGCCGGTATGACGGTGGTGATATCCAGCTATCGGCCTTTAACCCGAAACTGATCGATGCTTTGGAACGCACATTTAGCTTGCCGGTAGTGGCAATGGGTCGGTCAACAAATAGCTCGGTGTAGTACGGCGCACCGCGGGCGATGTGGTCATACGATGTCGTTAGGTGATTAACGGAGCAGCCGTGTAGTTCCGTCTCTTTCTCGTTTCTGTGGTCATCGCTCACCTCGTTATGGCATTTTGCAACCTTACCTCGGTATCCGGATTTGGTAGACTACATCAAAACGCCGTCGCTACTCGACAAATCCGCTAAGCAGCCTGTCTCCCGCCCTTGATCCGACAGGTTGCTAATCCCGGACTCGCTAAAAGAGCGCGCGCAAGCCGAGAAAGAAACCGATCGCGAGCAGAGCCCCGGCGGGGATAGTGACGAGCCAGGACAGGACGACATCGCGAACGGTGCGAAGGTCGACCGCGCCGATGCCACGTGCAAGGCCAACGCCCAATACAGCACCGACCAGCGTGTGGGTCGTGGAAATCGGGAGTCCGAGTTTTGTGGCCAGGACAATCGTCGTCGCCGCCCCGATCTCCGCGCAGAACCCCCGCGTTGGTGTCAGGCTCGTGATGTTCCGTCCGACCGTTTCCATCACGCGCCAACCCCAGGTAGCCAGGCCAACAACGATCCCGATGCCGCCGATGGCAAGCACCCACAAGGGTACGGGTGCCTCGGCCGCGATGCTTTCTCCGCCCGCCATAGCGACGGCAATGACCGCCGAGAGCGGACCAATGGCGTTGGCGACATCGTTGGCACCGTGCGCGAACGCGACGAAGCAGGCGCTCAGGATCTGCAAGTAGGCGAACAGTTTTTCGACGCTCTGATACTCGAGGCTGTCGGTGTGAAACCGGTATCGCCGTTGCGATTCGAACCGCAGCCGACGGACTTCGCTGATCGCATCGGCCACCTCTGATTTCAGAGGCCCCGGTGCGCCGAGGTGAACGCGTTCCAGGTGTTTGGCTGCCTTTTCGAGTGAGCGAACAACCGCGGGATCCGTTACCGCCTCGTTTTCGGCGGCCTCGGTATCGTGGTCCGGTTCGGGCATGCGCGACACTAGCCACGCGCCGATGACCGACGCCACCAGCCCGACCGCGGATGCGACCACGAAGGCCATGGGGAGACTCAAGTCCAATTTGAGATTCTTGAGGCCCTTGAATACCATCGTTAGGGCCAGGACCGTGACCACGCAGAATACGAGAACGGGCGCAAGTTTTTTCGCCGATCGCAACGGCTTCGCCTGATAGAAAATCTTGCGAAGCACGAGCGTAAACACGGAATAGGAGATAAGGCCGCTCAGTAATGGTGAAATGACCCAGCTTGCAACGATGCTTCCGAGTTTGTCCCAGTGGATAGCTTCCAGTCCTCCATAGACCAGGCCGAAGCCGACGACGGCACCGACGATCGAATGCGTCGTCGAAACTGGCCACCCTTTGAATGAAGCAAACTGGAGCCAAACGGCGGCGGCCAACAGTGCCGCCAGCATCCCCAACATGAACGACAAACCGTCGCCGGCAAATATGCCCGGATCGACGATGCCCTTACGAACGGTTTCCGATACGTGCGTGCCCGCAATGATCGCGCCACTAAGTTCCAGCACGGCAGCAATGATGACCGCTTGTTTCAGCGTCAACGCGCCGGAACCAACCGAGGTTCCCATCGCGTTCGCGACGTCGTTTGCACCGATACCCCAAGCCATATAGAAACCAAAAAGTGTGGCCAGGACGAGAATGATCAGTAGGTAGGTTTCCATGACGTCTTTTGGTTCGTGAAAGGTGTTTCTAAATGAGTGTTCCTAAATGTCGATCAGTTGCGGATCGGTGGCCGACGAGCATACGCCGTAACCGTCATACCGGCCCCGGTTCGAGTTGGGCGTGACGACTACCAGTGCGACTGCAAATGGGAAGCACTTTTCGGAACACCTATTCAGTTCGGCGCGTGTACGATCAATTTTCGAGCGTCGAGCGGATGGCGGAAGCCAGGTTGTTCGACCGGTCGGCGATCCCGGAGATTTGACGGATGAGCCTGGTCAAAAGGAAAAAATCGCCATGCGAAATCAGGTCTTCCCCGTTGAACATTATCCGTACGAGTTCGCGCTGGGCGATGTCCGACTCGTATTCCCGCAGTGCCACCTTATCCGCCAGTTCCCGGACATTGTGGGCTTCTTTGCCGCCGAATCCCGATTCGAGCAATTCGTCGAACTCATTCGTGACACTGCGTGCCAGCCGGAACGTGTCGAGACACGTTTCGACGAAAGAATCGAACGCTTGGTCGAACGCTTCGAAGGACTTGGCCTGCTTGAAGGTTAGGATTACGCCAATGTTCTCAGCACGATTCGCGATACTGTCCTGAATGGTCAGTATCTTGAGCAGGTCCGCGCGATCGAGCGGCAGGAAAAGGCTTCTCGGCAGATTGTCGCGAATGTCGTGTTTGATTAGATCCGCTTCATGTTCGGTTTTAGAAATCGCGTCCGCCATTTCCTGTACCGTTTTGGCGTCACCCCGTCGGTAGATTTCCAGGATCTCCGGGATCTTTTCGACGCATTTCACGACCTTTCCCATGTGGATCTGCAACGGTACGAATGGCGACGGTCCGAAAATCCTGAATATGCTGCGCATGGTGACCTTCCCGGGTGCTAGTACAGGCTCAAGCATAGGATATGGCCGGGTAGGGGGGTAGTGACCCCGCTCAACTTCGGCAGAACATCTTGGGTGTGCGTCGGGATGCGGTTCGCGAGTCTCCCTGGCCCGTAACCGTGAATCCGGGGATTTCATGAGGCGTTAAGGGCGCTTATGTGACCCCCCTGCAGCGGGGGGATTGTCCCGGGTTCGCGGCGGCTGAATCCGGATATCGAGCACGCGGTGCTCGTAGCCCTTGTGCTCATGGATTGAATGGAACGGAACGGACAATCGGGGCGTCGCGGTAGTCCCAGCAATGATTCAGTGTTTCCAGCGCGCGGTCGCTACCGCGGCGCGACAACATCCGGGGTCCCTTCAGCTTACGGGCGTCCGCCCAAAATCTGTCGACACTCCCGTCGTGACGTCCGGCGGTATCACGGCAGGCCGGACCGCTAAATGCATCCATCCGCTCAGATCCAAACGCCGAGCGGAGCCCGGTCGTCCCCGTCGTCGGGTCGATGAGCCGATAACCTCAAGAATTCACAACATCGGTGACGATCTTAGTCGGGAAATTCGGGATCAGGACAAATGATCAACCCGTATGGGAATATTTTCCATTAATATGGCTATCCTATTCCTATTAGTTTCGTGTGGTACTAATTAGCTATATGGGGCCCAAAAAGTAGTTATTATTCCCGAAAAGGAGAATCTATGAATTTATCGACCCTGGGGAGGATGGTGCGCCGTCAGCGCCGGAAGCACGGGCTCCGGCAGGTGGAAGTCGCCGCGCTTGCCGATGTCGGCACGCGATTTGTATCCGAGCTGGAGAACGGCAAGCACACCTTGGAGATTGGTCGCGTTCTCCGCGTTGCGGCGATCGTCGGGCTGGCAGTGCGAATAGAGCCCAAATCCTGGACAGACTTTCTATCTGTCGATGACCGCTGAACTCGAGATTTCCCATAGCGGTGAGTTCATCGGCCACCTCATCGACGAGGCGGCCGACGGTTGGGCGTTTGTATACACGCCGCGATTCCTGGAGTCTGCGCGGATAAACAAGACGCTTTCGCTGAATTACCCGCCGCGGGAGTCAACGTACCGGGGTGACGACGTCGCAGCACTATTTCGAAACCTGTTGCCGGAAGGTGACATCAGGCTCCAACTTGCCCACAAGATCGGGATTTCCGAGGGTAACGATTTTGGGTTGTTGGGTGCCATCGGCGGCGACTGCCCCGGCGCATTGACCGTGGGGCCACCGGGAGGACGTTCATTCACCGAAAGCGCGGTTCGCGCGTTGACGGAGCGGGATCTGAGAAATGTTATTGCCGCGCTGCCTTCCCACCCTTTGCTGAGCGAGGTCGAGGGTGCACGGTTTACCTTACCCGGCGAACACCAGAAGATCCCGGTCCGTGTCGTTTCCGATCAGATCGCGCTAACGTTCGGGAATACGCTGAGTTCACACATCGCTAAACCAGCAAAACGAGGACTGCGCGAATCCGTTATGAATGAGGGATTCTGTTTGGATTTGGCTTCCGAGCTGGATTTGGCGACTGGCGGCGCGACAGTTCGGCACGGGGCCGTGACCGTGCTGTTGGTCGAGCGGCTCGACCGGGAGCAGCGTGATGGAGACTGGGTCCCCATTCATATGGAGGATTTGTGCCAGTTGATGGGTGTCCCGCCGGCACAAAAATACGAGCGCGAAGGTGGTCTAGGGGCTGTGGACTGCGTTAACTGTATCAAGCGTTACAGCAGTGTGCCGGCAGCCGATATGCGGGCGTTTGTCAGGTGGTTGGGGTTTTGCTTTCTTGTTGGTAACGGCGGGGGGCACGCGAAGCAAGTAGCAATACGCCATCTGCCGAGTGGCCCGCGATTGGCGCCTTTCTACGGACTGATGTCGACGCATGTCTATTCAACGCTCAATCAACGCATGGCGATGTCTATCGGCGGCGAAGATCGACCGGATTGGATCATTCCGCAGCGCTGGCGCGAATTCGCGGATCGCGCCGAGATAAAGGGTACCTACGTAATGTCCTTATTACGGGAGTTGGCGGAACAAATCCCGCGCGCGAGCGCGCAAGTGGCGGAACGTTTTCAACGCCAGCACGGTTTTGCATCGATCATCGGCGATATACGCGGTCTGATCGAAAAACGTGCGCGACAGGTTCTCGTAGCACTTGAGGCGGAGACGGTTTAGACCGGATATTCCATGAGGCGCTGACGGCGCCGGGTCCTTCCGGTTCCCCTTCGAATGTCGCGGGAACCGGCGATGGCGGGAGCGATCGTCTGCGCTCCCCGCGACGTATCCGGTTTGGCGTTGTCAGCACGGAGCGTAGAGTTATTGTCAAATCTGGTGTTCAGGCAGTTGAATCAAGCGGCGACCTGATCGATC
>PVBE010100822.1_pt1 | contig 42383 bp, 43 predicted proteins | sample 1631181 | NCBI WGS metagenome assembly PVBE01 (sample SAMN08397723, study PRJNA350692) | Marine metagenome, whole genome shotgun sequencing project. | isolation source: water | place: Pacific Ocean | collected 2012-04
GATGGGGGGAAACCTTTTCCCAGACCTCATCCCTGATGACGAAACGTCCCGTGTTCATCAAAACCTCCTTGCAAAAGGAAGTTTGAATCACTTTTTGACGCTCTTGGGAATCCCTTAAATGTCAACAGGCCCTAGCCCGCTTGAAGCTGATTTCATTACTGATGGAATGGTCGCGGTAAGGGGGCGGGTTCCCTCCGCACAGATCCCGGCCTGCGCTGCTAACGCAGCGGGCTCATATGGAAGGGCAAACGTGATCGGCCTGCGGGGTCTGGGCGGCCCATACAGCTCCGATCCGTGGGCGCGCGGCTTTGTTCGGGGCTTCCTAGGTACTATGCAGTCGTCCGTTTCCTCATGCCTTCCGGCCGGGCTTCGCTCCATGGAGCTTACCCGACTGGCCCGCGACCGCCAGGTCTTGCTCCGCGATGGACTTTCACCCCCTATCCTTTGCCAGCTTGTCCTGGCGCTCTCCGCACGAGGCCAATTCGCATCGCCTGGGAGCTTTGCTGCCCGTGACCTGGTGGGAATTGCGGGTTAACGTCCGACCCAGGCACTATTCCCCACCGGGGTCGAGGCCCCCTCGCCAGGTCGCAACCGGAGCCCTGCCATGCATGACGCCAACTTCCTCATCGAGAACAACGCCAAACACTTCTGGCACCCCATGGCCCACCCGGCCGAGATGCAGGCCCAGCCGCCCAAGGTCATCACCGCCGCCGAGGGCGTCGAGGTCACCGACGTCCACGGCCAGCGCCTGCTCGATGCCGTGGGCGGGCTGTGGAACGTCAACCTGGGCTATTCCTGCCAGCCGGTGAAAGACGCCATCCGCGACCAGCTCGAGCGCCTGCCCTATTATTCGGCCTTCCGCGGCACCTCGACTGGACCGGCCATCGAGCTTTCCTACGAGTTGCGCCAATGGTTCGAGGCGGACGGGCTGGTGCGCGCCTTTTTCACCTCGGGCGGCTCGGATTCGGTGGAGACGGCGCTACGCCTGGCGCGCCAGTACCACAAAATCCGCGGCCAGCACGACCGAACCAAGTTCATCTCGCTCAAGCAGGGCTACCACGGGACGCACTTCGGCGCCGCCTCGGTCAACGGCAACGCCAAGTTCCGGCGCAATTACGAGCCCTTGCTGCCCGGTTGCTTCCACATTCCGCCGCCCTGGCCCTACCGCAACCCCTTCGGCGAGGACGATCCGGCCAAGCTGGCCCGGCTCTCGGCCGCCGCGCTCGACGACGAGATCGCCTTCCAGGGCCCCGACACCGTAGCTGCCTTCATCATGGAGCCGGTGCTGGGCGCCGGCGGCGTGATCGTGCCCGACCCCAGCTTCATGCCGCAGGTACGAGAGATCTGCGACCGCCACGGCGTGCTGCTGATCGCCGACGAGGTCATCACCGCCTTTGGCCGCACCGGCGCCTGGACCGGGTCCAGGCTCTGGGGCGTGCGTCCCGACCTGATGTCCCTCGCCAAGGCCATCACCAACGGCTACTACCCCATGGGCGCCACCATGATCTCGGAAGGCGTGGCCGAGGCCTTCGAACGGAACGACGATAGCTTCGGCAACATCGGCCACGGCTATACCTATTCGGCCCACCCCGTGGCCGCCGCGGCGGCGTTGGCGGCGCTGGCGGAGACCGAGCGCCTGCAGGTGGCCGATAACGCCAAGGCCCGGGGCCAGGAGCTGATCGCCGCCTGCCGCGACCTCAAGGCGCGCTACGAGGTGGTCGGCGACGTGCGCGGCCAGGGCCTGATGCTTTGCCTCGAGCTGGTCGCGGACCGCGCCGCCAAGACCCCGGCCGCCAAGGAAACCGTCAACGCCGTCTTCGAGACCGCCTACCAGGCCGGTGTCATGGTGCGGGTGAGCGGCCACCAGCTCATTCTCTCGCCGCCCCTGATCATCAGCGCCACGGACGTCGGCCGCATCGCGGCCGCCCTCGATGCCGGGCTGGCGGCGGCAAATCCGGCATGACCGCCCCCGCCATCCTGGTGCTGGGCACCGCCGACACCAAGGCGGACGAAATATCGTTCCTGCGTGAGTGCCTGACGGCGGGCGGCGCCAAAGCCGCCATCATGGACGTGGGCGTGCTGGGCGAGGCGCCCCTGGCGGTCGATTTCAGCCGCCACGACGTGGCCCGTGCCGCCGGTACGACCAACGCCGCCATCGCCGCGTTGGGCGACGAAAACCTGGCCATGGCCAAAACCGCCGAGGGCGCCGCCGCCTTGGCCTTGGAACTCTGCCAATCCGGGCGCTGCGACGGCCTGATCGCGCTGGGCGGCACCATGGCCACCGACCTGGCGCTGGACGTCACTTCGGCGCTGCCGCTGGGCCTGCCCAAGGTGGTGCTCTCGACGGTAGCCTTTTCGCCGCTGCTGCCGCCCGAACGGTTGGCACCCGACCTCATCATGGTGCTCTGGGCGGGCGGGCTCTACGGCCTCAACAGCCTCTGCCGCGCTTCGCTGAGCCAGGCCGCCGGCGCCGTCCTGGGCGCCGCCCGCCTGGCCCAAAAGCCGCAACGCCAAAGGCCGGTCGTCGGCCTCAGCTCGCTGGGCAAGACCAGCCTCAGCTACATGGTTCACTTGAAGCCGGAACTCGAATCCCGGGGCTACGAGGTGGCCGTCTTCCACACCACCGGCATGGGCGGCCGGGCCATGGAAACGCTGGCCGCCCGGGGCCAACTGGCGGCGCTGATGGATTTCTCGCTGGTCGAGGTCAGCAACCACCTGATGGGCTCGCTGGTCAGCGCCGGGGCCGATCGCCTGGAAGGCGCCGGCCGCGCCGGGGTGCCCCAAATCGTCGCTCCGGGCGGGGTCACGCTGATCGACATGCAGGCCTGGGCGCCCGTGCCGGAGAGGTTTGAGGGCCGCGAATTCCACGCCCACAACCGGCTGATCGCCTGCGCCATCATGGAACCGGGCGAAAAACGCGCCGCCGCCCGCGCCATCGCCGCCAAGCTGCAAAAAGCCACCGGCCCCACCGCCTTCATCATGCCGCTCGCGGGCATCGACGAATGGGACAAGCCCGGCGGCCCCTTTCACGACCCCGACGGCCTCGCCGCCTTTGCCGACGAGATGCGCCAAGCCCTGGCGCCGCCCGTCGAGCTGATCGAGATCGAGGCCCACATCAACGACCGCGCCTTTGCCGATCGTGCTTTGGCCGTGCTCGACGGCTGGGTGGCCGAGGGGCTGGTGGTACGGGGGGAGGTTTGAGGGTTAGAGCGGCTGGCGGATTGGCCCGCCTCAACCGCCGCTCAACAGACGTTCAACAAGCTGCTTCACCGAAGGAATGAAGACCTTGCCCTTGGCGTCACGATAGAAGAGATCATCGGCTGCCTTGAAGGCATTGTGGCCGGCAAAGATCAGCTTGCTGTCCAGGTCGACGCCCTGGATAGCCCCCACCAGTCCTTTCCGAATACAGTAGACGCGGGGGTCGGCCAGTTTGCCGGTAGCGAAGTTTTTTTCTGGATTCTGGCTCCAGGCACTGAGGCCGCAGTTGGCCAGACAACCCGTGCATTCCGCCATGTCCCGCCGAATTTCCCGCTCTTTCTCAGGACTGACGAAAATCACTGTGCCATCCGGTGTGGGCATGGGCCTGTCGAAGCCAGCGGCAATCCAGGCATCCACCTTCAGCTTGTCTCGCGGGCTGACGTAATATTTCTTGTTGGCCAGGGACCGCCCTTCAACAAGCTTGGAAAGGCTTTCGTCGGGCCTGCGCGAAAACGGCACCTGCCGCTCCGAGCGTTGGATCAATTCCCGGATCATGCCGTTCTGGTAGGCCGACGAACAAAACCCGGTGGGGCTGAAATTGTTGAGGGCCACGTCGCCCTCCTGCATCGACAGCAGCAGATGTTTCCATTCATCCGACACCGGGCTTTCCCGCGTCAACAGATCCCGGGTGCCGATCTGGAAGGCAATGGGGCCAATCTCCGGGTTGTCCAGCCAGTGTTCCCAGTCCCGCAGGTACCAGACGCCGCCGGCCATGACGATGGCGACATTTTGCATGCCGTTCTCGTTCATGGTCCGGCGCACGCACTTGACACGCTCGAAAGGGTCTTCCGGCATCTCGGGGTCTTCCCGACTGGTGATACCGTTGTGGCCGCCAGCCAGCCAGGGGTCCTCGTAGACCACGGCGCCGATCAGTTCGTCGTAGCTGCCCCGCCATTTCTTGAAGGCACGCTTGAGCAGCACTTTCAGCGCCATGACGCTGGAGATGATGGGGTCCAGGTAGACGCCCTCGTCGGCACAGATCCGGGCATCTTCCTCGCTCGGCAAACCGGCACCCATGGTCAAGGCATGAACCATGTTGGCACCGCCGGGCAGGCGGCTGCCGGCCAGCACGCCACGCAAGATACGCATGGCGCCGCCGGCTTCCTTGAGAAGGTTCAGACGGACACGGCCCTTGCCGGCAGAGGCCCGGTGGGCAATGCCGACCTGCAAGATGGCACCTTCGATGGACCAGGCCACCAGCTCTTCATGTCGTTCCTGGCGGCTGCGTCCGGCGTAGGGGTATGAATTCGGCCGGCCATTTTCATCGTAGGCAATTGCCGCCCCGGTACCGGATATGGTGCCGCCGGCATTTTCCGCCGCCCAGGCGCCGGCGTTCTTGCCGTTGGTGGCGCTGACGCCCTTGCCGCCCTGGACCAGGGGCAGAACCCAGGCGCCGTCAATGAAGACGGGCCGGCCGAGCTTTTCCCGGATCCGCTCAAAGCCCTCGAGTCGGCCGACGAGCCGGTCCTCTGGCAGTGGCGGGATTTCGCCAAGCGGCCTCTCTAGGGCCTTGAGATTGGACAACGCCACGGCAAACTCATCAATCGTGAAATCCGAAACTTGGTAGGCCCGCCGGCTACCAACTATCACACCTGATGGTGAGTTCCCAGCTTGCCCGCATTTCTCACCGGGTCACGGCCAAGGAAAAGGCCGAAAGCGTCGGCGCTACTCCACCAGTTCCGACACCTTGGGTTCGCCGTCGCTTTCCTCGCCACCGCTGTCGCGCTTGGGCTTTTTCGGGCGGCTGGCCTTTTTCGGAGCCTCATAGGCGAAGGCGAGTTTGCCATCTTTGGTATCGAGGTGCACCAGGCCGCCGCCCGACAGCTCGCCGAACAGGAGCTCCTCGGCCAGCGGCTTCTTGATGTGCTCCTGGATCACCCGGGCCAGCGGGCGGGCGCCGTAGAGGCGGTCGTAGCCTTTGTCAGAGAGCCAGGCACGGGCCTCATCGGATGTCGCGATCTCGACGTTCTGCTCCTCGAGCTGGTGTTCGAGCTGGAGCATGAACTTGTCGACCACCCGGGCCATGACCTCGGGCGAGAGATGGGCGAAGCCGATGATGGCGTCGAGCCGGTTGCGGAACTCGGGCGTGAACATGCGCTTGATGGCCTCTTCGTCCTCGCCCTCGCGCAAGCCGCGTTCGAAGCCGATGGCGTGCTGGCTCATCTCCTGGGCCCCGGCGTTGGTGGTCATGATCAAAATCACGTTGCGGAAATCCACCTTCTTGCCGTTGTGGTCGGTGAGCTTGCCGTGGTCCATGATCTGCAGCAGCACGCCGAAGACGTCCTCGTGCGCCTTCTCGATCTCGTCGAGCAGCAAGACGGCGTGGGGGTTCTGGTCGACGGCGTCGGTCAGCATGCCGCCCTGGTCGAAGCCGACGTAGCCCGGCGGCGCGCCGATCAGCCGCGAGACCGAATGGCGCTCCATGTATTCCGACATGTCGATGCGGATCAGCTCGACGCCGAGCAGATCGGCAAGCTGGCGCGCCACCTCGGTCTTGCCCACCCCGGTGGGACCCGAAAAGAGGTAGCTGCCGATGGGCTTTTCGGGCTCGCGCAAGCCGGCGCGGGCCAGGCGGATGGCGCTCTCCAAGGCCTCGATGGCCTTCTCCTGGCCGAACACCACGGCGCGCAGGTCGCGGCCCAGGGTGCGCAGCACCTCCTTGTCGCTCTTAGACACCGAGCGCGGCGGGATGCGGGCGATCTTGGCCACCACGGTCTCGATCTCGCGCACGCCGATGGTCTTGCGCCGGCGGCTCTCGGGCTTGAGCATCTCGGCGGCGCCGGTCTCGTCGATGACATCGATGGCCTTGTCGGGCAGCTTGCGGTCGTGGATGTAGCGGTCCGAAAGCTCGACCGCCGACTTCACCGCCTCGGCCGTGTAGCGCACCTTGTGGAAATCCTCGAAATAGGGCTTGAGGCCGCGCAGGATCTTGATGGCGTCGGGCAGGCTGGGTTCATGCACGTCGATCTTCTGGAAGCGCCGCAACAGCGCCCGGTCTTTTTCAAAGTACGAGCGGAAGTCTTTATAGGTGGTCGAGCCCATGCAGCGCAGCAAGCCACCCTGCAGCGCCGGCTTGAGCAGATTCGAGGCATCCATGGCGCCGCCCGAGGTGGCACCGGCGCCGATCACGGTGTGGATCTCGTCGATAAACAGGATGGCGCCCTCATAGTTCTCGATCTCGGTCACCACCGCCTTGACGCGTTCCTCGAAGTCGCCGCGGTAGCGCGTGCCGGCCAGCAGCGCCCCCATGTCCAGCGCGAAGATGGTGGCGCTCTTGAGCACGTCGGGCACCTCGCCCTCGTTGATGCGCCGCGCCAGGCCCTCGGCGATGGCGGTCTTGCCGACACCGGGGTCGCCGACGTAGAGGGGATTGTTCTTGGTCCGGCGGCAGAGGATCTGGATGGTGCGGTCGACCTCGGTCTCGCGGCCGATGAGCGGGTCGACGCGGCCCTCGGCGGCCTTTTGGTTGAGGTTGACGCAGTAGCCCTCGAGGGCCTCGGCGCCCTCGCGGTTGGTGCCGTCTTCGCTCTCCTCGTCGCTGCCGCGGGCGGTCCGGGTCGAGCTCTCGCCGGGCGCCTTGGCCACGCCATGGGAGATGTAGCTGACGGCATCGAGACGCGTCATGTCCTGCTTTTGCAGGAAGTAGACGGCGTGGGATTCGCGCTCCGAGAAAATCGCCACCAGGACGTTGGCGCCGGTCACCTCCTCGCGGCCCGAGGACTGCACGTGGATCAACGAGCGCTGGATGACGCGCTGGAAGCCGGCCGTCGGCTTGGGGTCGTCATAGGCCTCCATCACCAGGTTGGCGAGCTCTTCCTCGAGGTAGGCCGCCAGGTCGCGGCGCAAGGGGTCGATGCCGACGCCGCAGGCGTTGAAGACGGAGATGGCATCGGCATCCTCGGTCAAGGCCAACAGCAGATGTTCCAGCGTGGCGTATTCGTGGCGCCGCTCGCTGGCCAGTGCCAGGGCGCGGTGCAGGCTTTTTTCGAGATTGGCGGCAAAACCGGGCACGTCGACCTACCCTTCCCTATTCTTTTTCCATGGTGCACTGCAGCGGGTGCTGGTTGCGCCGCGCCGTGTCGACCACCTGGTTGACCTTGGTCTCGGCCACCTCGAAGGTGTAGACGCCGCAGACGCCGACCCCTTTCTGGTGCACGTGCAGCATCACGGCCGTGGCTTCTTCCTGGTTCTTGCGGAAGATGTGCTTGAGCACCTGGACCACGAACTCCATGGGCGTGTAGTCGTCATTGAGCAGCAGCACCCGGTACATCGAGGGCTTCTTGGTCTTGGCCCGCGACTTGGTGACGACGGCCGTGCCGGTATCGTCGTCGTCGCTGATGTGCCGCTGGTCGCGTCGGTTCGCCATGTTCACTCGGTTCCCAGGGTCCTAAGGCTCGGCTGGCCCGGCGGACCTTCACCTGGTTCATCAATATGGAACGCCGCCCCCAGATTAAAAGGGATGAAGGGGCTTGCTGGCAAGGGCGCAATAAGCGCGGCGCCGGCGCCTAGCCCGCAGTTCTCACCGGGTCACGGCCTGCGCGTCGCTGTGGCGCCGACAGGGTAGGAGCGCTGCGCCGCGCGATGTGGGACATCGGGCAAGCAGCGCGACACACCCTGTCGGCGCCACAGCGACGCCCGAAGGGTCGCTCCCAGCCGCGCGCCCACGTCGTCGAAGTCCGAAGAACGTAGCCCCGCTACGATCTTCGGACTTCTCCTAGCGGATCGCATCAACTGGGGGCGACGCAGGCCATGACCCGGCGAGAAATGCGGGCTAGGGGGGCGCAAGTGCCTTGTGCACAAAGAAAAAGGGCCCGGCAGGGGGGGCATTGCCGGGCCCTTTTATCCTGCGGCCCGCGGGGCGGGCCGCCGGGAACACTGTAGTACGCGGAAGCGATTCACATTTGATGTGAAACGCTTGAGGCTGCGACCGCAGCCCACTGGCCGTCCGGCGCGCCTGCGCAGGTGCGGGCCTTTAGGTCCGCTACCGTGAGCGACAAAATCCTGACGCGGTTCTCAGGAACTGAGAGCCGCTTCAGGACGCGAAGGGCTTGACGAAGCTCTCCATGGCGGCATGGAAACGGGCGTTCACGGGCGCCCCGGCCTCGCTGGCGATCTTGACGCCGAGCTCGCTGACCTTGGTGCTGCGCGCCACCCAGGCCTCGAAGGCCGACTTGGCGAAGGCGCTTTGCAGCTCGAAAGCGTCTTGCGGCGTCTTGGCGGCGACGACCTGGCTGAAGGTCTCCATGTGCTCGGCCATGGTGCCCTTGGTGTAATCGACGACCTCGGCGTTGATGGCCTCGAAACCCTTGCTGGCAGCCGATCCGGCGGCCACAAGTGCGTCCATGTTGTCGCGTCCGGCAGTGGTCATCTGGTCGTAGCCCTTGACGGCGGCGTCGATCTGCTCCTGGCCCATGGTAAAGGCCTTCTCGTAGCCCCGGGCGGCGGCGTCGGTGCCGACCTTGACCACCGTCTCGACGGTCTCCTTGCCGGCCTGGGCGACGGCGTCTAGGGTCTGGGCGGCGGCTTCGCTGGTGGCCTGGGCGGAATTGGTTTTCTGCTTGCTCATGATCTCGGTCTCCTGCTGGGTGGCGCGCGTCCAGGCTTCTCCGGAAGCTTTTTTGCTGCACTGCAATAAATCTGTCTGGCCTGCATATAGGGGGGTGAAGGCAGGGTGTCAACGTTTTTTTTGCGTTGCAGCATATTTTCTTTTGCATATGCGAAAAAGCCCCATACCGCCCCTATCGGCGTCGGGCTATGATCTCGCTGTCCTGCCCGAATCCGCAGAGAAGGCCGCCATGGGCGAAACCCGAGCCAGCGCTCAGGCGCTCACCCCCACCCTCACCCCCCTGGCCGAGGCGATCTGGCTGGGCGAGGGCGCCATCGTCGATTTCTACGGCTTTCCCTATCCCACCCGCTGCCTCGTGGTGCGGCTCGCCGACGGTGGCCTCTGGGTCTGGTCGCCGGTGGAACTGACAGCGGATCTGCGGGCCGAAGTCGAGGCCCTGGGCCCCGTCGCCCATCTCGTCAGCCCCAACAAGATCCATCATCTCTTTCTCGCCCAATGGCGGGAGGCCTTTCCCCAGGCCCAGCTCTGGGGGCCCGCCTCGACCGTGCGCAAGCGCCGCGACCTGCAATTCGAGGCAGCACTCGAAGACACGCCGCCCGCTGTCTGGGGGCCGGAAATCGACCAGGCCTGGTTCCAAGGCTCCTTCTTCATGGACGAGATCGTTTTCTGCCACCGACCCTCGGCCACGGTGATCATCGCCGATCTTTCGGAAAACTTCGGTCGGGCCTTCCTGGAGCGCCACTGGCGCGGCTGGCAGCGTGCCATCGCCGGCCCCTGGGGCATTACCGAAGCCCACGGCTATCCGCCCCTGGAGTGGCGCCTGACATTCTGGCATCGCGCGCCGGCCCGCCGGGCCCGGGCAAAGGTGCTCGGCTGGCAGGCCCAACGCGTCGTCATGGCGCACGGCGAATGGCAGCGCACGGGTGGCCAGGCCTACCTCGAGCGCGCCTTTTCCTGGCTGGGGAATTAAAGATATTTCCGCAAGCCGGCCGCCAGCGCCTCGGGCGCTATGTCGTGAGGGAATCGAGCCAGGAATTTGCCGCCGGGCGCCATCAGGTAGAGGTTCGAGATGTGGTACATCAGATAGCCCTCGTCGGCCTCTTCCTCGCCCTCGATCACCTTCATGTAATAGGCGTGGTAGGACTTGGCGATGGCCGCGATCTGTTCGGGACTACCGGTCAGCCCGACGATCGAAGGATGGAAATTCTCGATGAAGGATTTCAGCACTTCCGGCGTGTCGCGCTGGGGATCGACGCTGATAAAGAGCGGCTGTATCCCGGCAGCCTGCGGGCCCATTTGCTCGAGCGCCGCCGTCACCGTCGACATGGTGGTGGGACAGACGTCGGGGCAATAGACGTAGCCGAAGAAGACCAGCAGCTGGCGGTCGCGGAAGTCGGTTTCGCTGACGCTTCGGCCGTCCTGGTTGACGAGGCTGAATTCCGGGGCCACGGGCACAGGCGCGGTGACGGCGGGGGGCTGGTCTAGTCTTTGCCAGGTTTTCCAGCTCATGAGGCCGGCAAGCGCCAGCACGATGGCCAGGCCGGCGAAGACGTAACGGCGTTGCATGGTCGGGATCCGTTGCTTTGACCCCGCCAGGCCGGCCGGCAGGAATACCAGGCGGCCCGGCTTGGGATCTCGGGGATTGGGCGCTAGTGCTTCATTTTCATGCCGCCCATGGCGCCAGCCTTCATGACATGGGCCATGATCTCGATCTCGCCGGCTTTTTCGAAGACCAGGGTGAGCTTGATCATCTCGCCCATCTTCAGCGGCGCCTTGAGGCCCATGAACATGACGTGATAGCCGCCCGGCTTGAGCATCGCCATGCCGCCGGCCGGCACCTCGATGGCGCCCGCCGGCCGCATCTTCATGAGACCGTCTTCCATCAGGCTCTGGTGCAGTTCTGTCTTCTTGGCCAGCGTACTTCGCACTGCCACCAGCCGGTCGGCCTTGGCGCCGCCGTTTTTGATGGTCAGGAAAGCGGCGCCCGTCTTGGCCAGCTTGGCCGTGGCCCGGGCCCAGGGTTGCACCACGGTAAGTTCGCCGATCTTGTACATGGTATCCGCGGCCCTGGTTTCGGCGCTCCACAAGGCAACCACGGCAGCCAGGACGGCAAATAGTGTAGAGACTCTTTTCATCGTTCGATTCCTTCGCTCAGTCTGATCCATGCCCGCAAAGCGGCAAACCAGCGGCACACCACCTGCGTGGCACCGCACGGGCTTTCACGTTGTTTTTGTGGGAATCAGGCGAGGGAAGGAGGAGCGCGGGCGAGCCGTCGAAATTGCCTCCGAGCGGGATCGGGTATCCGGTCCCCTGTTGGCGCCGCAACTTCGGCCCACTCGACAGGCCGTGCCAGCACGGCCGGGGCGGCCGCCAGCAGGTTGCCGGAAAGCGTTCGCGCCAGGCATACCGGGCAGAAATCGGCGGGCGCCCCGGGCTCGGAGCCCGGTTTGTGGCCGTCCTCGTGCGCCGGCCTCGAGACGGAGCTCAGCAGCGTACACAGGACAAGCGATTTGCCCGCCTCGCCCTGGCCGCCGCCGAAAGCCGCGGCCCTCAGCCCTTGGCCCAGCGGCACCGCCAACTGCAACAGCAGCGCCACCATGCCGAGCCAGGCGCAGTAGCGGCGGCGTCGGGATTGAATGTTGCCGAGGTTCATGAATTCGCCTTCGGCGCGCAACCTATTTGAAAGCACCATGGCACGCAAGCGGGCGCATCCCGGGACCTTGTCCTACCCCCGCCACAGCTTGCGCCAACCGATACCGATCAGCAGCAGCGGCACCAGTCCCTCGAGGGCGATGATGCGAAGGGCGGTGGAGCCGCCGAACCATTCGCCCATCAAGCCGACATTGGAAAAGCCGATGATGCCTGTGCCGATGCACAGCACCAACAGCCCAAAGAGGCGGCCCCGCATGTCGGGCGGTGCCACGGCGTAGATCAGGGTGCTCTGCATGGTGGTGAAACCGGCCCCGGCCAGGCCGACGCAAAACAGCAGGGCCGCCAGGGGCCAGGCCGCCCCCGCCCAGCCGGCGGCGAAGATCAGGGCGAGAAAGCCCATGGTGCCGAAATAGTAGACGGCGCGCAGATTGAGCCCCCGGCCGGCGACGGCGATGACCAGGGCGCCGAGGAAGGAACCGCCGCCCTCCAGCGCCGCCAGGCCGCCGATCCAACCGGCCTCGAGCGCCAGTTCGTCCTGGCCGATGACCGGGATCATGGAGATGAAGGGAAAGCCCCAGATGTTGAAGACCACGGTAACCAGCAGGATGCGCAACACGTCGCCTTCGCCGTCACGGGCAACGAAGGCGAAGGCCTCGCGGAACTCGCGCAGCACCCGGGTTGCCGGGCCCGGCTTGGCGGCCGAGGTGCCGACCGGCACGCCCAGGATGAGCAGCAGGCAGAGCGCCGAAAGCCCGGCGATCAGGGCGAAGGCGCCGATGCTGCCCAGCGCCTGGTAGAGCACGCCGCCCACGAGCGGCCCCAGCATGCGCGTGGCATTGTTGCTGGCGCTGTCGAGGCTCATGGCCGGTACCAGGCGCTCGAGACCGGCGGCATCGCCCAAGAGGCGGCGGCGCAACGGCATGTCGGTGGTCCAGACCACACCGCCCAGGAAGCTGGCCAGCGCCACGTGCCAATAGACGGCCAGGCCGAATACGAAGAGCGCCAGCAACACCACCGCGGTCAGCGTCGCCAGGCCCAGGCTGGCCAGCAGAAACAGCCGCGGCGGCCAGCGGTCGGCCAGGGTGCCGACCAGCGGGCCGAAAACCGCCAGCGGCAGCATGCGCAGGATCACCAGCAGCGCCACCAGGAAGGGTGAGGCCGTGACTTCGAAGGCGAAGATGCCCACCACCAGCAACTCCAGCCAGCGCGCCACGCCGGCAAAAACGCCGACCAGCCAGATGCGGCGAAAAATCGGCTCGGCAAGCAGCTCGCGAAGGGGACGGCCTTTGCTCATGATGGTGGCATGATTTCACGAATTCGGATTCTTCGCGTTAACCAAAATTTATCGCCGTAAATTGCATACTTGCCTTGAAATCGATGTTAGGATTCAATGGCTTACAAAATGGCAGCAAGGTTGCCGGAAAATCGGCCGGCAATCAGGGTGGGGATATGACCTTGAGCCTTCTGCCGAATAAGGTCTGGTGGGGCGGTAAGGAACTGGAGGTCATGTTTGGTCGACTGTTTGGTTGGGCCGGTCCGATAGCCGCCGGCTGGCCATTGAGGCTAGCCACAGCGAGGTATGGCTTGGCGCTTGGTCTGGCGCTGGGACTGGGACTGGTCTGTGGCCTGGGCGCCAGCCCGGCGCAGGCAGCGCGCTATACCGCCATCGTGGTCGACGCCAACAGCGGCAAGGTGCTGTTCGCGCGCAATGCCGACCGCCGCCACTATCCCGCCTCGCTGACCAAGATGATGACGCTTTACCTGACCTTCGAGGCCCTGGAGAAGGGCACCATCAAACTCTCATCGGCGCTCGCGGTGTCACGGCGCGCAGCCGGCCAGACGCCCTCCAAACTCGGCCTCAAGCGCGGCCAGACCATTGCCGTCGAGGACGCCATCCTGGCGCTGGTGACGAAATCGGCCAACGACGCCGCCACCGTGCTGGCCGAGGCGCTGGGCGGCAACGAAGCGAATTTCGCCGGCCAGATGACCAAAAAGGCCAAGCTTTTGGGCATGAAACGGACGCGCTTTCGCAACGCCTCGGGCCTGCCCAACCGGTACCAGCGCAGCACCGCCCGCGACATGGCGACGCTGGCGCTGGCGCTGCAGCGCGACTTCCCGCAGTACTACCACTATTTCTCGACCCGCGAGTTTCGCTACAAAAACCGCACCTTCACGAACCACAACCGTCTCTTGCGCAGCTACCGGGGCGCCGACGGCCTCAAGACCGGCTACATCCGGGCCTCGGGCTTCAACGTGGCCTTCTCGGCCCGGCGCGGATCACGGCGCCTGATCGGCGTCGTCCTGGGCGGGCGCAGCCCCAAGTGGCGCGACCGCAAGACGGCGCGGTTGATGGACATCGCCTTCCGCCGCGCCCAGACGCTCGACATGGTGGCCCGGCGCCAGGCCGGCAAACCTCAGGCGGTCAAACTCAAACCCTTGCGTCGCAGCGCCGGCAATGGGGCCAAACCGGGCAAGGCCGCCAAGCAGAACCTGACGCGCCGCCTGCTGGCCCGCCTCGAGAACATCGGCCGCCGGCCGGCCCGGCCCGGCCAGGCCCCGACGGCCGCCACAGGGACCGAACAGACAACCAGGCAGGCGTCGAGCCGGACCCTACCCGACAAGCCCATGGCGGCCAGCCCGACACCACCCTCCAGTGGCTGGTGGGGCGTCCAGGTGGGCGCCTACAGGGGCTACGGCAAGGCCCGGCTGCGGGCCGAACGGGCGGCCCGGCTGCTGCCCCGGCGGCTGCGCCACGCCCGCGTCTCCATCGACCTGGGCTCGGCCCGGGCACTTTACCGGGCCCAGTTGATCGGCCTCAGCCAAGGCGACGCCGGCGAGGCCTGCCGGCTCTTGAAGCAACGCGGCCTGGGCTGCGTCACCCTGCCACCGAACGACAGCCGGTTCCTCGAAGTGGCGCAACGCTAGAGCGGATCTCAGTTGATGAGATCCACTCTAGTTTTTTGTCGCTCACGGCGGCGGACCTCACGGTCCGCAGCCTCCGCGGGGGCGCCGCAGTAGCGGCGGGTCGCGTTGCTCCTGTTGCACCAAGACTAATCAGAAAAAGACACAAGTGGCCGCAGCTCTAAGCCGCGCGCCCCTTGGGGGGGGGCGGAGGCCAAGGGCGCGGAGCGCCCGCCCGGTGAGGGTCGAATCAAGACTTCGCCCGGCCGGTGAGGATCCCACAAAACCACCGCCTTCTCGCTTCGACGCAAAACCTATTTGGCCAAAATTCGGCCTTCCACCTTGGGCGCCACGCTCTCCCGGGCGGCAATGAAATCCATCACCATGGTGGCCATCAGCTTGGCCCCCGAGGCATCGATAAGACGCTTGGCGCCCTTGAGTACGGCGTAGCCGTCGCCGCCCCTGGCGATGTAGTCGTTGGTGGCCAGCCGGTAACGCCGGGCGGGATCAAGCGGCTTGCCGCCGACCTCGACCTCGAGCAGGCGGCTGCCCGGCGGCGCCTTGGTGTCGTAGACGAATTTCAACCCCGAGACCTGGGGAAAGCGCCCGGCCGTGTCCTCGATCCGGCTGACGCCGTTCTCCAGGGCCGCCCTGAGTTCGGCGCCCGAGACCTCGAGCAGCACGGTGACGTTGCCAAAGGGCAACTCGCCCAGCACGTCCTTGCGGCTCAGCATGGTGCCGGCCCGGTAGGTCCGGTCGCCCCAGATGCCGCCGCCGTTGGTCAGCGCCACATCGGCACCAACAACCGCCCGCATGGCGTCGGCGATCAGGTTGCCGATGGCGCTTTCACCGCCGCGCACGCTGGCGCGGCGGCTGTCGAGCGGCGTTTCGCTGCGGCCCACGGCGACGCCGAGTTCCTTGGCCAACAACGATTCGTACTTGGCGACGATGGCGCCCGCCCCGGCATGGGGCTGGACGCCACGGGTCGAAACCAGCCGCCACTGGGGCCGGATGGCCAGCTTGGGGCCGCTCCGCCCCTTTGTCATTTCGAGCTCGAGGTCGATCACCGCCAGGTAATGGGCGTCCGAGCCCGCCTTGGCGATGACGGTACCGCGCTCGTAGATCATCATGGGGTCGTGGTCGTGGCCGCCCAGGATGACGTCGATGCCGGGCACGGCCCGGGCCAGCGCCCGGTCGGCCGCCAGGTCGAGGTGGGTGAGGGCGATCACCAGGTCGGCTTTCTGCTGGCGCAGCAGAGCCACCATGGCCCGGGCGGTCTCGACCACGGGGGCGAAGCGGACCTCGGCCCCGGGGCTGGAGAGGGTCCGGGTCTCCGGCGTGATCAGGCCCATCAGCCCGACCTTGAAGGGCCCCACCTGGTGCAGCAGCATGGCCCGGCCCACGAAGGGCCGGCCGTCGGCGCCGAGCGTGTTACTGGCCAGCCAGGGAAAGCTGGATGCGGCGATCCGGCGGCGCAAGACCTCGCTGCCGAAGTCGAACTCGTGGTTGCCCAAGCCGGCGGCGTCGAGACCGAGCGCATTGAAAATCTCGATCATCTGCCGGCCCTGGGTCAGGCCCGAGAGCAAGGACGGCGACAGGAGGTCGCCGCCCAGCGTCGTCAGGTGGTGCTCGGCCCGGGCCCGCTCGGCCTTGAGTAGCGTCATCAGCGGGGCCAGGCCGCCTTGCCCCTTTCGGGGCGAGATGCGGTAGACGTCGTTGACGTGCAGCAGCGTCAGCTTGGCGCTCTGGCCCTGGGCCGCCGCGGGCAACCAGGCCATGGCGAGAACGGCGATGAGCAGGCGGATGGCGTGGCGCATGATCGGTCTCCTGCGGGGATCCCCTGGCGCCGGATCATAACCCTCTCAGGTCCGCTGATCGAGCATCGCCAGCAGCTCGGGGTGGCGTTGTCGGGCCAGTTCGCGCACCAAAGTGCCGCGGCCGTCCCGAGCCTCGGGATCGGCGCCGTGGGCCAGCAGCAGCGCCACCACTCCGGCCTTGCCCCCGGCCACCGCCCAATGCAGTGCCGTGGCACCGCGGCCGTCGCGGGCCGCGGGTGCGAGATCGCCGCCCTTGGCCAGGAAGGCCCGGACCAAGGGTTCGTATCCCTTCTTGACCGCATCGATCAGGTTCCGCGCCGGGGCTTGCGCGGTATTCCAGGCACCAAAGCCCAGCAACTTGAGCCCACCCCCTTCGACGATTTCGATCAGCGGCGTGTAGACGGCGGCCACGGTATCGACAAGGTGCGCCCCCTCGCCCTGCTCCAGGGCCACCGCCTCGGCCGCCGGGCGGTGCTCGAAGCCGTCGCAACGCCCGCCGTCGGGCGAGATCACCTGGTAACGGAAATCGTTCATGAGCAAAGACCTGGTATTCGGCGGGCAAGCGTCAAGGTCATCGTTGCCTGGCGCGGACGAAGCGCTAAGATAGCCGCCAGATCGACCCTTTTGGGGGAGCGGCAACGATGGCCAAACTCAATACCGGCGACGTCTTTCCCGAGCTCACCCTCGACCTGGTCGGCGGCGGAAGCTTGAATCTGCCCGGCGGCCTGGCGGGCAACTACCGCGTCATCCTCTTCTATCGCGGCCACTGGTGACCCTACTGCCGCCGTCAGTTGGACGGCTTCGCCAAGATCCATGACGAGCTGCAGGGCATCGTTGCCGCCGTCGCGGCGGCCAGCGTCGATAGCGGCGACAAGGCGCGCGAGGTGGCCGACGGCCTGCCCTTTGCCGTGGCCGAGGGGGTGAAGCGCGAGGACGCCGACAAGATCGGCGCCTGGTGGGAGGAGAAACGCAACTTCATCCAGCCCTCGGAGTTCGTGGTCGGCGGCGACGGCCGTGTCGTCACCTCGTCCTACAGCTCGGGCCCCTTGGGCCGCATCGACGCCGCCGACGTGGTCAGCCTGATCAAGTTCTACGAATCGCGAAAGGCCAAGTCATAACCTCGATCGCCATCCTGGTGCTGAACGGCGCCAACATGAACTGGCTGGGCAAGCGCGAGCCGGAATTCTACGGCACCCGGACGCTCGAAGAGGTCAACGCCCTGGTGGCGGCGCGGGCGGCCGAGCGGGGCTGCTCGGTCGAGTTCTTCCAAAGCAACGTCGAAGGCCTGGCCATGGACCGCATCTATGCCGCGGCCGAGGCCGGCGTCGACGGCCTGCTGATGAACCCGGCCGGATTCTCCCACGCCGGCTATGCGCTGCGCGATTGTTTGCGGGCGGTGCGGCTGCCCTACGTCGAGGTCCACATGAGCAACACCGAGGCCCGTGGCATCGAACCCGTGACCTCGGGTGAGGCGGTCGGCGTGGTGGCCGGGCTGGGGGCGAACTCCTACCTGGTCGGGCTCGACGCCCTGCTCGGCGTGATCGCCGAGAGGCGGGAAAGCGCTTAAGGCGAGCCCGCCCCGGGCACCGCAACACGCAGACTCTCGACGCGGCCACCCTTTTCGGCCGCCCGGCGGCGCTCCGAACCGCCCGAGGACGTCAGGCAATAAAGCGTGCGGCCGTCGTCGCCGCCAAGCTGGCAGGCCACGGCGCGCCGAGCCGTCGGGGTGACCAGGCAGCTGATGGCGCCGCCTTCCTGGACCCGCAGAAAGACGCCTTGCAGGTAGGCGGCGACCCAGACCGCACCTTCGGCATCAAGGCAGATACCGTCAGGTGTGTGGTCGCCCAAGTCGGCGAAAGTGCACGGGTTGGCGAGCCTACCGTCGGCCTCGATGTCCAGCGCCTTGAGTCGCTTGCCGTAGGATTCGGCGACGATCAGACGCCCGGTATTGCTATCGATTGCCATGCCGTTGAGAAAATCGAAACCGTCCGCGGCAATGCGGGCCGCGCCGTCGGGCTCGACGGCGATGACCGTGCTGGGCACGAAGGCATCGGGGTCCTGCCAATAATCGAAGCCCATGTTGCCAATGTAGGCACGGCCCTGGGCGTCGACCACCATGTCATTGGTATCGCCGGCCGCCAGATCGGAGAGATCGGCATGCAGCGCCAAGGCGCCGGCTTCGATACGATAGAGGCAGCGATCGCGCATGGAGACCACCAAGGGCGTGCCGTCGGGCAGGAAACCGAGCCCCGAGGGCCGCTCGGGCACGGCCACGATGGCCTCGGACCGGCCTTCGCCATCCAGGGCATAAACCACGCCGCCCATCATGTCGGAGAACCACAGCCGCCCTTCATGCCAGCGCGGCCCTTCGAGAAAAAAGAACCCCTCGGCGACGATTTCGCTGCTCAGCCTTTCCATGCCATCCACCCTAGAAACCAGCGGGCTAGGACCGCGGATAGGGCTGACGGGGGCCGAAGATGGCGGTGCCGACGCGCACCAGAGTGGCGCCGAACTCGATGGCGATCTGGTAATCGGCGCTCATGCCCATGCTCACGGCGGCCAGGCCGTTCTCCGCCGCCAGCTTGGCCAGCAGCGCAAAATAGGGCGCCGGTTCCTGATCGATGGGCGGGATGCACATCAGACCGGCCAGCGGCAGTTGGTAGCTCTCGCGGCATTCCTTGATGAAGGCCTCGAGCAGGTGCGGCACGACGCCGGCCTTTTGCGGCTCTTGGCCCACGTTGACCTCGATCAGGCAATCGGGCCGGCGCCCGCTACGCTCCATCTCGCGGGCCAGCACCCGCGCCAGCTTGGGCCGGTCGACGGTCTCGATGAGGTCGAAGAGCTCGACCGCCTGGCGTGCCTTGTTGGTCTGCAAGGGGCCGACCAGGTGCAGCACCAGGTCGGGCCATTCTTCGCGCAAGGCCGGCCACTTGGCGGCCGCCTCCTGCACCCGGTTTTCGCCGAAGCGGCGCTGGCCGGCGGCCAGGGCCGGGCGGATGCGCGCCGCCTCGTGGGTCTTGGAAATAGCCACCAGGCCGATCTCGCCGGCCTCGCGGCCGGCCGCCTCGGCGGCCTCGATGATGTGTCTCTCGACCTGGGCCAGGTTGGCGGCGACGTCGAGGGTAGCGTCGGATTGCGGTGCGGTCACGGTCATGGCAGGGTCATCATTCCAAAACGATGGCGCGATGACCCTAGCAAAGCTCGCCCTGCACCTCAATTCGGCAGCCCCGCCGGGCCTGCCGCCGCTCGTCTTGTTGAGCGACGCGGTCAGGCTTGCCGACCCCCGGGCCGCCGCCGCCCGGCTGCCGCGGGGCACGGCGCTGGTGCTGAGGCATTACGGCCAGCCCGGGCGCGAGAAGCTGGCCCGTGAGCTGGTGGCCATCTGCCGGCCGCGCGGCGTGAGCCTGCTGGTGGCCGGCGACGGCGCCCTGGCGGCCCGGGTCGGCGCCGCCGGCCTGCACCTCCCCGAATCCCTGGCCGGCCAGGCCGGGCGTTGGCGCCGGGCCCGCCCCGGCTGGCTGGTGACGGCGGCGGCGCATTCGTTGCCGGCGTTACATAAGGCGGCCAATGCAGGCGCCCAGGCGGCCTTGCTGTCGCCGCTGTTCGCCACTGCCAGCCATCCCGAACGGCGGCACCTCGGCGCCGTGCGTTTCGCCGCCATCACCCGGGCCGCCAGGCTGCCGGTCTATGCGCTGGGCGGCATCGAGGCCGCCAACGCCCGCCGCCTCAAGGGCAGCGGTGCCGTCGGCGTCGCCGCCATCGCCGGGATTCTCCGGGAATTTGGGCTCTGAGAGGGTCTTCAGTTCAGCAACTTCGCCAGGTCGCTGTTGCCGGCCAGCGTATAGACCCGGCATTTCGGCCCGCCGTTGCCGCGAAAGAGGTAGGGCGTACGCTTTTCCGCCAGGCCGTCACGGTCGCGCAGATTGTAGTTCTTGACGCCGACGCTGAAGATCTTCTGGCGCTTGCCCAGCCGGCGGCTGACGCGCCAGCGGTCGGCCAGCAGATTGAACTTAACCCGCATTTCTCACCGGGTCACGGCCTGCAGCACGACCGGGGTCTCGACGTCGGCGTGCGCCTGGACGGCCGCCGCGAACATGAAAAAGGCGGCCGCGATGGCCGCGATGAGAGGGAAACGAAACAACACGCTCTTTCTCCTTTCGGCAGTCCGGCCACCCTGGCGGCGTCTTGCGAAGGCGTGCCTGACGCCCAGGGCCCGAAACTTTGCGCCCCGCCGTTGCCGCCGGTTTGCCTTTTCGAGGATGCCCGCAGAGATAGCGGCGAAAGGTGAGTGAAGGATTAACATGAACGGGCAGTAACCGACAAAACCAGTCGCACAGGCGCACCGCCCTTCTCGCAACCGGAAATCGATGGATTTTGAACCGCCATGCGGGCTATCCTCTGTCAACATCGGAGCCCCCCGCTCACACGGGTAGGGCGGCAAGCCATTGGGAGGTAGAGGGTTATGAAAAAGCGTATCATCGGGCTCGTGTCGGCCCTGGCGCTGGCGGCCACGGCGGCCCCGGCGCTGGCTCAAGGCACCATCAAGATCGGCGTTCTCATGACCTTGAGCACGCCGGCCGCCATCATCGGCCGCGACTTCAAGGACGCCTACGACCTGGCCATGGACCAGATCGGCCACAAGATGGGGCCCTTGAAGGCGGAACTGATCTACGCCGACGACGAATTCAATCCGCAAAAGGGCAAACAGAAGACCGAAAAACTGGTCAAGAGCGACAACGTCGACATCATGACCGGCTACATCTGGTCGCACGTGCTGCTGGCCTCGGTCAACACCGTGACCAGTGCCGGCAAGATCATCATCTCCTCCAACGCCGGGCCCTCGCCGATGGCCGGCAAACGCTGCCACAAGAACTTCTTCAATATTGCCTGGCAGAACGACCAGACGCCGATGGCGCTGGGCGAGGTGCTGAACCAGAATGGCATCAAGACGCTATATATCATGTCGCCCAATTATGCCGCCGGCAAGAACATGGCAGCCGGCGTCGAGCGCACCTTCAAGGGCAAGGTCGTGGGCAAGGACATGACCACGTGGCCGGGCCAGATCGATTGGTCGGCCGAGCTTTCGAAGGTCAAGGCGGCCAAGCCCGACGCCGTGTTCATCTTCTATCCCGGCAAGCACGGCCCAGCCTTCCTCAAGCAGTACCAGGAAGCCGGATTGAACGGCAAGATCCCGCTTTATTCGGTCTACACCCTGGATGCCATCGCGCTGCCCAGGCTGCAAAAGGCGAAAATGACGGGCGTGCTGGGCACCAAGATGACGCAGTTCTGGGTCCAGGATCTGGACAATCCCCAGAACAAGAAGTTCGTCTCCAGCTTCCGCAAGAAATACGGCCGCTATCCCTCCTTCTATGCCGCCCAGGCCTACGACACCATCTACTACATCAAGTCGGCGGTGGAGGCCGTGAACGGCAATCTGAAGGACATGGACGGCCTGCGGGCAGCCCTCGAGAAGGTGGATTTCCCCTCCGTGCGCGGCAAGTTCCGCATGGGCAACAACCACTTCCCGATCCAGAACTTCTATTCGCGTGAGGTGGTCACGGACAGCGACGGCAACTGGACCACGTCGGTGCGCGGCGTGGTGCTGAAGGATCACCAGGATCCCTACGCCAGCCAATGCAAGATGTAGGACGCTGAGGTCCACGAAGACGGGGCGGAGGTGCACCGGCACCCCCGCTTTGTCGTCCAGGGCCGCCTGAACGATCACCCTCTGCCCGTATTGCCATCATGAACTGGATCCTGTTCGCCGAGCAGTGTCTCAACGGCTTGCAACTCGGCATCCTTCTATTCCTGATCGCCGCCGGCCTGACCCTGGTCTTCGGCATCATGGACTTCGTCAATCTGGCGCACGGCTCGCTCTATATGATGGGAGCCTATTTCTGCGCCGACCTCACGGTGCGCACCGGATCCTTCTTCATCGGCATGCTGGTCGGCCTGCCGGCGACGCTGCTGCTGGGTATCGTCATCGAGGTGGTGGCACTGCGTACGCTCTATTCGCGCGACCATCTGGATCAGGTGCTGGCGACCTTCGGCATCATTCTTTTTTTCAATCAGATCGTGCAGGTAATCTGGCCCCTCGACGGCATCGCCATCCCTACCCCGGCCGGCTTCACCCACGCCGTGCCGCTGGGTTTCGGCATGGAATATTCGAGCTACCGCATCGCCATCATCGTCACCGGGCTGGCGGTCGGCCTGGGGCTTTATCTACTGGTCGGGCGCACCCGCATCGGCATGCTGATCCGGGCCGGTGCCTCGAACCGCGAGATGGTGGGCGCGCTGGGCGTCAACATCAAGCTGCTGTTCAGCCTGGTCTTTGGTCTGGGTGCGGCGCTGGCCGGACTGGCCGGCATGCTGAATACGCCGATCCACAGCGCCACCAGCGGTATGGGCGAGGGGGTGCTGATCCTGGCCCTGGTGGTCATCGTCATCGGCGGCATCGGCTCGATCCGCGGGGCCTTCATCGGCGCCATCATCGCCGGCGTCATCGACACCCTGGGGCGTTCGTACCTGGACGTGCTGCTGTTGCAGTTCTTGCCACCGGTGCACGCCGAATCGGCCGGACCGGCGCTTTCGGCCATGCTCATCTACATCCTCATGGCGGCAATCCTGGCGGTCAGGCCGCAGGGCCTGTTTCCGCCCCGGGGGCGCTAGGCCGTGGGGCTCGCCATCCTGCGAACGCCGCGCGGCATTTTCGCCGCGGTGGTGCTGACCCTGTTCGCGCTGATGCCCTGGATCGGGCCGCTGGTGGGCCAGCCCTATCTGCTGGAAATCTTCATCCGCATCATGATCTGGTCGATCGCCGCCATCAGCCTGAATTTGATTCTGGGCTTTGGCGGCATGGTCAGCTTCGGCCATGCCGCCTACATCGGCATCGGCGGCTACACCATGGGCATCCTCAGCTACTACGAGATCTATTCCGGTTGGCTGCACTGGCCCCTGGCACTGGCGACCTCGGGCCTGGTGGCGCTGATCTTCGGCGCCATCTGCCTGCGCACCCGCGGCGTCTACTTCATCATGATCACCTTGGCGTTTGCCCAGATGATCTATTTCCTCTCGGTCAGCGCCGAGGAGTACGGCTCCGACGACGGCCTGCCGCTGGACCAGCGCAGCGAGTTCGCCATCGGCGGCTGGCAGTTCGACATCTCCGACAACCAGACCTTCTATTTCATCGCCTTCGGCTTCATGCTGCTCGCACTATTCATCACCTACAAGATCGTCAATTCGCGCTTCGGCATGGTGGTCAGGGGCGCCAAGTCGAACGAGCCGCGCATGCAGGCCATCGGCTTTCCCAGCTATCGCTACAAGCTTGCCTGTTTCGTCATCTCGGGCATGGGCTGCGGCCTGGCCGGGGTGCTGGAAGCCAACTTCGAGATGTACGTCTCCCCCGACATGCTCTTTTGGACGCGCTCGGGCGAGCTCATCTTCATGGTCGTGCTGGGCGGCATGGGCAGCATTTTCGGCCCCGTCGCCGGCACCGCCGTCTATCTGCTGCTGGCCGAATTTCTCTCCGAGATGCCGGGCCTGATGGAGCACTGGCACCTGGTCTTCGGGCCCTTCCTGGTGCTGGTGGTGCTGTTCGCGCGCAAGGGCATCGACGGCCTTTTCGAGATACGGCCAGGGCGCCAGGCGGCAACGGGGGAGGCGGCCGGTGACTGAGCCCATCCTCGAGGTGACGGCCCTGACCAAGCGCTTCGGCGGTCTGGTGGCCACCGACGAGATCAGCCTCGACGTGCTGCCGGGCGAGATCCACGCCGTGATCGGCCCCAATGGCGCCGGCAAGACCACCCTCATCAACCAGTTGAACGGGGCGCTGAGATCGGATTCCGGCACCATCCAGTTCGCCGGCCGCACCATTACCAACCTGCCGGTCCATGCCCGTTCGCACCTCGGCCTGGCGCGCTCGTTCCAGATCACCAGCGTCTTTCTCGACTTCACCACACTGCAAAACGTGATGCTGGCGGTGCAGGCCCACGACGGCCACTCGTTTCGCTTCTGGCGCGACGCGCGTTCCGATCCCGCCCTGCAGGCGCCGGCCCGGACGGCCCTGGCGAGTGTCGGGCTCTTGGACCGCGCCGAGGTCATTGCCGCCAACCTCAGCCACGGCGAACACCGCCAGCTCGAGATCGCCATGGCGCTGGCCACCGAGCCAAGGATGCTGCTGCTGGACGAGCCCATGGCCGGCATGGGGGTGGAGGAATCGGGCCGCATGGTGGAGATGCTGCGCGGCTTCAAGGGCGAGTTGACCATCCTGCTGATCGAGCACGACATGGATGCCGTGTTTGCGCTGGCCGACCGCATCACGGTGCTGGTCTACGGCCGCCCCATCGCCACCGGAGCGCCGGACCAGATCCGCGCCAACGCCGAGGTGCGCCAGGCCTATCTCGGCGAAGGCGAGGGAACCTGATGCTCAGCCTCGCCGCCATCGACACCTTCTACGGCCAAAGCCAGGTGCTGTTCGGCATGAGCCTCGAAGTCGGCGCCGGCGAAGTCGTGACCCTGATGGGCCGCAACGGCATGGGCAAGACCACGACGGTGCGTTCGATCCTCGGCCTGACGCCGGCCAGCGCCGGCGCCATCCGCTTTGAGGGCCACGACATCACGGCGCTGGCGCCCTACCGCATCGCCCAGCTCGGCATCGGCCTGGTACCCGAGGGCCGGCAGATCTTTCCCAACCTCTCGGTGCGCGAGAACCTGGTGGCCACTGCCGCCAACCGCACCGGCCGGCCCGAGCCCTGGACCCTGCCCCGGGTATTCGAGCTCTTCCCCCGCCTGGCCGAGCGCGCCCACAGCCTGGGCGACACGCTTTCCGGCGGCGAACAGCAGATGCTGGCCATCGGCCGGGCGCTGATGACCAACCCGACGCTCCTTATTCTCGACGAGGCCACCGAGGGCCTGGCGCCGCTGGTCCGGGCCGAGATCTGGCACTGCCTGGAAAACCTCAAGGCCAGCGGTCAGTCGATCCTGGTCATCGACAAGAACGTCGAAGCGCTGACCCGCATCGCCCAACGCCACGTCATCATCGAAAAAGGCCGCGTGGTGTGGACCGGGAGCTCCGCCGAGCTGGCCGCCAACGAGGACGTGCAGCACCGCTATCTGGGGGTCTGAGGGCCAGTTCAAATGCCCAGGTAGGCCGTCCTGATCTCATCGTTCTCGAGGAGCGTTCCGGCCGCCCCTTGGTGCGCGAGATGCCCGTGTTCAAGCACGTAACCACGGTGCGAGGCGCGCAGCGCCTGGATAGCATTCTGCTCGATGAGCAAGATCGCCACGCCGTTCGCGCTTATTTCACGGATTACCCGGAACATCTCCTCGACGAGGAGTGGCGCCAAGCCGATCGAGGGTTCGTCCAGGATCAGCAGCTTGGGCGACGACATCAGACCGCGACCGATGGCGAGCATCTGCTGTTCGCCCCCGGACATGGTGCGGGCCTGCTGCATCGACCGCTCCCGCAACCGCGGGAAGAGTTCGAAGACCCACTCCAGTTTGCTCTCAAAGATCTTGCGGCTGACGCGGGAATAAGCGCCCAACTTAAGGTTCTCCCGCACCGTGAGAGTGGGAAACAGGAGGCGCCCTTCCGGTACCTGCACCAGCCCCATCTCCACCAGCCGGTGGGCCGGCGTCTCTACGATGGAGGCGCCCTCGAAACGGATGTCGCCCGAGGCCGGCCGCACGATGCCGCTGACCGCATTGACGGTGGTCGTCTTGCCGGCACCGTTGGAGCCGATCAGCGTCACGATCTCGCCGGCGCCGACGCTGAGCGAGAGCTCGAAGATGACCTGGACGTCACCATAGAAGACGGAGATGCGTTCGAGCTCGAGCAAGGGCCTCAAACCTCGTGTTGGGAGCCGAGATAGGCGGCGATTACGCTTTCGTCGCGCGCTACCGCCTCGGGGTCGCCTTGGGCGATCATTTCGCCGTGATGCAGCACGATGATGTTCTCCGAGAGCCCCATCACCGCCTTCATGACGTGCTCTATGAGCAGGATCGTGACACCACGCTCACGGATGGTGCGGATGGTCGCCATCATCTCGGTGGTCTCGGCCGGCGTCAGTCCCGCGACCAGTTCGTCGAGCAGCAGCAGTCGGGGCTCCGTGGCCAGCGCCCGGGCCAGCTCGAGTCGCTTGCGTTCGATGGGGATCAGTTCCTCGCCCCGCTTGGCGGCCTGGTGCTCGAGCTCGACGAAGTCGAGTATCTCGCCGATCTCTTCCTCGGCACTGCGCCGGCCGGTGCCGGCGCCTCCGTCGCCGTCATCAGCGCGGCCGTAGAGCAGCGCCACCCTGACATTGTTGGCCACCGAGAGGCCGGGGAAGGGCCGGGCACTCTGGTAGGTGCGCGAAATGCCCATCTTGCAGATGCGGTCGGGGCGGAAACCGGTGATGTCGTTGCCCAGGAAGGTCACCTGGCCGGTGGTCGGCCGGTACTTGCCCGCCAGCACATTGAAAAGCGTCGTCTTGCCGGCGCCGTTGGGCCCGATGATGCCGGTGATCATGCCCTCGGCCACCTCGAAGCCGACGCTGTCGAGCGCCCGCAGCGCGCCGAAGCTCATGCTGACCTCGCGTACCTCCAGCAGGGGCGGGCTCACTTGTCCTCCTCCCGCCAGCCGAGCAGGCCGAGGAAGCGCTCGACCGGAGCCAGGCGGGCCAGCCCGCCCGGCATGAACAGCCCGACCAGGATGATCACCAGCCCCAGCATGGCCCCATGCAGGTGCTCGAAGGTGGTCCAGATCACCTCTTCGGTGGCAGTCAAAAAGACGGCACCCACCACCGGCCCCACCAGCAGGCCCGAGCCACCCAAGAGCGCCATGGCGATGGGGGTCAGGGCGCGCTCCAGGCTGAAGATGTCATCGGGGATGATGTAATTGATGTACCAGGTGTAGACGCCGCCGAGAAAACCGGGAAACAGGCTGCTGATGATTAGCGCCTTGGCCTTGGTGCGGAAGGTGGGCACGCCGAAGTCCCGCGCCACCTCCTCGTCCTCGCGGATCGTCTTCATGGCCAGCCCCAGCTTCGAGCGCCCCAGCGCCCAGTGGCAGAGCATGACCAGAACGACGGTGGCCAGGCAGATGTAGTAGACCGGCGTGGTGCGGTCGGCGCCTTCGATCTTGAGGCCGTTGGAGCCGCCGGTGAGCCAGCTCAGATTGATGGTCACGTGCTCCATCAGCTTGACCAAGCCGAAGCTGGCGAGGGCAAAATAGTGCGCCCGCAGGCGGAAGAAGGGATAGCTCATGAGAGCGGCGAAGGCGACGACGCAGAGCGTCGCGCCTATGAGCGCCGGAACCAGCGCGAAGTCCTGGTTGAAGAGCACGCCGAAGGCATAGGCGCCGACCGCGAAGAAGGTGATGTGGCCGAGATTGATGTAGCCCATGTGGCCGCCGACGATGTCGTAGCTGGTGGCGATGACGACGCTCATGAAGGTGAAGATGACGATCTGCAGGTAATAGTTCCGGGCTTCGAACGACAGCGCGGGGAGCAGCAGAAAGACCAGCAGCAGGAGCGCCAGGAGAACGTGGGACCGCCTCATGTCTCGCTCTTTCCGAACAAGCCGCTGGGCCGGATCACCAGCACCGCGACCAGCAGCAGATAGGCCATGGTCTGCCCCCAGGCCGGGTTGAAGAAGCCCACGAACGATTCCGCGAAGCCGACGATGACGCCGCCCACGGCGACGCCGACGAAGCTGCCCAGCCCGCCCATGACGACGATGACCAGGTACTTCAAGGTCAGCGGCAGGCCGATGTTTGGTGCGATGAAGGAGTGGATCACCTCGAAGCCCCCGGCGACGGCAGCCAGCATGGTGCCGATGCCGAAGGCGATGGCGTTGATGCGCACCGGGTCGATGCCGCTCAGCAGTGCGCCTCCTCGGTTCTGCGAGACCGCCTGCACCGCCAGTCCGAGATAGGTGTATTTGAGAAAGAGCACCAGCGCGACGATCAGCGCCACCACCAGGCCGAAGACGACGAGCTTGAGGCTGGGCAGGTAGAGCTCCCCCCAGACGATGCTGGGAATGTAGAGATCGATGCTTTTCTCGAACACCGTGCCCTGGGAGAGGAAGGCGAACACGTCCTCGATCATCAGGGCCGCCCCCAGCGTCACCAGGGTGGCCGAGGCCAAGCGCACGTGCTCCTTGCGCAGAACCAGCGGCTTGATCAGGACCTTTTCGAAGGCGTAGCCGACGAAGAAAAACAGCGGCGCGATCAATATCACCAGCACAAAGGGATCGATCCCGAAGGTGTCGAAGGCCAGGAAGATGACGAACCCCGAGACCATGAGAAATTCGCCGTGAGCGAGATTGAGTATCCCGCTCACGCCGAAGATCAAGGAGAGGCCGAAGGCCGCCAGGGTATAGACCCCGCCCAGGAGAATCCCGTTGATGATCAGCTGGGCCAGTATGGCCGCGTCCATCTCCAGTCCACTGCCTTATGGTCTCATACGCATACCGACCAAGGGTCTTGGAATCTTACGGGTTCTTCGGCCGATGCTTGCCAGTGCCGGCGCTCAGCGGCCACAGCGAGACGGGTTTGCCGCCCCTGATCTGGATCGGCCAGGCGTACAACGAGCCATAGCCCCGCTGATCGTGCTTGACCACCACCTCGCCACCGAAGAGCGGCAGGTTGGTCGCCCACATGGCCTTGCGAATGGCCTCGCGGTCGAGGCTGCCGGCGCGCTCTAGGGAATCCGCCAGCCGCTTGTAGGTGTTGTAGCGGATGCCCGCCTCGGGGTACTGCCAGCACTGGAATCCGGCCGCCTTGCAGAGCGCCTCGAGTTCCTTGTGGTCGGCCGTGTCGCCATCGAAGACGTAGGACGAGCTGACGACGTTCTCCGACCAGCCGCCCATTGCCTTGATCACCGGGATCGGCATGTGGCCGACGATGAACTCCCTGGGATTCAGGCCCTGCTCGCGAGCCTGCTTGAGGAAGGCGATGGTCCAGGGCGGTGCGATGTTCTCGACGAACACGGCGTCGGCCTTGGCCCCCTTTATGGCCAGGATGGTCGACGAGAAATCCTTGGTGTCCTTGGGAATGTTGTTTTGGTAGACGACCTTCATGCCGGCCTTTTTCACGGCGTCGGCAAAGCCCTGCAAGGCCTGATTTTCGTGCAGGTTGTCGCGCGATACCAGCGCGAAGCTCTTGACGCCCCCTTTGGCCTTGTAGAGGTCGACGATACGCCGGTGCTCCCAGGCGGCCGGCCCCAGGCCCGCGGTGCGCCAGGCGTTGGGCTTGTCGAACATTACCGAATCGTTGGATTCCACCATGAAGAAGGGGATCTTGTGGGTGGCCGTCGCCTGCAGTGCGGCGTTCGTCACGAAGCTGGAAAACGGCCCCATGAAGACATGCACTTTGTCGACAGTGGCCAGGCGCTCGTAGAACTTGAGCGCGGTGGGCGGCTTGGATTGATCGTCGTAGAGCACGAAGCGCACCGGCAAGGACTTGCCGAGCTTGCTCAATTTGATGCCGCCGCGGGCATTGATGCTCTTGGCCCAGGCTTCGCCCAGCTTGGGAAAGGGGCGAACGATGCCCATCAGTCGTCCCGATTGGGCGATCGTCGCGCCGATGACGATTTCCTCCTGAGCGGCAGCCGATTGGCCAAACAAAAACAAGGGGACGGCCACTGCCAAGATGCCGCCGGCAATCTGTCTACAACCGTATTTGCGTGATTTCATTGGTTTTCCTTCTCCCTGAACTCTTTGTGTCCGTCAATACCACTGACCAAGTTTGGTTACCCCTAGGAAACCCTGGCAACAATACTACTGTATCAACCCCATCCGATTCAACGAAGGCCACTTGGGCGGTCGGCTCGCCGGCATGGCACGGTTTGCCGCCAATCCTCGTCCTGGCAACGGAGCGAGGTGGGATTCAGCGGGAAAAGCGCCCAAAGGAGGGTAGCCCAGCGCACGCACCACCTCGGGGTCCTTGATGGTGAGAAGGCCGTCGCCCAGCCGCCAGAGGCCTCACATTGCATCGTCCGTCCATTCGGTGTCTGGTGGTTTTGAACGCGGACGCCCCGCATCAGTGATCAGCAACGGAGCCGGCCATGAGCTACGAGACCCTGCTTTACGAGATCGAGGGCCCGATCGCCACCGTCACCCTCAACCTGCCGCAGAAGTACAACACCATCCGGCCGCCCATGCCGGACGAGCTCGAAGCCGTCATGGCGCGGGCCAGCAAGGATGCCGAGGTCCGCGTAGTGGTGCTGCAGGGCGCCGGTTCGACGTTCTGCGCCGGCTTCGATTTTTCCGGCAATCTGGAGCAGTACAAAGACATGGGTGTGGCGCTAAATCCCGAGGACTACGATCCCGGCCTCGACGTCATGGCCATGACCAGCCCCTTCACCGGCCCGGTGCCCAAGTTCATGTCGATCTGGCGCAACCCCAAGCCGGTGATCTGCAAGATCCACGGCTGGTGCGTCGGCGGCGGCTCCGAGATGGCGCTCTGTGCCGACATCGTGGTGGCCGCCGACGACGCCCGCCTGGGCACACCCTATGCCCGGGTCTGGGGCTGCCACCTGACCGGCATGTGGATCTACCGTCTGGGTCTGACCAAGGCCAAGCAGTACGCGCTGACGGGCGACAGCGTCAGCGGCCGGGAAGCCGCCGAGATCGGCCTGATCAACGATTCCTGCCCGGCCGACGAGCTCGACCAGCGGGTTGCCGAGTGGGCCGGGCGCCTGGCCAAGATCCCGACCACCCAGCTCATGGCCATGAAGCTGGTGGTCAACCAGGCCTTCGACAACATGGGCCTGCAGACCACCCAGTACATGGGGCCCATCCTCGACGGCATCATGCGCAACACGCCCGAGGGCCGCGGCTTCGTCGATAGTGCCTTCGAGCACGGCGTACAAGGCGCCGTGGCCGAACGCGACGGCCCCTTCGGCGATTACAGCCAGGGCGGGCCGGAAATGAAACCGGGGCGGCGTTAGGTTTCTTCGGGGTCCCCGTCGTTGACCGGGGCGGTTTTGCCGGGTTTGGCGCGTTCGTAGGCGAGCTGGTCGCTGGCCGTGCGCAGGTTGCGCACCAGCGAGCTCAGCATGGAGCGGATGACCGGGTCGGAATATTCGTAACGATCGAGAAAATCGTGATCCCGCACCACCATCACGGTGGTGTCGCCCCGCGCCACGGCGGCAGCCATCCGGGTGGTGTGCTCGATGACCGCCATCTCGCCGAACAGGTTTTGCTTGCCGATGGTACCCAGCACCACGCGCTCGCCGTCCTGTTCCTTGGCGATCTCGACGGTGCCCTCGTCGACGATATAGGCCTCGCGGCCTTCGCTGCCTTCCTCGAAGATGACCTCACCATCCTTGTAGAGCCGCCGTTCCAGCACCGTACTGGCCTTGTGCGAGGTGGTCGGCGTATCGAGAAACTCGCCCACTGCCTGCTGCAAGTGGGCGGCGCTCTGGTAGCGTTCGGCGGGATCCCGGGCCAGGGATTTGGCGATGATGGCGTCGAGTTCCTGGGGCAGGGTGTGGTCGACCGAATGGGGTGGCGGCGGCTCGCTGTGCAGCACGTTCTGGATGATTTCCTGTGTCGTCGAGCCGCTGAACGCCTTGTTGCCGGTCAGCAGTTCGTAGAACACGCTGCCCAGGGAAAAGATGTCGGAGCGGTGATCGACGGCCTTGCCGTTGATCTGTTCGGGCGACATGTAGCGCGGCGTACCCAGCACCGCCTCGGGCTCCTCGCTATCGGCGCTTTCGATCAGCGAGATGCCGAAATCCGTCAGCTTCACGTCGCCCAGCGCTGAAAGCAGGATGTTGGCCGGCTTGATGTCGCGATGCACGACACCGATGTTGTGGGCGTGGGCCAGGGCGTCCAGGGTCTGCGAAATGATGCGGATCTTGCTGGCCAGGGGGCGCGTGGTGTTGCCCACTTCGGCGGCCAGGGAATCGCCGTCGACGAACTCCATGACGATGAAGTCCTGCCCCTCCTCGCTGCCGTATTCGAAGATGGTGGCGATGTTGGGATGCGACAGCCGGCCCACCGCCTTGGCCTCGGTCTTGAAGCGCTCCAGGGTGTCGTGGGCGCCGAGCTTGGCGACGATGTCGTGGCGGATCACCTTGATGGCGACGAAACGCTCGATGATTTCGTCGAAGCCGCGGTAAACCACCCCCATGGCGCCGGTGCCGACGATCTCGAGGATGTTGTGCCGTCCCAGCTTGTCGGGAATCTCCTCATCGGAGCTGCGATGGACGACGGCCGGACCGCTGTCGACAATCGTGGCATCGTCCATCTCTGAAGTATCGGCCATCGCGACTTCCTGAGGGGCCGCCGCAGTCGAGCCAGGGCTCGCCTCGGGGCAGCAGACCGGCAGCTTGCGCAACGCCTGCAGCGGCACGCAAAATAGATGATAGCGGCTCCACAGGCCGGTTGAAAGCCTTGTCCCCCCGGGACACTGCCACCAATTAGCTAAGAAATTGATTTCAAAAAGAAAATCGCCTCGCAGTAAGATCAATCCAGGGCCCATCGAAAGCTTCCCTGGCCTGCCTCGAGAGCCCCGCAACTTAGCGCCGCAAATAGCCCGGTTGTTGGAATCCCGTTGTTCCATGGCCTTGCTCTGGATCGGATTTCTCAGCCGGTGATACCATTGCGGCTGCCAAGGTGCACAACGGGAGAAGCGGCCATGATGCAGGCAAAGGGTTTCGTTGCGGCCCTGGTTTTGGCAAGCCTGGCGCTGGCCAGCGGGCCGGCCCAGGCCCAGTCCAAACTGCTGCAGCAATTGCTGCAGGGCGGCCAGCAGGGCAGCCGGCAGGAGGACCAACTCGGCAGGCAGATCCAGGCCCTGCTCGATCAACTGAGGCAAAAGGACGGTCGTATTTCGGGGCTCGAGAACGACCTGACCTCTCGTAAGGGCACCATCGGCGGTCTCAAAAAGACCGTCGGCCGGCAATCCGGCCTTATCGACAGCCTCGAGGCCCAGCTCAACCGGCGCGGCGGCTTGCTCTCGGATTTGCAGGCGGCGCTGAGCCGAAAGGACGGCCTGCTGGCCGGCTTGCAAAGCCAGTTGTCAGCAAAAGACGGTTTGCTGGCGGGGCTGAAGTCGAAACTGGGAGAGAAAGACGGGCTGCTGACCGGACTTCAGGCGGCGCTTTTGGGGCGCGACGGCGTCATCGCGGGCTTGCGGAAAAGCCTGGCCGGAGAACGCGCCGAGACCGACGATCTGCACCGACAAGTGGCCACCCGGGAGCAGGCCAAAACCGCTGCCGAAGCCCAAAGCGCCGGTGAACTGGAGCAGAAGGATGGCATGATCGCCTCGCTGCGCCGGCAGATTGAAAAGCTCGACGCCGTGGCCGGCGACGTCCATGACCAGTTGCTCGAAAAGGCCTCGGCCCTGGAGACGCTGCGCACCGAGCTCGGCAGCCGCGAGGGCATCATCGCCGGCCTGCAAAGCGCCTACGACAAAAGCCGCCTGGAACTGAAGGCACTGGGCGGCAAACTGTCCCAGGCCGCCAGCAAACGCCAGACCCTGGTCGCCGAGCTGGGAAAAGCCCGGGCTCGGGCGGACGCCGCCGAGACGGCTCTGGCTGCGGCGCAGCGCCAGGCCAAGGAGCACAAGGCGGCCCTGGCCCAAGCACAGGCCCGGGCGAGCCGTCTGGAGGCGGCCTCGGCCAGCCTGGCCAACCAGCGCCTCGGCCTGGGCGCGGCGCTGGGCTTGGTGCTGATCGCCGCCGCCTGGGGTTGGATGCGGCCCCGCGTGGCCGCGGCTTAGAGCGGATCTACCCCCAGCTCGTCGGCCACTCGGCGCAGCCCGGCGACCGTGCCGCGGGCCAGCGGCACGCCGCTTTGCCGGCGTTCGGCCCGCAACAAGCGCTCGCGCTCGCCCGGCAGATAGATTCGCTCGACCCCGGGCGCCCGGCGCAGGCCGCGGATCTCTTTGATCGCCTTCTGCATGCGCCGGCGGTAGACCGCCAGGTCTTCAAAGGCCGCCACGGGCAGCACGCCGAAGAGGTGGCCCACGTTCTGCGGGTTGTCGAGATCGTCATAAAGGTGTGTCACCTCGGATCCAAACGCGGCACCCGAAAGCATGCTCGAGAGCAGCCCAAACGCCACCGTCATGGCATAGCCCTTGTGGCCCGCCAGCGGCAGCACGAAGCCCTGCAAGGCCGTCAGAGGATCGGTGGTGGGCAGGCCGTCGGGCCCCAGGCACCAGCCTTCGGGAATGGCCTCGCCGCGGTCGGCGGCGACGTTGACCTTGCCCCGGGCCGCCACGGAACAAGCCATGTCGAGCACCACCGGCGCCTCTTCGCCGGCCGGCAGGGCAATGGCGAAGGGGTTGTTGCCGAGCATGGCTTCGGCGCCGCCCCAGGGCGCCATGTGGTTGATGCCGCCGATGGTGAAGGCGATGCCGATGCAGTCGTGCGCCACGGCCTGGGCCGCCCAGTAGCCCAGCGCCCCGTTGTGATTGCTGCCGCCCACCGAAACGAAAGCCGGCTGCTCGCGGCCCTTCTCGATGGCGATCTCCATGGCGCGCCGGCTGACCACCTGGCCCATGCCGTTGCCGCCGTCGAGCACCGCCGTGGCGGGCCCCTCACGTTCGATTCGCATCTCCGGCCGCGCCGCCACGACGCCGGCCCGCAGGCGCTCGACGTAGATCGGCAGCCGCACCAGGCCGTGCGAGGCGATGCCGCTAAGATCGGCGTCGACGAGCGAATCCGCCACCACGGCGGCGTCATCCTGCGGCAACCCGAGGTGCGAAAAGACTTGCCGGCAAAAGCCCGTGAGCGCCGGCTCAGGCAGCGAAACCGTGGCCTCGTCCCGGTCCGCCATTGCTAGCCGCTAAAGCCGCCCAACACGTCAAGGGCCTCGGCGATATCGTGCGGCGTATGATCGGCCGAGATCTGGAAGCGGATGGTCTGGTCGCCCTTGGGCACCACCGGGTAGTTGAGGCCGGTGGCCAGGATGCCGTTTTGGCGCAAATGCGCCACCAGCGCGCTGGTGCGTTCCGTGTGGCGCAGCAGCAGCGGCACGATGGGGTGCGGGCTGGAGATGGTCTCGAAGCCCAGCGCGATGAGCCCCGCCTCGAAGCGCTCGGTCATGGCCTTGAGGTGGCCCAGGCGCTCGAGCCCGGCCGGGCTGTCGAGCATATCCAAGGCCCGGCTGGCGGCCGCCGCCTCGCCGGCCGTGATGGGGTTGGAATAGACGTAGAGCGGCGATTGCTGGCGCAGGTATTCGACGATGGTGGGGCTGGCGGCGACGTAGCCGCCGTTGACGCCGAGCGCCTTTCCCAGCGTCGCCACCAGCAGGTCGGCCCGGACGGCAGCAACTTCTTCCGTACCGCGGCCGGTCGGGCCGTAGGCGCCGACGCCGTGGGAATCGTCGATCACCACCAGCACGTTTTCCGCGAAGCCGGCATCGTATTTTTCGGCCAGGGCCATGATCTCGGCCAAGGGTGCGGTGTCGCCGCGCATGCTGAAGATGCCGTCGCTGATGACGATGGCGCGCCGGTGTTTGCCGCTGGCGTCACTAAGCAGGGCCTCGAGCTCCGCCATCTGGTTGTGGCCGTAGACCTGCTTGTCGGCGGGCCGCGCCAGACGCATGGCGTTGATGATGGAGTTGTGGTTAAGGGAATCCGAGATGATCATCGTCTCCTTGGTGATCAGCGGCACCAGCACGCCGACGATGGCGGCGTAGGCCGAGCTGAAGATCATCGCCGCTTGCCGGTCGTGAAAGGCGGCCAGGCCGCTCTCGAGCGCCACGTGCGGCGCCCAGGTGCCGCTGATGAAGCGCACCGCACCCGGGCCCACGCCATAGCGCCGGCTGGCTTCTTCGTCGGCCTGACAAAGCTCGTCGGTGAGACCCAGCCCCAGGTAGGAATTTGCGTTCATGCGCAAATAAGGCCGTTCGTCGCCCTCCAGCCGGTAGCGCGGGCCCCGGCCGCCGGCCGCCGGCAGCACCTCGACGATGACGTCCTCGGCGCCCTTGTGCGCGCCGCTCGCGGCCAGTTCGTCGAGTGCGCCTGCGAGGGCGGCAACCAGGCGTTCATGAGGCATGGGGCGATCTCCCGTGGCTCATTTTGCCGGCTTCAGACGGCGGCCCAGTTGTTCGAGCATGTCGGCCGTCATGGCGGCCAGGTCGTATTTCGGCGCGAATCCCCAGTCGGCCCGGGCGACACTCGTGTCCAGCGAGCGCGGCCAGGAATCGGCAATCGCCTGGCGCACCGGGTCGACCTCGTAGTCGATCACGAAATCGGGGATGTGGCCGCGGATCTCGGCCGCCAGCTCCGCGGGCGTGATCGACATGGCGCTGACGTTGAAGGCGTTGCGGTGGCTCAGCCCGGCCGCCCCGGCTTCCATCAGCTCGATGATGGCCGCTACCGTATCGGGCATGTACATCATGTCGAGGCGGGTGTCGGGTGCGAGAAAGCAGGTGTAGTGGCGGTAGCGGATGGCCTGGTGGAAAATGTCGACGGCATAGTCGGTGGTGCCGCCGCCGGGCGGTACCAGGTAGGAGATGATGCCGGGCAGCCTGAGGCCGCGGCTGTCCACGCCGAAGCGCAGGAAGTAGTAGTCGCACAAAAGCTCGGCCGCCACCTTGGTCACGCCGTAGATCGTGCTCGGCCGCTGAATGGTGTCCTGGGGCGTCTGGTCGCGCGGCGTCGTGGGCCCGAAGGCGCCGATGGACGAGGGCACGAAGACGGCGCAACCGTATTGCCGCGCCACCTCCAGCACCCGGTAGACGCCCCCCATGTTGAGGTCCCAGGCGAACTGCGGCTTGTCCTCGGCCAGCGCCGACAAGAGCGCCGCCAGGTGATAGATGGTGCCCACGTCGTAGCGCCTGACGACCTCGGAGATCTGGCTCTGGCGGGTCACGTCGACATGCTCGAAGGGCCCCTCGCCGACATCGGGCGGCATGCGCAGGTCGGAGGCGATGACATTGTCCGGGCCGTAACGCCCGCGCAGCGCCGGCACCAGTTCGCTGCCGATCTGGCCCAGGGCGCCGGTGACGAGGATGGCTTTCATGATTTGATTCTAGCCCATTTATGGGGCCATAAGAATCTCCATGCCCGAGCTGCCCGACATCACGGTCTATATCGAGGCCCTGGAACGGCGTTTGCCGGGCCGGCCGCTCGAGGCTGTGTGGCCGAGCAATGCAGGAGCAGATGAGACATGAGGTTGATCATCGATCTCGAAGGCTTTCGCCGGGAATTTCCCGAACGCACGATCACTCTGCAGGGGCTGCGCTGGCGCCTCATCGAGGCCGGCCCCAGCCGAGCGTCAACCCCCGCCCTGGTGCTGCTGCCCGGCACGCTGGGCACCGGCGAGGTCTTTTGGCAGCAGATCCGGGCCCTGGCGGGCCGCCTTCGGGTGCTGGCGCTGAGCTATCCCGCCGTGGCCGACGTGCGGCGGCTGGCCGACGGCGTGGTGGCGCTGATGGACCGGGCCGGCTTGGATCGGGCATACGTGCTGGGATCGTCGCTGGGGGGCTACCTGGCGCAGACCGTGGCGCTCTGCCATCCCGGGCGGGTCGAAACCATATTCGTGGGCAACTCCCTGGTCGACGCCACGCCGTTGCGCGGCCTGCTGGGCGACCCGGCCCAGGTCGCGGCCATGCCGGCCGCGGTGCTGCGCGCCGCCATGATGGCGTCCGTCGCCGCCTGGCCGGAACCGGAACCGGTGTTCGCCGAACTCAAGGCGGTGCTCGTCGCCCAGGCCGCCCGCATGTCGGGGCACCACCTCAAGGCCCGGGTGCGGGCGCTGCTGACCGAGGGCGACCTGGCGCCGTTGCCCTTGGGCTCCGACCGGGTGGTGATCATCGACAGCAATGACGATCCGCTGATCCCGCCAGCACTGCGCCTGCAGGTTCGCCGGCGCTACGCCGGCGCCGAAATCCACAGTTTCGAACGCGGCGGCCATTTTCCCTACATCACCCGGGCCGCGGCCTATTCCGCTATTATGCAAAAGCGCATGGGCATCAGGTAGATCCACATGGCGGTTTCACTCTTTCTCAGCTATTTCGGCGCGGCGGCGGACGGGCCGGCGTTGCAGAGCTGGTTTCGCAGCGGGCCGGGCGAATCCTTGCGTGGCGCTGACGGCATCAACGGGCTCGAGCTCTATGCCCCGGAAGCCTCGCACGATCCTTTCCTGGACGACGGCGAAGGACCGCTGCTGATCGCCGAGTTCGGCTTTGCCGACCAGGCGGCGCTGGAGAAAGCCGCGGTTGGTGAGGATTTCCGCCACTGGCTTTGCGACCTCTCGCGCCTGCCCGTCAGCGACTGCCGCGCCACCTGCGAGGCCTTCGAGGTGCTGCCCAGCCCGGTGGCCGGCGAAAGCCAGCCCAGCCCGCGCACCGCGCCGGTCTCCTACGTCGTGCGCTACTACCGCCCGGCCGGCAACGAAGAAAAGTTCATCGCCTATTACCTCGAACACCACCCGGCGCTGCTGGGCCAGTTCGCCCGCATCCGCAACGTCATATGTTACCGGCCGCTGGCCTGGCAGAACGACACCGGCCTGGCCCCGTCGGGCTGCATGTTCGGCAACGAGGTGGTTTTCGACACGCTGGCGGACCTGGACGCCGCGCTGGCCTCCGAGATGCGCCAGCGCCTGCGCCAGGACTACGACGTTTTCCGCGACTGGGCCGGCCCCAACACCCACTTCGCCACGACCCGCAGCCGGCCCTGGGATTAGGACTGGTGAAAACTGGTCGGTCGAAAACTGGGGTCGGAGTGGGTTTTTAGGACTGGGGTCGGAGTGGGTTTTGTGAAAACTGGGGTCGGAGTAGGTTTTAGAGTCGGTTTATTCGGGAAAACCGACTCTTACTCCAGTTTGGCCCGACCCCACAGCCTCGAAGATCTCAACGCCGTGCTGGCCTCCGAGATGCGCCTGCGCCTGCACCAGGACTACGATGTGTTTCGCGATTGGGCCGGCCCCAACACCCACTTCGCCATGACCCGCAGCCGGCCCTGGAAGGAAGATTAGGCTCAGGCCACGGCATCGACCGCCGCCGCCGGTCGCAGGTTTTCGACCACGTCGTCGATCAGACGGCGGCCCAGGTCGCTCTCCAGGCTCATGATCGATTCGGGGTGGAATTGGACGCCGGCCACAGGCAGGCTGCGGTGCTCCAGCGCCATGACGATACCGGCCGGGGTCTCGGCCGTGACCACGAGATCGGGCGGCAGGCCGTCGCGCAGCACGTGCAGCGAGTGGTAGCGCCCGGCCGTGAAGTGGCGCGGCAGGCCGGCGAACAGGCGACCGCCCAGAAGCCGCACCGACGAGGGCTTGCCGTGCACCGGTTCGGGCAACAGCCCAAGCCGGGCGCCGAAATATTCGCCGATGCCCTGCAGGCCGAGGCAGACGCCGAAGATCGGCAAGGCCTCGGCCAGCGCCATCTCGATGGTCGCGGTGATGGCGAAGTCGGCGGGCCGGCCGGGACCCGGCGACAGCACCACCAGGTCGGGGGCAATCTCCCGCAGGCGCTCGGCCGTGAAACCCGAACGCAGCGTCACGACGTCGGCGCCGCCGGCCCGGAAATAGCCACCCAGCGTATGCACGAAGCTGTCCTGATGGTCGACCATCAGCACCCGGCGGCCGGCGCCCGGGCGGGGCCGCGGGCTGGTCACGAGCGGCCGGTCGGGGCGGCGGATGGCGTCCAAAAGCGCCGAGGCCTTGAGCAGGCATTCGCGGTCCTCGGCCTGGGGATCGGAATCGTAAAGCAGGGTCGCTCCGGCCCGCACCTCGGCAATGCCGTCCTTGAGGCGCACGGTGCGCAGCGTCAGGCCGGTGGTCATGCCGCCATCGACGCCGAACGAGCCGATGGCACCGCCGTACCAGCGGCGCGGCGAGCGTTCATGATCCTCGATGAACTGCATGGCGGCCGGCTTCGGCGCCCCGGTGACGGTGACCGCCCAGGTGTGGGCGAGAAAGGCGTCAAGGGCGTCGTAGCCCGGCCGCAAACGGCCCTCGACGTGGTCGACGGTATGGATGAGCCGCGAATACATCTCGATCTGGCGCCGGCCGATGACTTCGATGCTATGGGGCTCGCAGACCCTTGATTTGTCGTTGCGGTCGACGTCGGTGCACATGGTGAGCTCGGCCAAGTCCTTTTCCGAATTGAGCAAACAGCGGATCTGCTCGGCGTCCTCGATGGCGGTCTTGCCCCGGGCCACGGTGCCGGAGATGGGGCAGGTCTCGACGCGGCGCCCTTGCACACGCACGAACATCTCCGGCGAGGCCGCCACCAGGTGCTCGTCGCCCAGATTGATCAGCGCCCCGTAGGGGGCCGGATTGCGCTGGCGCAGGCGGCGGAAGATGACGGACGGCGGCGCCGCCGCCGGTTCGCTGAACATCTGCCCCGGCACGACCTCGAAGAGATCGCCGCGGCGGAAGGCCTGGCGCGCCAGACGCACGACCTCGGCGTATTCGCCGGGCGCATGGTCGCAACCGCGTTCGCCGCCACTGGCCGGCCGGAAGGGAGCCGGTGCGGTGTCGCGCGAAAGCCCCCTCGTGGTGCGGCCCTCGGCCGTGAATTCGTAGCGCCTGAGCGTGGCGCTCTGGCGGCGATGGTCGATGACCAGGATCTCGTCGGGGAGATAAAGCACCAGATCGGGCTGGTCGCCGTCGCGCGGCCTTTTGAGCTCGACCGGCTCGAACTGGAAAGCCAAGTCGTAGCCGAAGGCGCCATAGAACCCGAGGTGGCCATCGCCGGGCGCGGCAAAGAGGGCGTTCAGCGCCCGCAGTGCGCTGAACACGCTGGGCTGGCGGCTGCGCCGTTCCTCGGCGAAGCCGGGCTCGGGTTCGGCTATGCGCGCCGCCATGCAGTCCCCCTCGGTCTCGATTTCCAGCACCGCTTCGAGCCGTGCCAGGGCGTCGTGGAAGGCCGGCAGCAGGATTCGGCCACGCTCGTTGAGGGCCTCGACGGCAATCTCGCGCTGACGCGCCGTGACCACTATGGGCGGATCCTTGAAGCCTGTGTCCCAGCGCGTGTAGCGGCCGGGATACTCGAAGGACGAGGTGAAAAGCGCGCCGCGGCGCTGGTCCAGCGTGTCGATCAGCGGCTCGACGGCGCCCTCATAGCGTTGTTCCTCGATGACGCAACGCACGCCGATGCTGCTGGGCGTCTGGTCCCGGGTGTCGTGCTGGCAGGTGCTCATATCTCCACTCCGCGTTCGCCGGCTGGCCGCGGGGTGGGGGGTCGAATTGTGGAATAAAAAAAGGCCGCCCACGCCCGTGGCGGCCCCGACATTTGATTGAACTGATCAGCCGGCCGCCCGCTTATGCGGGCCACCACCAATTGCGGCTGAGGTTCAAGGTTGTCATGGCGCGGACAGTGACGGGTTCTCCTGGCGCAGTCAAGGGGTGCTTTTGTAGCCAGCCCACATGGGTTATAGACCTAACGCTTGTTTGGTGAGGTGATTGGATGGCGGCAGGCAAGAAATCGGCAACGGTGCGCAGGCGGCGGGGCAATCGGCGGGAGCTGTTGCTGGAGGCCTCGGCACGGCGCTTTCTTTACGAAGGCTACGCGGCCGCCTCGATGCGCGACATCGCCGCCGACGCCGGCATGCAGGCGGGTTCGATCTACTATCATTTTCCCTCCAAGGCGGACCTGCTGGCGGCCGTCCATGACGAGGGCATGCGGCGTATCTCGGATGCCGTGCTGGAGGCTTTGGAGGGACCCGACGATCCCTGGCAGCGGCTCGAGGCGGCCTGCATCGCACACCTCGAATTCCTGCTCGAGGGCGATATCGTGGTGCAGGCCTTGATGCAGGAGATGCCAACGGGCTCCAGCCCCATCCGCACCCGGGTGACACGGCTGCGCGACGATTACGAAAGCATCTTCATCCGTTTGCTCGAGGACCTGAAACTGCCCCGCGGCGTCGATCTGCACAGTCTCAGGCTGATGCTGCTGGGAGCCATGAACTGGTCCTTCACCTGGTACCGCCCGGGCGCCGAGACGCCCCGCCGCATCGCCCGCAAATTCGTAAAATACCTGCGCATCAGCCTGCACGCAGGCTGATGCTTTTGTAGACCCTCACCGGGCGCGCGCTCCGCGCGCTTGGCCGTTGCAGCCCTTGGGGCTTAGCGCCGCTACCAAGTGTGTATTTTTGCTGCTTGGTCTTAGGGTCCGTTGACAATTAACGCAAATCAATGATGGTGGCGACGAGGCTCAAGTTTGCGGCATAGCTTGTGTCGGTTTTGTCGTAGCGCGTAGCAATGCCCCGGAATTCCTTGATCTTGGCGAAATAGTTCTCGACCAAA
>PVBE011156826.1_pt1 | contig 42371 bp, 38 predicted proteins | sample 1631181 | NCBI WGS metagenome assembly PVBE01 (sample SAMN08397723, study PRJNA350692) | Marine metagenome, whole genome shotgun sequencing project. | isolation source: water | place: Pacific Ocean | collected 2012-04
CCCCGCCTTCAATAAATTCCCAACTCGTGCAGGGTAGCCGGGCCGGCGATGCCGTCGGCGCTGATGCCTTGGCGCTGCTGGTAGTCCTTCACTGCTCGGCTGACCGTGCCGCTGGCCCGGGCCGTAGCGCCGGCGGGCAGGGTGGTTGCCGTGGAATTCCAGCCCGTGATCTTCCAGATGCTGTGCGCCAACTTGGCGCTGAACGGTTTGCTCAACGTCGATGCCGTCAATTGCGCTGCCGGGCGCCAGGAGAGCAAAGTGGTCATGCCGCACATCGACTATGGCATCGAGAACAATTTCGGCGGTGTGCCGCTTCTTAGTGCCGCCGCTGGCACACCCGTTTCAGTGCGACCCCTGAATGAACTCTGCCATCACGATCGCCTGAGGCTCGTCAAGATCGATGTCGAGGGCATGGAGGCCGAAGTCATCGAAGGCGGCCGGGATTTGATCCGCAGTTTCCGGCCCGTTTTGTATGTCGAGAACGACCGGCCGGGAAATTCAAAGGCGTTGATCGAATTGATCCGCGGCTTGGACTATCGTCTCTGGTGGCACCCGGTGCCGCTTTACAATCCGGGAAACCACTTCGGCAATTCTCGCAACAAGTTCGGTCGGGCGGCATCGATCAACATGCTTTGCCTGCCTGCCGAAGCGAGGGGCGAGACCGGGGATTTGCACCCGGTCGACGACAGCGACTTTCACCCCCTGGCGTGATCCGCCATCTTGCGGCGCAGCAGCGGTCTGGGATCGGTAATGTTCTTGGCCAGTTCCGCCACGCGCGGATCATCACCGAAAGCCAGCAGCATCAACTGGGTGGCATGTAGGATGGGAATGGGGGCGGGGAGGTCCATCTCGGGCTGGCGGGCATCCAGGTTCAGGTGGCACATGGGGCACATGGTGACGATGGCGTCGGCGCCGCAGTCCTGGGCATTGCGCACCACGCGCTGCGAAAGCTCCACCGCCACTTCGGTCTGGGTGAGACTCAGCGAATTGCCGCAGCAATCGGTCTTGAACGACCAGTCCACGGGCTCCGCACCCAGGGCCCGCATCAATTCGTCCATGCGAACCGGGTATTCGTAGTGGGCGGCGCCGGTCAGCCGGGCCGGGCGGGTGATCAGGCAGCCGTAGTAGCAGGCGACTTTCAAGCCTGTGAGTGGCTTGGCTGCTTTGCTGCGGATGTCGTCGAGCCCGGCCTTGTCGATCAGCGTGTCGAGCAGATGTTCGACGCTGACGCCGCCCTGGTAGGCGTAGCCGGTTGCGGATTCGGCGGCCGCGGCCGCCTCATGGTCGCTGGTCACCTCGTGCTCGGCCGTCTTGAGGCGCGCGAAGCAGGACGAACAGGGCGAGGTGATGGTCTCGATGCCCATCTTCTCGACCGTGGCGATGGTGCGCATGGGCAGCACCGTGGCCAGGGTGCGGTCGCTGGCGTGGGCCGGGCTGGAGCCGCAGCAGGTCCAGCCGGGAGGCTCGACCAGATCGATCTCCAGGTGCCGGGCCACGGCCCGTGCCGTGCGGTCGTATTCGGCCGACGAGCCGTCGAGGGCACAGCCCGGGAAGTAGGCGACGGACGAGCTGCCGGCAACGGCAGGCTTGGGGATCTGTGCGGTCTTGGCCGGGCGCACGAACTTGGGCAGGAAGTTGAAGCGGCCTCGCCTGAGCATCTCCCAACCCATGCGCAGGTGCTTGAGCGGCTGGCCCAGGCGCAAATTGAAAAGGCCCATCAGGCCGAGCTCGTAGACCCGGCCGAAGAACTTGATGTTGGCCAGGAAGATCTCGTTGAAGTGCGCGATTTCCGGAATCGCCGGGGCGATGCCGCGCCGCCTGGCTTCTTGGCGCAGCGTATCCATCACGCCGGTGACGTCGATTTCCTGCGGACACCGCGTGGCACAGGTGTGGCAGGACGCGCAAAGCCAGATGGCACGGCTTTCCAGCACATCCGAAAGTCCGAACTGCAGCGAGCACATGACCTGGTTGGGGGTGAGGTCGAAGCGCTCCGCCAGCGGGCAGCCGGACGAGCATTTGACGCACTGGTAGCAGCGAAAGACGTTCTCGCCGATGGCATCGAGAACGGTCTTGGATAGTGGCGCTGCGACTATCGCGTCCAAAGCTATTCCTCTCCCACCTCGGGCCGCGGATAAAGCCCGGCGCCTTCGACCAGCGGCTTGATGGCGGCTTCCCATTCGATGGCCATGATGTGGACGCCGGCCACGCCCTCGATCTCGCGGATCTCCTGGATCTGTTCGATGCAAAGCTTGATGCCCTCGGCGCGCCAGGTCTCGGACCGGGCTTTTTTGTCGTCGGGATCGACCTCGGCCACGGCGTCGGCCATGCGCTTGACGCAGAAGTCCGGCACCATCATGCCCGGCACGCGGTCACGCATGTATTTGGCCATGCCGGTGGACTTGAGCGGTCCGACGCCGGCCAGAATGGCGGTGCGTTCGTGGACGCCGAGATCGACGACCTTTTTCATGTACTCGCGGAATTGCTCGACGTCGTAGACCAACTGCGTCTGGATGAAGTCGGCCCCGGCGGCGGCCTTCTTGGCCAAACGATATGGCCGCCAGTCGAGCGGGTCGGCAAAAGGATTGGCGGCGGCGCCGACGAAGTATCCGGGACCGCCGCCCTTGATCTCCTCGCCGCACTGGAAGCGGCCCTCGCGCAGTCCCTTGACCATCTGCACGAGTTGCAGCGAATCGATGTCGTGGACGTTCTTGGCGCCGGGATGGTTGCCGAACGACTGGTGGTCGCCCGAGAGGCAAAGGATGGTGTTGATGCCGTGCGCCGCGGCGCCCAGCAGGTCGCTCTGCATGGCCAGGCGGTTGCGGTCGCGACAGGTCATCTGAATGATCGGCTCCAGGCCTTGTTGCTTGGCGATGATGCCGGCGGCGATGGAAGACATGCGCACGATGGCGGTCTGGTTGTCGGTGATGTTGGCGCCATCGACGTAGCCCAGCAGCAGCTCGGACTTTTTGCGGATGACCTCTGGATCCCACCCCTTGGGCGGGCCGATCTCGCCGGTCACGGCGAAATGGCCACCGGCCAGCACGCGCTCGAGGCGCGATCCGGACTTGAAGCCGGAGGCGGGGTCTTGAACTTCGGCGGCGTTGCTCATGCCACATCCTCCGCAGCGTTGTCCCCTGTGTCCTCGCCGTAATCCTCGTCCTCCGAGGGCAGTCTGAGATCTTCGCGTACGATGCGGCGGGGTCCGCCGTCGCGGCTGGTCGACCAATCCTTGGGCGGCTGCACTTCCATCAACTCGTCGATCAGGCCCAGCGCGCCCATGCGTTCCCAGACCATCTGCCAGGCGCAGGGCGTGGCCTCGTCGATCTCGCAATGCCCGGCTTGGCTGCCGCCACAGGGGCCGTTGAAAAGCTGCTTCGAGCAGCGCGACACCGGACAGATGCCGCCGGTGATGTGCAGCACGCAGTTGCCGCAGCCCTGACAGCGTTCTTCCCAGACGCCCTGCTCGGTGGGCATGCCCATGAAGGTGGTGTTGAGAGCCGGATAGATCCGCGTTTGTGGCAGATGCTGGGCGATCGACTGCACGCCGACGCCGCAGCCCAAGGAGAGCACGGCGTCGTATTCGGCGAATTTGTCGGCCAGCGGCTCCAGGTACTCGGCCTCGCACTGGCGCTGCACCATGGCTTCGTCGACTTCCAGCGCCTCGCCGTCGAGCCCCGATGACATACGCAGTGCGGACGAGAGGATTCCGACTTCCTTGGCGCCGCCGGAAAAGCACACCGTGACGCAGGTGCCGCAGCCTACGGCCAGGACCTTTTTGTGCTCGGCCAGCATCTTGCGGATCTGTTCGAGCGGTTTCTGCTGCGCCACGATCATGGCGTTGCCTCCAAGGATTTTGATGGTTCTGGCGCCGGTGCCGGCGTCACCAGCCGGTTGGGGCCGAGCTCGCGGATGCGCTCGCCGAACTCGGTGGCCAGTTCGGCAAAGCGGGCACCCATGGCGGCCGAGATGTTGATCATGCGGGCGCGGTCGCTCTCGAAGCCGATCTGGTCGAGCAGATTGCGCACGTAATCGATGCGCTTGCGGGCGTGCATGTTGCCCTTGAGGTAGTGACAAAGCCCGGGCAGGCAGCCCGCCACCAGGACGCCGTCGGCGCCTTCTTCGAAGCTCTTGAGCATATGCAGCACGTCGACCCGGCCGGTGCAGGGAAGCTGCACGATGCGCAGCGAATCGGGATAGCTGAGCCGCGCCCCGCCGGCCAGGTCGGCCGCCGCATAGGCGCAGTGTTGGCAGCAAAAAGCGATGATGCGGGGCTCGAAGTCGCTCATGACACCAACTCCGGCTCGGCTTGCTTGGCCCCGAACATGGCGTCTACCTTGGCCATGACCTGGCTGTTGGTGAAGTGGCGCAGATCGATGGCGCCGGCCGGGCAGGCCGCGACGCAAAGCCCGCAGCCCTGGCACAGCGCCTGCTCGCTATTGGCCGCCCCAGGGATGTCGCCAACGCCCGCCAGATCCTCGGCAATGTGCGGGGCGCCGAAGGGGCAGGAGCGTACGCAGGTCAGGCAGGCCACGCAGATCTCCTGGTCGACCGCCGCCACGGCACCGCCGGTGGTGATGGTGTCGCGCGACAGCACGGTAGCGGCCCGCGAGGCTGCCGCCCGAGCGTGCACGATGGCTTCCTCCAGAAGCTTCGGATAGTGCGCCATGCCGGCCATGAAGATGCCCTCGGAGAGGAAATCCATGGGTCGCAGCTTGGCGTGCGCCTCCATGAAGAAGCCGTCCATGTCGAAGGGCACCTTGAGGCGCGCGGCCACCTCGTCGATCGCCTGGGGCGGCACCACCGGGGTCGAGAGCACCAAGAGGTCGGCTGTGAGATCGAGGTGGCGCTCCAGCACCGGCTCGTAGGCCCGAATTTTGAGCCGCTGGCCGTTCTCGACGACTGGGATTTGGGGCAGGTGGTCGTCGTCGTAGCGTACGAACAGGATCCCGGCCTCGCGGGCCTGGGTGTAGAGGCGTTCCTTGAAGCCGTAGGTGCGGATGTCCTTGTAGAGGATGGTGATGCGGGCTTCGGGGTGCTGGCGCTTGAGCACCAGGGCGTTCTTCAGGGCCGAGGTGCAGCAGATGCGGCCGCAATATTTGTCGGCCGGGCCGACGCACTGGATCATCACCACCTCGTCCGGCAGCTTCTCGTCGCTGGCCAGTCGGGCTTCGAATTCCTGCTGCGTGACGATGTTGGGCCGGCTGCCGTAGCCGTATTCCTCGCCGCGGTACTCCCTGCCGCCGGTAGCCACCACGACGACACCATGCCGTATCTCGGTGTCCACCCCGTTCTGGTCGCGCACAGTCGAGGCGAAATTGCCCATGAAACCGCTGCTGGCCACCAGTTTGCTGACCAGATGCACGCTGACCAGGGGATTGGCGGCGAGCCGCGCCTCGAGGTCGGCCAAAAGCCGGCTTGGCGAGGCCGGCCCGTCCCCGCCCTCTAGCCCGCTGGCAAGCCCGCCACCGATGCCGAATTCGTGCAGCCCGAAATGCAAATGTTGCAGGTTGCCGCCGAGCTTTTCGTCCCGCTCCAACAGGTGTACCGGGAATCCCTGCTCGGCCAGCGTCAAGGCCGCCGTCATGCCGGCCGGGCCGCCGCCGATCACCAGCGCCGCCTTTTCGACCGGCATTTCGACTGTCCCCAGCGGCCTCAGTGCCGCCGCCCGGGCCGTCGACATGCGCACTAGGTCTTTGGCCTTCGATGTTGCCCGGTCCCAGTCGTGCGAATGCACCCAGGAACATTGATTGCGGATGTTGGCCATGTCGACCAGGTAAGGATTGAGGCCGGCTGCGCGCAGGCTGGAGCGGAACAGGGGCTCGTGGGTGAGGGGCGTGCAGGCCGCGATAACGACGCGGTTGGCACCGATGCTGCGTACGGTATCGCTGATCTGGGCGACGCTGTCCTGCGAACAGGCGTACATGGTGTGCTCGGTGTGGACAACGCCCGCCAGCCCGCCGGCATAGCGGGCGACGTCGTCGACGTCGAGGAAGCCGGCGATGTTGGTGCCGCAGTGGCAGACGAAGACGGCGGTGCGCGCCTCTTCCTCGGTGACGTCGCGTTCGGGCGGGAAGTCGGGCGCCCGGGTCAGCGTGTGCCGGCCGGCTGCCAGCAGGCTGCCGGCCTGGGCTGCGGCGCCGCTGGCCTCGACCAGCGAATCGGGAATGTCCTTGGGCTCGCGGAAGGGACCGACGGCATAAATGCCGGGGCGGCTGGTCTGCAGGGGATCGAAGCGCACCGTCTGGCAGAACCCGTAGTCGTCGAGTTCCACCCCCAGCCTCTGGCCCAGATCGCGCACGCCCTGGGAGACTTCCATGCCTACCGACAGCACCACCAGGTCGAATTCTTCTTCGACCATGGTGCCGTTCTGGTCATCGAGATAGCGCACCATGAGGTTCTTGCTGTCGGGGCGTTCCTTGAGCCCCGAGATTCGGCAACGCGTGTAGCCGACGCCGTATTTTTCCTTGGCCCGCTGGTAGTAGCCCTCGTAGCCCTTGGAGAACGAGCGCATGTCCATCATGAAGACGCGAACCTCGGTATCGGGCTCGTGTTCCTTGGCCATGATGGCCTGCTTGGCGGCGTACATGCAGCAGACGGCCGAGCAGTAATCGTGATTCTGGTCGCGCGAGCCGATGCACTGCAGGAAGGCGATCTTCTTCGGCGTCCGGCCGTCCGAGGGGCGCTGCACATGGCCGTCGGTCGGGCCCGAGGCCGAGAGCAGGCGCTCGTGCTGCAAGGACGTGATGACGTTGGCCAGGCGGCCATAGCCGAATTCCTCGGAAAGCTCGGCCCGGTAGGTCTGGTAGCCCGGTGCCAGGACCACGGCGCCGACCTCGATGCGGCGCTCCTGTTCGACCATCTGATGGGCCACGGCATCGACGCCGCAGGCGAATTCACAGGCCAGGCATTCCGAGCAGATGCCGCATTCGAGACAACGTGCGGCCTCGGCCAGGGCCTCGGATTCGCTGTAGCCGGTCTCGATCTCGGCGAAGCTCGAGCGGCGTGCCGCGGCGGCGATGCCCGGCACCGGAACCTGGGGCGTTGGCACGATCTCACCGCGCTGGAGCTTGGCTTCCAGCTCGCTGTCGGGGATCACGGCGATGGGTACGATCTCGGGTTCGGGGCTCTCGACCGCCTCGCCCTGCAAGTAGCGTTGGATGGTCTCGGCGGCCCGGTGGCCGCCATCGACGGCCTCGATGACGAAGGCCGTGCCGCTTACCGCATCGCCGGCGGCAAAGACGCCGGGCCGGTCGGTGGCGTAGGTATTTCCGTCGACGGCAATGGTTCGGCTGGCCGTGATGCCGACCCCGGCGTCTTCGGGGATGAAGGCCAGGCCGGCCTTCTGGCCGACCGAAAATATGGCCACGTCGGCGGCGATGGTGAAGTTCGAATCAGGCACCACGTGGGCTATCGGGCGGCCGTCTTCGCCGGCTTCGAAACGTTCGACCCGTTCGCATTCGAGGCCGGCCACGGCGCCGGCACCGTCATCGATCAGGCCCAGATAGTTGAGCCCGATATGCAGCCCGATACCCTCCTCGCGGGCCTCAGCGATCTCGTGTTTGCTGGCCGGCCAGACGCCGCGACTGCCGCGACAGGCGATCTGCACCTCGGCGGCACCCAGCCGGAGCGCCGTGCGGGCACAGTCGAAAGCGACGTCGCCACCGCCCAGCACGACCACCCGCTTGCCCCGGACGTCGCTGGCCGGGCTGGTTGCCAGGTCCAATTCGGCCAGCCGCACGTCGCGCAGGAACTGGGTATTGATCAGCACGCCCGTGAGTTCGTTGCCGGGGATCGGCAGGCGGATGCCCTCGTGCGCTCCGACGGCGATCAGCACCGCGGCAAAGCCCTCGGCCTGAAGCTTGTCGAGGCTGTCGACCGGCGTGCTCAGCTTGAGTTCGACGCCGAGGTCGAGGATGTCCTGGATCTCGCGCTCGACGACCTCGGCCGGCAGGCGGTATTCGGGCACGCCGACGCGCAGCATGCCGCCGGCCACCGGCAGGGATTCGTAAACGCTAACGCCGTAGCCCGCCAGGCAAAGATCCTGGGCCGCCGTCAGGCCGCAAGGGCCGGCGCCGATGATGGCGATGCGCTCCGAATGGCGCCGTTCGACGGGCTCCAGCGGCTGGCGCGGACCGCTGAGCACGGTGTCGGTGACGAAGCGCTTCAGCGCCCGGATGGCGACCGGAGCATCGACCCGGCTGCGCGTACAGGCGTCCTCGCAGCGCGCATTGCAGATGCGGCCGCAGATGGCGGGGAAGGGGTTGTCTTGTTTGATTGTGCGGTAGGCCTCGGCGAAGCGGCCGGCGGCGATCAGAGAGATATAGCCCTGGGCGCGTTGGCCGGTGGGACAGGCGTCGCGGCAGGGCGCTACACCGCGCTTGTCGATGGCATAGCCGTCGGGCGTGGCCTGGGGATAGAGCTTGTAGGCGGCGCGGCGCTGATCGAGGCCTTCGTTGAAGGGATTGGGGACCGCCACCGGGCAGACCTTGGCGCAATCGCCGCAGCCGTTGCAGCGCTCGAGATCGATGTAGCGCGGTTTGGTCCGCACTGTGGCGCTGAAGGTGCCGGGCAGGCCGCTTACCTCGGCAACCTCGCTATCGGTCAAAAGCTCGATGTTGAGATGCCGCCCCACGTCCACCAAGCGGGGCGAGATGGTGCACATGGCGCAGTCGTTGGTGGGAAAGGTCTTGTCGAGCTGGGCCATGTGACCGCCGATGGCCGAGTTCTTCTCGACCAGATAGACCTTGTAGCCCTGGTCGGCGAGTTCGATCGAGGCCTGCATGCCGGCGATACCGCCGCCGACCACCAGCACGGCGCCGGTAGGCGTATCGCTTTCCAAGGTTGCTGCAGGGCTGGCTGCCATTTCGGAACCTCTCCCGGATCCAAATCTTCGTGTTGCCCGGCGCCCGCCCCTCTGCCTGGGCATTATCACTTACTTGCTGTAGGGACATATCACGAGTCCAACTGATATATCACCCAAATTATGCTTCTGTGCAGGTTTGTCGCAGCCGCCCAGACCGTGTTAGTGTCCGCGCTTGTCGAACCGAGGGAAGCCGGTGACGCCTTCAGGCAAGCAGCCTGGGCCAGACCGGCGCTGCCCCCGCAACTGTGAGCGGCGAGGCCCGGCAGAAGCCACTGGCGCAAAAGCGCCGGGAAGGCGCCGCGGCCTTTGACCCCGAGCCAGGACACCTCGTCGGCGACATTTGGGATGTCCCAATCCTCGGAGGGAGGATGCAAAGAGTGTATTACGCGGTGTTACGCCTTGTGGCCGTCCGCGGCCCGCAACCCGACCCCAGAACGCTGGAAATGTCTTGCCCCCGGTCCATGTCGAGCGGAGAGGAAGCATGACCGACGTTCACAAGATCCCGGCCACCGTCATCACCGGCTTCCTCGGGGCCGGCAAGACCAGCGTCATCCGGCATCTGCTGGAAACCGCCAATGGCCGCCGGTTGGCCTTGATCATCAACGAGTTTGGCGACATCGGCGTCGACAGCGAAGTGCTCAAGGGCTGCGGCATCGAGGCCTGTGAGGAGGGCGATATCGTCGAGCTGGCCAACGGCTGCATCTGCTGCACCGTGGCCGACGATTTCCTGCCCACCATCAAAAGCCTGATCGACCGCCCCGAGCCGCCCGACCACATCGTCATCGAGACCTCGGGTCTCACGCTGCCCAAACCCCTGGTGCGGGCCTTCAACTGGCCCGAGATCCGCACCCGGGTGACGGTCGACGGCGTGGTGGCGGTGGTCGATGGCGATGCCGTGGCGGCCGGCCGTTTCGCCAGCGACCCGGAAGCGGTACAGGCCCAGCGTGAGGCCGACGACAACCTCGATCACGAGAGTCCGCTGGAGGAAGTCTTCGAGGATCAACTCCTTTGCGCCGACATGGTGGTGTTGAACAAGTCCGACCTGCTGGCGGCAGATGATTTGCACTTGGTCAACCAGGAACTCGCGCGGGACCTCAGGCCCGCCGTCAAGGTGGTGCCGGCCAGCCACGGCCGTATCGACGCCGCCATCCTGTTGGGCCTGACGGCGGCGGCCGAGGACGATCTCGACAGCCGGCCCTCGCACCACGACGACGAGGACGAGCACGACCACGACGATTTCGAGACCTTTTCCCTGGATTTCGACGCCGTCCCTGAGCCCCAGGCTTTGGTGGCCCGGCTCGAGCCGGTCATCGCGGCCCACGACATCCTGCGCATCAAGGGCTTCGTGGCGGTCGAGGGCAAAACCATGCGGCTGGTCGTGCAGGCCGTCGGCGGCCGCGTGCAGCACTATTACGACCGCGACTGGCGGCCCGGCGAGGGACACACCAGTCGTCTCGTAGTGATCGGCCAACAGGGCCTCGACCAGGCGGCTATTTCTGCGGCAATTATAGGCCGGAACTGACCGTGCACCTGCTGGCCGTCACGCCGGGGCAGATTTCCGATGGCTCGGAGGCCGTCGATCTCGGCCAGACGCCGGGCGACATCGTGGTGTTGTCGGCGGCCGATAGCGAACTCACGGGCCTGGCCGAGGCGCTAGGCGGACGGGAAGAGGGCTTTCCCTCGCTGCGCCTGGCCAACCTCATGCAGCTTGGTCACAACCTTTCGGTCGACATCTACGTCGACGAAGTGGTGTCGCGGGCGCGGCTGGTCATCGTGCGGCTGTTGGGCGGCGTCGGCTATTGGCCCTATGGCATCGAGCAGATCTCCGAGGCTTGCCGCCGGGCCGGCGTGGCTCTGGCCGTGCTGCCCGGCGACGACCAACCCGATGCCGAACTGGCCGGTCTCTGCACGGTGGCGCCCGAAGCCGCGCACAGGCTGTGGCAATACCTGGTGCACGGCGGCAGAGAGAACTACCGGAACGCGCTGGGATTTGCTGCCAGCCTGCTTGGCCATGAAGGCGCCTGGTTGGAACCGGTGCCACTGTTGCGGGCCGGGATTTACTGGCCCGGACTGCGGCAGCCGACGCTCGAAGACGTGCAGGCGAATTGGACCGCAGCGTGGCCGGTGGCGCCGCTGGTTTTCTATCGGGCGCTGTTGCAGGCCGGCAACCTGGCACCGGTCGACGATCTGGTCGCGGCGCTGGGTGCCAGTGGCCTCAATCCGCTGCCGCTTTTTGTCGCCAGCCTGAAGGAGCCGCTGTCGGCCGAAACCGTAACCGAGATCCTTGCTGCAACAGAGCCGGCCGTGGTGCTCAACGCCACCGGATTTGCCGTCTCGACGCCCGGTGCCGAGCGCCGCCAGACGCCCTTCGACGAAGCCGGTTGCCCGGTGCTGCAGGTGGTCTTTTCGGGCGGGGACGAGGCCGGCTGGCGGGCCGGCCAGAACGGCCTTTCGGCCCGCGACCTGGCCATGAACGTGGCCCTGCCTGAGGTCGACGGCCGCATTCTCTCGCGCGCCGTCTCGTTCAAGGCCGAGGCGCGCTACGATGCCGAGACCCAGACCTCGGTGGTGCGCTACGCACCGCTCTCCGACCGTATCAAGTTCGTCGCGGAACTGGCGGCAAACTGGGCGGCGTTGCAAGCCACGCCGCACGAGGAGCGCCGTGTGGCCCTGGTTCTGGCCAACTATCCCAATCGCGACGGCCGTCTGGGCAACGGTGTCGGGCTGGACACTCCAGCTTCGTGTTTCAACGTGCTCTCGGCCATGCGAACCGCGGGCTATGCGGTGAGCGACCTGCCGGCCGACGGTCAGGCCCTGATCGAGCGTCTGGCCGCGGGGCCGACCAACGACCTCAGCGAACGGGCGGCGCGGCTGGGCGGCATCCGCTATGCGCTGGCCGACTACCGCGAATTCTTGGCGGGCCTGCCCGCGGCGGTACGCGACGCGGTCTGCGAGCGCTGGGGCGAGCCCGAGTCGGATCCCTTCGTGGATGGGCCGGATTTTCTGCTGGCCGCTTTTCGCCTGGGCAACGTCGTCGTCGGCCTTCAACCGGCGCGGGGCTACAATATCGATCCGGCTTCGACCTACCACGATCCCGACCTGGTGCCGCCGCACGGCTATCTCGCCTTCTATGCCTGGCTGCGGCGTGACTTCGCGGCCCAGGCCGTGGTCCACATGGGCAAGCACGGCAATCTGGAATGGCTGCCCGGCAAGGCCGTGGCGCTGTCGGAGGGTTGTTTTCCCGAGGCCGCTTTGGGGCCAATGCCACACCTCTATCCCTTCATCGTCAACGATCCGGGCGAGGGCACCCAGGCCAAGCGGCGCGCCCAGGCCGTCATCATCGACCACCTGACGCCACCCATGACCCGGGCCGAAAGCTACGGGCCGCTGGCCGAGCTCGAGCTGCTGGTCGACGAATACTACGAAGCATCCGGCGTCGATCCCCGCCGGCTCGAGGTGCTCGGCGGGCAGATCCTCGAGCTCAGCCGCGGGATCGGCCTCGACAAGGATTGCGGTATCGCTGCCGAGGACGGCGACGTGGCGGCGCTGGGCAAGCTCGACAGCTACCTCTGCGAGCTCAAGGAGATGCAGATCCGTGACGGCCTGCACATCTTCGGCGAGGCGCCGGCGGGCCGGCTCCTGCGCGACCTTCTCGTCGCCCTGGTACGCGTGCCCCGAGGTGCGGGCGAGGGCGGCGACAAGTCTTTGATCAGGGCTCTGGCCGCCGACCTCGGGTTTGACGGCTTCGATCCCCTGGATTGTGAAATGGCCGCGCCTTGGGAAGGTCCCAGGCCGGCAGTTCTGGGAAACGGCGCCTGGCGCAGTGCCGGCGACACGGTCGAACGGCTGGAAGAACTAGCGGCCGGGCTGGTCGAGGGAACGGCCAGCGCCCGGACCGACTGGCCCCACACCCAGGCCGTGCTGGAGACAGTCGAACGCGACATCAAGCCCGCCGTGCTGGCCAGCGGTCCGGCCGAGATCGCCGGCATCCTGCAGGGTCTCGACGGCCGTTTCGTGGAGCCGGGCGCCTCGGGCGCGCCAACCCGCGGCCGGCCCGACGTGCTGCCCACCGGGCGCAACTTCTACGCCGTCGACTGCCGCACCGTGCCTACCCCGGCAGCCTGGCAGTTGGGCTGGAAGTCGGCCACGCTGCTACTCGAGCGCCACCGTCAGGAACACGGCGAATGGCCGCGAACCCTGGCCATTAGCGCCTGGGGCACGTCGAACATGCGCACCGGCGGCGACGACATCGCCCAGGCCCTGGCGCTGCTTGGCGTCAAGCCGGTGTGGGAATTGACATCGCGCCGCGTCACAGGTTTCGAGGTGCTGCCGCCGGCCGTCTTCGACCGGCCGCGCATCGACGTGGTGCTGCGGGTTTCCGGATTCTTCCGTGATGCCTTTCCCGAACAGATCGCTCTTTTCGATTCGGCCGTGGCGGCCGTTGCGGCGCTCGACGAGCCGCCCGGGCTCAACCCCCTGGCCGAGCGCGTGGCCGCCGACGCGGTGGCGCTCGAGGCCAAGGGACTGGCGGCCGAGGCGGCGAAGCGACGGGCCGGCTATCGGGTCTTCGGCTCCAAACTGGGCGCCTATGGCGCCGGCCTGCAGGCGCTGATCGATGAGCGCGGCTGGCAGACCGACGCCGATCTGGCCCGGGCCTATATCGCCTGGGGCGGCTACGCATATGGCGCCGGTTCGGAAGGCGTGGCCGAACACGGCCTTTTCGAGGAGCGGCTGCGTCGTGTCGAAGTTGTGGTGCAGAACCAGGACAACCGCGAACACGATCTTTTGGATTCCGACGACTACTATCAGTTCGAAGGCGGCATGACGGCTGCCGTGCGCCACATGAGCGGAGCCCAACCGGCGGTCTACCACCCCGACCATGCGCGTCCTGAAACGCCGCGTATCCACACGCTGCAGGAGGAGATCGGCCGCGTCGTGCGGTCCCGGGTGGTCAATCCCAAGTGGATCGAAGGGGCCATGCGGCACGGCTACAAGGGGGCCTTCGAGATGGCCGCTACGGTGGACTATATGTTCGCTTTCGCGGCTACGGCGCGGGCCGTTGGCGATCATCATTTCGATGCCGTCTTCGAGGCCTACCTGGAAGACGACGAAGTGCGTGAATTTCTGCTCGAACAGAACCCCGCCGCCGCCCGTGAAATGGCCGAGCGGCTGCTTGAAGCGCAGGATCGGGGGCTTTGGAAACCGCGTTCGAATTCGGCGGCGGCGCGGCTGGCCGAGGTCGCCCAACTGATTCCGGAGGACATGTGATGGCGGATCAGGACTTCGATCGGGCCAACGAGAAGGCTCGCAACAAGAAGGCGGCGCGGGACAAGATCCTGGCCACCAAGACCATCGAGAAGGGGCTCTTGATCGTCCACACCGGCAAGGGCAAGGGCAAGTCGACGGCGGCCTTCGGGCTGGCCGCCCGGGCCGTCGGCAACGGCATGAAGGTGGGCGTGGTGCAGTATGTCAAGGGCAAGTGGGAGACCGGCGAGCGCGTCGTGCTGGAGGCCTTTCCCGAACAGGTTACGATTCGCACCATGGGCGAGGGTTTCACCTGGGAAACCCAGGATCGCGAACGCGACATCCGCGCCGCCGAAGCGGCCTGGGAGGCTTCGAAGGAGATGATCGAGGCCTGCCGCGGCGATGACCCGGCCTACGACATGGTGATCCTGGACGAGCTCAACATCGTGCTGCGTTACGACACGCTGCCACTCGACGAGGTGGTGGAATACCTGCAAGCCCGTCCCGTCGACCTGCACGTCGTGGTCACTGGCCGCAATGCCAAGGATGAGTTGATCGAGGCCGCCGACCTGGTGACCGAGATGACCCAGATCAAGCACCCCTTCCGTTCCGGCGTCAAAGCCCAGCGGGGCATCGAATTTTGATCACGCCGGCCATCATGCTCCAGGGCACGGGCTCGGACGTCGGCAAGTCGTTGCTGGTGGCGGCGCTTTGTCGTGTCTACGCCCGCCGGGGGCTCAGCGTGCGGCCCTTCAAGCCGCAGAACATGTCGAACAACGCCGCCGTCACCGCCGATGGTGGCGAGATCGGCCGGGCTCAGGCGCTGCAGGCGCGGGCCTGCGGGGTGGCGCTGGCCAGCGACATGAACCCGGTTTTGCTAAAGCCCGAGACCGAGACGGGCGCCCAGGTGGTGGTGCAGGGCAAGATGTGGTGCCAGGCCGCGGCCCGCGACTACCAGGTGCTCAAGCCGCAGTTGCTGGAGAAAGTACTGGAGAGTTATGAGCGCCTGGGCGAGGGCGCCGACCTTGTCGTCATCGAGGGCGCCGGTAGTCCGGCCGAGCTAAACTTACGCGCCGGAGACATCGCCAACATGGGATTTGCCGAGGCCGCCGATGTTCCGGTTCTGCTGGTCGGCGACATCGACCGCGGCGGTGTCATCGCCCAGATCGTCGGCACCCATGCGCTATTGAGCGAGAGCGAACGGGGGCGCTTGGGCGGCTACTTGGTGAACAAATTCCGCGGCGACCTAAGTCTTTTTGATGGCGGCATCGACATTATCGGCCAGCGCACCGGGCTCGAAAACTTCGGCGTCGTACCCTACTTTTCCGGGGCCCGGCGCTTGCCGGCCGAGGATGCTGTAGCTCTCGAAGGCTACCGCGCGGCGGCCGAGAACCGGCCCATCCGCATCGCCGTGCCGGTGCTCTCGCGCATCGCCAACTTCGACGATCTCGATCCACTGATCGCCATGCCCGAGGTACGCCTCGACATGGTGCGGGCCGGCGAGGCCATCCCCGGCGATTGTCAGCTCGTCATCCTGCCCGGCAGCAAGTCGACGCGCGGCGATCTCGATTTCCTGCGAGGCCAGGGCTGGGACGTCGACATCCTGGCCCATCATCGCCGCGGCGGCACGGTGCTCGGCATCTGCGGCGGCTATCAGATGCTTGGGACCATCGTGCGCGATCCCGAGGGTATCGAAGGGCCGGCCGGCGAAACTCCCGGTCTCGGGCTGCTGGACTTCACCACCGAGCTCGGCGGCGAAAAGTCCTTGGTCGAGGTGGCGGGGCGCGAGCAGACCAGCGGCGAGAACGTGCGGGGCTTCCGCATGCACGTCGGCCGCTCCGCCGGCCCAGCGCTCGAACGTCCCATGGTGATGATAGACGGCGCAGGCGAGGGTGCGGTGTCGCTGGACGGGCGCGTGCTCGGCTGCTATCTCCACGGCCTCTTTGCCGCCGATGATTTTCGTGCCGCTTTCCTGGGCCGGCTTTCCGGCCACCAGGTGGGCGCGTTGGCCTACGAGGACGAAGTCGAAGCGGCGCTCGACGATTTGGCCGACCACGTGGCTGCGCACGTCGCCACGGACAAGATCCTGGAGGTGGCCCGTGGCCGCTAGCTCAGATCAAGTTCCCATCCGTCATTCCCGCGAAAGCGGGAACCCAGGTTTGTTTGGGTTTTTCAATGTGGCGGATGCGGTACGACAGCAAAAAAGGGCACAAAACCTGGGTTCCCGCTTTCGCGGGAATGACAAAAACCCAAACGCCGCGACCTCACACCATCAGCAACAGCATGAACGCCATGCCCACTGCCAACAGCGCCCCGGCGCGCTGGTAGACAACCAGCGCCCGGTGAACGTCCAGCGCCGTGGCTTGGGCCCGGCCATCGCCCATCCAGGCGTCGTCGACCGTGTGCTCCTTGTACCGCCGCGGACCCGCCAGCCGGAGCCCCAACCCCCCCGCCATGGCAGCTTCCGGCCAACCGGCGTTGGGCGAGCGATGTTTGCCGGCGTCGCGCTGCATGGCCGCGGCGGCGTCGCCACCGTCGGCCGAAGGCGCGATGGCTGCCGCCAGCACCAGGAGACCGCCGCAGAGCCGGGCCGGGAAATAATTGGCGAAGTCGTCAAGGCGGGCGGCAAAGGCGCCGAAGGCCTCGTAGCGCGGCGTCCGGTAACCGATCATGCTGTCCAAGGTGTTGATGGCTTTGTAGGCCGCCAGGCCGGGCAGGCCCAGCATCAGGTACCAGAAAAGCGGTGCCACGACGCCGTCGCTGAGGTTCTCGGCCGCCGTTTCGATGGCCGCCCGGGCCACCCCGGCCGTGTCCAGCGACTGGGGATCGCGGCCGACGATGTGGGATACCGCCTGGCGCCCGGCGTCGAGGCTTTGTTCCAGGCCCTCGGCCACCGCCCGTACGGCATCGGCCAGCCCCTTGTAGGCCAGCAGCGTGCTGGCCAGCACGGCCTCGACCACCCAGCCGCCGCGGAAGCCCCGCACGAAATCACTGAGAAACCAGCCCACGGCGAAGGCCAAGGCGACGACCATCAATGTCGTGGCCAGGCCACGCTGACGGCGGGCCGCTTCATCCCTGTCGGGGCGATTGAGGGCTGCTTCGAGCCAGCCGACGAGTCCCCCCAACAGGGCCACGGGGTGAGGCAGGCGGCGATAGAGCCAGGGCGGATCACCGACGAAGAAGTCGAAACCGAAAGCAACAACGGCGATGGCCAGCAGGTTCACGCCGTCGGCACTACCGGAAAGCCAGAGCGTCAACATGAGCGGACCATGACGGCGCCAAGGGCCGGCGTCAACGCGTGACAATACGAAGGATCAGGTGAGCATGAGTGAGAAAACAGGTGTGATGGTCTGCGGCCACGGCAGCCGCGATCCCGAGGCGGTAACGGAATTCGAGGCGGTGGCGCGCGGTATTTCGGAACGCTTGCCGCAGTACGATGTCGATTCGGGATTTCTCGAATTCGCCCGGCCGGTTATCCGTGATGGCCTCGACAATCTACGCCAGCGCGGCAACGGCCGCATACTGGCTGTCCCCGGCATGCTGTTCGCCGCCGGCCACGCCAAGAACGACATTCCCTCGGTGCTCAACACCTATGGCGCCGAATATCCCGACCTGAAGATCGAATACGGCCGCGAACTGGGGATCGAGCCGAAACTCATCCGGGCCGCCGGTGCCCGCGTGGAAGAAGCCCTGGCGGCGGCCGGCGACGATGTGCCGCTCGCCGAAACCGTGCTGGTGGTGGTGGGGCGCGGTGCCTCCGATCCCGACGCCAACTCCAACGTCTCCAAAGTGACGCGTTTTATGTGGGAGGGCCTGGGCCTGGGCTGGGCCGAGACGGCTTACTCGGGAGTCACTTTCCCGCTGGTCGAACCGGGCCTTGAACACGTCACCCGGCTGGGCTATCGCCGCGTCGTGGTCTTTCCCTATTTCCTCTTCACCGGCGTATTGGTCAAACGCATCTACGAACACACCGATATCGTCGCTGCCCGCCACCCCGAGATCGAGTTCATCAAGGCCCAGTATCTTAACGACCACCCCCTGGTGCTCGACTGCTTTGCCGAACGGGTCAACGAGATCATGACCGGCACCAACCAGATGAACTGCCAGCTCTGCAAATACCGCGATCAGGTGCTGGGCTTCGAGGATCAGGTCGGCCTGCCCCAGGAGAGCCACCACCATCACGTCGAGGGCATCGGCACCGATGCGGACTCAGGTCACGATCATGGCCACGAGCACGATCACGACCACGACCATCACCACGATCACGACCACGACGACGATCATGGCCACCATCCCTATCCCCATGCCGAGCACCCGCTGGGTCCGCGCAGCATGGAAAAGCTGAAGGCCGACGGATGAGCTGTACATGACCGGCGACTACATTCGCGATCCGGCCGAGATCTACCGCCGCTCCTTCGCCCAGGTGCGGGCCGAGACCGAGCTGGACGGATTGCCTGCTGAACTGGTGCCGGCAGCGGTACGCATCGTTCACGCCTGCGGCATGCCCGAGGTGGTGGTCGATCTGGCCTATGCGCCCGAGGTGGCGGACGCGGCGTCGTCCGCCCTGGCCGCCGGGGCGCCGGTGATCGTCGATTGCCGCATGCTGGCTTCGGGCCTGATCAAGGAGCGGCTGACCGCCAACGAAGTGATCTGCACGCTCAACGAACCTGAGGTTCCGGGGCTGGCCGAGGCCGGCCAGACCACCCGTTCGGCCGCTGCCGTGGAGCTTTGGCGGCCGCACCTGGACGGTGCCGTGGTGGCCATCGGCAATGCGCCCACGGCGCTTTTTCGTCTGCTTGAAGTACTGGCTGACGGTGCCCCCAAACCGGCCGCCATATTGGGCTTTCCGGTGGGATTCGTGGGCGCCAGCGAGTCCAAGCAGGCGCTGGCCGAGGGCGACCATAATGTGCCATTTCTGACCCTTTTGGGCCGCCGCGGCGGCAGCGCCATGGCGGCGGCCGCGGTCAATGCTTTGGCGGGGGATTAGCTGTGGTGAACCTCCACCAACCCCCTCCCTATCCCTCCCCCTGGAAGGTGGAGGGGACCGGAGTGGAGCAGAATTCGACGGTCGGTGCCGGCTCCCTCCCTCGCTTGCGGGGGAGGGTAAGGGTGGGGGCGGCGGCCAAAGAAAGGCGTAATCTTGAAATACTTTAGAGACTGAATATGGCGGGCAAGAAAAACGAATCCTGGCTCAGCATCGTCGGCATCGGCGAGGACGGGCTCGAGGGCCTGACAGCCGAAGCGCTTGCACATATCGAGGCGGCCGAGGTGCTGGTTGGCGGCGAGCGCCACTTGGCCAAGCTCGACGACGACGGCCGCGAGCGCCTGAGCTGGGGCAGCCCGCTGGAGAAAACCGTCCAGACCCTGCTGGCGCGCCGCGACCGCCGGGTCTGCATCCTGGCCAGTGGCGATCCGCTTTGCTACGGCATCGCCAACCGCATCGTGCGTGAGATCGGCAGCGACGGCGTCGTCGTGGTGCCCCATCATTCGGCCTTCACGCTGGCCTCGGCGCGGCTGGGTTGGGACCGCGCCCGAGTCGAGACGTTGACGCTGCACGGCCGGCCGCTGGAGCGCCTGGTGCCGCACATTCAGCCCGGTGCGCGGCTGCTCATCCTCAGCGCCGGCGGCGCAACGCCGGGCGAGGTGGCGGGGCTCCTGCGCGGTCGTGGCTATGGCGAAAGCCGGCTCGTCGTCTTCGAGCACATGGGCGGGCCCAAGGAGCGCCGGCGCGAGGGCCTGGCCCGCACCTGGCGGGCGCGCCGGGTGGCCGAGCTCAACACCATCGCGGTGGAATGCCGGGCCGGTCCTGGCGCCATGATCGAACCGCGCACGCCGGGCCTGCCCGACAGCGCCTATGAACACGATGGTTTGCTGACCAAACGCGAGGTACGGGCCGCCACGCTGGCCGCGCTCATGCCCATCCCCGGCCAGTTGCTCTGGGACGTCGGCGCCGGTTCCGGTGCCATCGCCATCGAGTGGATGCGAACCAACCCCAACAACCGGGCCATAGCCATCGAATCCCACGCCGACCGCTTGGCTTCGATCGAGAGGAATTCCCGCAACCTGGGTGTCCCCGATCTGCAAATCGTTGCCGGCAAGGCACCGGAAGCGCTTGCCGGTCTGGCCAAACCCGACGCCGTTTTCATCGGTGGCGGTGCCACTCACAAGGGGCTCTTCCAGGCCTGCTGGCGGGCGCTTCCGGTGGGTGGTCGGCTGGTCGCCAACGTGGTCTCGCTGGAAGGTGAGCAGGCGCTGATGGCCTGGCGCCAGCGCCGCGGCGGCGACCTGGTGCGCCTGTCCATCGAACGGGCCGAACCCATGGGCCGCATGGCCGCTTGGCGGCCCTTTAGGCCCATCACCCAGTACTCGGCAGTCAAATCATGAGTGGCACGCTTTATGGCCTGGGCATCGGTCCCGGCGATCCGGATCTGATCACGTTGAAGGCCCTCGCCATCCTGCAAGCGGTGCCGGTGATCGCCTATCCGGCACCCGAGAAAGGTCCGAGCTTCGCCCGTGACATCGTCTCGCCCCATCTGCCCGGCGGCCAACAGGAAATCGCCATCCGCATGCCCATGATGGCGGACCGCTATCCGGCCCAGGAGATCTACGACCGGGCGGCTGGCGAGATCGCCGAGCATTTGAAGGCCGGGCGCGACGTGGCGGTGCTGTGCGAGGGTGACGCGTTCTTCTACGGCTCGTTCATGTATCTGTTCGGCCGCCTGGTCGAAGACCACAAGGTAGAGATCGTGCCGGGCGTTTCATCCTTGACCGCGGGCGCCGCGCGCCTGGGCTTTCCCCTGACCTCGCGCAACGACGTGCTGACGGTGGTGCCCGGGCCGCTGCCGGCAGACCAATTGCGTGCCCGCATCGAGGCCGCCGATGCAGTTGCCATTCTGAAAGTCGGCAAGCACCTGGAGAAGATCCGCGGCGTGCTCATTGATCTAGGCTTGGCGGACAAGGCACGCTACATCGAACGCGCCACCTTGCCCGACGAACGTACCGTGGCGCTGGCCGACCTCGACCCCGCATCGGTGCCCTATTTCTCCCTCATTCTCGTGCACAAGCGCGGCGAGGCCTGGACATGATCGTTATCGTTCTCGAGCCCAGCGGCCTGGCTACCGGCCAGCAGATCGCCCAATCCCTGGGCGGCGAATTGCACGGCCTGGCCGGCCGGGTGGCTGCCGGGCGCACGTTCAGCCAGACGGCCGATCACCTGCGCGAGCTCTTCGCTGCCGGCGAGACCATCGTCGGCGTTTGCGCGGCCGGGATATTGCTGCGCTGCCTGGCGCCGGTGCTGGCCGACAAGCGCCAAGAGCCGCCGGTCATTGCCGTGGCCGAGGACGGCTCGTCGGTGGTGCCGCTGCTCGGCGGCCATCATGGCGGCAATGCTCTGGCGCGGCGCATCGCCGCCGTCGTTGGCGGTCATGCCGCGGTAACGACGGCCGGAGATCTTGCCTTCGGCCTGGCGCTCGACGACCCGCCGGCCGGCTGGACGCTGGCCAACCCGCACGACGCCAAGGGGTTCGTTGCGGCGCTGCTGGAGGGGGCAAAGGTGCGGCTCGAGGGGGAATGTTCGTGGCTGGAGGAATCCGACCTGCCGCTGAGCGCTGACGGCGACTTGGTGATCCGCGTCAGCGAACGAATCATGGCCGGCAACGCGCGAACTTTGATCTACCACCCGGCTTGCCTGGCTGTCGGCGTCGGTTGCGAGCGCGGCGCCGAGGCGGCTGAGCTGACGGCCCTGGTCGAGGGGACTTTGGCCGCTGCCGGCCTGGCGCCGGCGGCCGTGGCCGGTGTCTATTCGCTCGATCTCAAGGCCGACGAGGAAGCCGTTCACGCCGTCGCTGCCAAGTACGAGATCTCGCCCCAATTCTTCACCGCCGCCCGCCTGGAGCAGGAAACGCCCCGGCTCGCCAAGCCCTCGGAGGTAGTGTTCGCCGAGGTCGGCTGTCACGGCGTGGCGGAGGGCGCCGCCCTGGCCGCCGCCGGGGCCGATGCCGAACTGGTGGTGTCCAAACAGAAATCGAACCGTGCCACCTGCGCCGTGGCGCGGGCTGCGGGGGTCATCGAGATGACTGGGCCGCGGGGCAGCCTGGCCGTAGTCGGTATCGGGCCCGGCAGCCAGGCCTGGCGCACGCCCGAGGCCAGCCGCCTGTTGCGCCAGGCCAGCGATCTTGTGGGCTATTCGCTCTATCTCGATCTGGTCGGCCCGGCAGCTCAGCAGGTGCGCCACGATTACCCCCTGGGCGAGGAGGAAAGCCGGGTCCGAGCCGCTCTCGACTTGGCCGCCGAAGGCCGCCGGGTGGCCCTGGTGTCATCAGGCGACGCCGGTATTTACGCCATGGCGACACTGGTTTTCGAGCTCATCGATAACGGCGACCGACCCGACTGGCGGGGATTGGAGATCAACGTCAGTCCCGGCGTCTCAGCCATGCAGGCGGCGGCAGCGCGGGCCGGAGCGCCGCTGGGCCACGATTTCTGCGCCATATCGTTATCCGACTTGCTGACGCCCTGGGAGGCCATCGAAAAGCGCATCAAGGCAGCCGCCGAGGGCGATTTCGTCGTCGCCTTCTATAATCCCGTTTCGCGCCGGCGCACCACGCAACTGGCCCGGGCCCAGGAGATCCTGGCGGCCAAGCGCCCCATAGACACGCCGGTGATGATCGGGCGCAACCTGGGCCGCGCTGACGAGGCGCTGACGATTACCACCCTCGAGGACCTGGATCCGGCCAGCATCGACATGCTGTCGATCGTCATCGTCGGCTCCTCCGAAACCCGCGCCTTCGACGGCCCCAGCGGCCCCCGGGTCTATACGCCGCGAGGCTATGCGGGGAAGGAGCGGTCGTGAGCCACCGACCGCCACCCCCACCCCAACCCTCCCCCAATTTGGGGGAGGGAGCAGTAAATGACGGCCGGTGCAGCTTCCCTCCCCCGAATCGGGGGAGGGTGAGGGAGGGGGGCCGCCCATGATCGTCCACTTCATCGGCGCCGGCCCCGGCGATCCCGACCTGATCACGGTGCGCGGCCGCGACCTGATCGCCGCCTCGCCGGTCTGCCTCTATGCCGGCTCGCTGGTGCCCGAAGCCGTGGTGGCCTACGCCCCGGAGGGAGCAAAAGTGATCGATACGGCGCCGCTGACGCTGGACGAAATCATCGCCGAGATGCAAGCGGCCGAGGCCGCCGGTCATGACGTCGCCCGCGTCCATTCCGGCGATCCCTCGCTCTACGGCGCCATCGGTGAACAAATGCGCCGGCTCACTGATCTCGGCATCGCTTACGACGTGACGCCGGGCGTGCCGGCCTATGCCGCCGCCGCCGCCAGCCTGGGCCGCGAACTGACGCTGCCCGGCGTCAGCCAGACCGTGGTGCTGACCCGCACCGCCATGAAGTCCTCGGCCATGCCCAACCGCGAGGATCTGGCGACGCTGGGCCAAAGCGGTGCCACCTTGGCGATTCACCTGAGCGTGCGAAATCTCAAGGCCGTTTGCGCCGATCTCGTGCCGCACTACGGCGAAGATTGCCCCGTGGCCGTGGTCTACCGGGCCAGTTGGCCGGACGAACAGATCGTCCGCGGCACCCTGGCCGACATCCGCGCCAAGGTGCGGGCCGAAAAGATCACCCGCACGGCGCTCATTCTCGTCGGCCCCGTGCTGGCCGCCGAGGGCTTCGCCGATTCGGCGCTCTACAGCCCCGATCACCGCCACCTTTTGCGCACTGGACGGGACTAGCCAGGGCTTTCGCTGTACCGCAACAAAAGCCATGCTGATCCTCCTCGACATCATCGCGCCGGTCTTCGGCGTCGTGTTTATCGGCTACGTCGCCGCCCGTCTGGGCTGGCTGTCCAAGACCAGCGCCGAGGGGATTGGGGCGTTCGTCTTCAACTTCGCCATCCCGGCCATGCTGTTTCGGGCGATGGCGACGCGGGCCATGCCCGAGGCCATCGACTGGAGCTTTTTGATCGCCTATTTCGGCGGAGCATACCTGGCTTGGGCGCTGGGCATGGTGATCAGCCGCCAGGGTTTTCGCCGCGATTTCGCCGAGGCCGCGGTCGCCGGCATGGGCGGCGCCTTCGGCAATACGGTGATGCTCGGCGTCCCTCTGGTGCTGATGACCTACGGCGAGGCCGGCATGCTGCCGGCGTTCCTGATCATTTCGTTCCATTTCTGGCAGTTGTTCGCAGTGGTCACCGCGTTGGTCGAGGGGGCGCGCGGCAACCGTGGCCAGCTGCTGGACATCCCCAGGAACATTGTCCGCGGCCTCGCGACCAACCCGATCCTCATCGGCCTGGTGGCGGGCGTCCTGTGGAACCTGTCGGGGTTGCCGCTTCCGGCGGTCGTCGATGGAATAACGGGAATGCTGGGGAAAGCTGCCATCCCGTGCGCGCTGTTCGCCATGGGGGCGTCCCTGGCCGCCTATCGCATCACGGGCGCGCTGGGCGAGGCCACGGTGGCGGTCACGCTCAAGCTTGTGCTCCACCCGCTCGCTGTCTACCTGCTGGGAACCTACGTGTTCGCGCTGGAAAGCATGTGGCGTGACATAGCCGTACTTCTGGCGGCCATGCCCATCGGCGTGAACGTCTACCTTTTTGCCCAACGTTACGAAGTGGGGACCGCGTCAGCCGCCACCGCCATTGTTATCTCGACCGGGATGTCCGTGCTGACAGTGGCGTTGCTGCTGCACGGTCTCGAGGTCAGGTAACGGGGTGTTTCGTAGCAAACTCGACATGCTCTAATATCGCTTCGTTGGGGGGCAACGGGAGAGGGTTTCGGTATGGGCATTGAACGCCTCAACGACTTTATGACAACGGAGAAGCAGCGCGGCTTCGAGACTGATTTCCGGCTCGAGACCGAGACCTACGAGGTCTGGGACGAGATCGAGGTCGGCCGCGTCGCCACCGCCAAACAGACTTTCCTGGTCAAGGAAGAGGACATCCTGTCCTAAACCATGTCTGCCTTGGAGGACGACCCGCTGTTCGTCGACCCCGAGGCGGCCCGCGCGGCCGGCCTCGACCAGGTCATCGCGCATCCCCTGTTCGCGGTGCAGATCGCCTTCTATTGCATCGAGAAAGGGTCAGGCAACTGGCTACGCTCGCCAGGCGCCCGCAATCCCGGCCAAAAGCTGATCTTCTATGAACCCTTCCGCGTCGGAGAGGAGATCACGCTGACCATCACCTGCAACGACAAATGGGTGCGGCGCAACAAGTACTACCTCCAGGACCGCTACGACTATCACAACCAGGAAGGCACTCTGAAAGCCGTCTGGTACGCCACCCTGATCCTGCCGCCAAGCCGCGCCGAATTGGCGCGCTTCGCGGCCCAGTAGGGGAGGGGATCATGAGCGAGCTTCATTTCTCCGAGATCCGCGTCAACGATCCCCTGCCGACGGTCGAGCACGCCGTCAGCCAGGACACCATTGATCTCTGCGCCGTGGCGCACCTGGACTACAACCCCGTGCACACCGACGTCGAATGGTGCAAGGACGCGCAGGTTTTCGGCACGCCCAAGACGGTCGGCCACGGCATGTTCACCATGACGCTGATGACCTCGGTCATTCTGCGCGCCTGGCACCACGCCGGCGCCTTCGTGAACTCAATCGAAGCCAAGCTGACCCGCCCGGTCGAGGTCGGCCAAACGCTGCGCTGCGAAGGCACGGTGATCGAGTTGCATCCCCGGACGCCCGGCAAGAGCTTCGTGGTCATCGACCTGACGGCTTTCAACACCCAGGGCGCCACCGTCGCCGTCGGTCAGGCCCAAGTCACCGTGCCGGACTAGCGAAGGGCTTTCGCTGCGCTGCAACAAAACCCGTGACGCCTTGAATTTCATTGCAGTGCAGCGAAACCCAAGGCGTCACGGGTTTCGTTGCGTTGCGGTGGCGTGGGTTCTTTGCCTATTCCCAATTTGGCGCCCGCTTTTCCAGGAAGGCCGCCACGCCCTCCTGAAAATCCCGGGTCTGCGAAAGCGCGATGGCGGCCTGGTGGGCGTATTCGGTGCCGTCCTCGAGGGCCATGCCGCCGCCCAGTGTCACGGTCTTGCGGATGGCGGCTAGGGCCCGGGCCGGCTTGCGGGCCAGATCGGCGGCATAGGCCTGGACTTCGGCGCGCAGGCTATCGGCCGGGCAGAGGATGTCGACGAGACCGATTTCCAGGCCCTCCTGGGCCGTCAATATCCTGCCGTCGAAAAGATACTTGATGGCGGCGGGGCGGCCCAGCAGGCGGGCCAGGCTTTGGGTCGTGGCGATGGGCGGGATGAAGCCGATGTCGATTTCGGGGTGGCCGAGCCGCGCGTTGTCGGCACAGAAACGCAGATCGCAATGGAACGCCACCTCGAAGCCACCGCCCACGGCGGTTCCGTTGATGGCGGCGAGCACCGGCTTTTCGCTGTGCTGCAAAAGAGTCGCGATTTCAAGGCTGCGGTCGACCCACTCCGTCATGCCGGCCTCGTCGATGCCGCGGAAGACCTCGAGGTCGGCGCCGACGGCGAAATAGTTTTCCAACGAGCTGGCCAGCACCAGCACCCGCACCGCCGGGTCTTCCAAAACGGCGCTAAGCGCCCCGGGCAACTCACGCAGCATTGGCCAGTGCACGGCGTTGACGGGCGGGCGGTTGTAGGCGAACCAGCCGACGCCGTCATCGACGTGGAAGTCGACGAACTCGAAAACCATTTCGCGCCCCCTAAGTCGGCTGCAGGCCGCACCAGTCGGCGATGAAGAGTGCCATGGTCTGGGTGTTGCGGCGCACGGATTCGAGCTCCACGCGCTCGTTGAAGCCGTGAATGTTCTCCGAGCGCGGGCCGTAGACCAGCCCCGGCGTGTCGGCGTAGAGGCCGAAGAAACGGGCGTCGGTGGTGGCCGTGGTCGGGATCTTTTTCAGTTTCTCGCCGTTGACCGCTTCGTGCGCGGCGTTCAGTACCGCCTCGGCGGCGTCGGCGTTGGCCAGCTCGTAACCTTCGGCGAAAAAACCGTGGTAGATGATTTCGGGCGGCGAGTTGGCGAGAAACGAGTCTTTCTGTGCAGCCGCCCTGATCGTGTCCTCGATCTCGCGCCGGGCTTCGGCCAGGTCCTGTTCCGGGTAGGTAGCGATGCGCACGTCGAAGGTGCACCAGGCCGGCACGCTGGAGGGCCAGTCGCCGCCCTCGATGCGGCCGATGTTGAGGTTGATGGGGTGGTGGACATCGGCGTAGGCGGCGTGGCGGCGCTCGGGGCCGTTCCAGCGTTCCTCCAGCCCATGCAGCGCCTGCATCAGGGGAAACGCCGCCTCGATGGCGTTGGCGCCCGAGCCCGCCTCCAGCACGTGCACGGGGAAGCCGCGCAGCTTGACCTGGAACCAGAGCACGCCGATCTGGGCGCTGACCAGAGAGTCCCCCAGCGGCTCGGGGATCAGCGCCGCCTCGGCCCGGTAGCCGCGTTGCAGGCAGGCCAGGGCGCCGTTGCCCGTGCATTCCTCCTCGATCACCGATTGCAGGTAAACGTCGGCCGCCGGCTGGAAGCCCAGACGCTTCAGCGCATCCATCGAGAACACCATTTCGGCCAGGCCGGCCTTCATGTCGCCGGCGCCGCGACCGTACATCCAGCCATCCTCGATGCGCGGCTCGAAGGGCGGCGTATCCCACATCTCGACCGGGCCCACCGGCACCACGTCGATGTGGCCGTTGAGGATCAGCGAGCGCCCCGTCGGGTTCTCCACCCGGTGGCTGCCGACCACATTGAAGGCGTTGTCGTAGGAGACATGGACGGGCGAGAAGCCGGGCAGATGCTGGATGTCCTCGATGCGCACCTGCCAGCGGTCGACGCTATAGCCGCGGGCGCGCAGCTCGCGGGCCATGAAATCCTGGGCGGTTTGTTCCTGGCCGCGCAGCGAGGGGTAGGTGACCAGCTCGGCGGTAAAGGCAACCTGGTCGTCGAACGCCTCGTCGACGGAATTCATAATCTGCTTGGTCAGGTCGCTGGACGGCATGAGGGTTCTCCGGGCGCGAAAGTCTGGTGGGGACGGTAGCGCGGGCCTCAGGCGGCGGCAAGCTTGAGCCAATCGAGCGCCGCCGCCACGCTGTGGACCGATTGTCCGGGCGGTGCCGGGGGGCGCCGGATCAGGACCACGGGAATACCACGCTCGCGGGCGGCGGTAATCTTGCCGTAGGTGGCTTCGCCACCGCTCTGGCGGCTGACCAGGCCGTCGATGTCATGTTCGGCCAACAGCGCGCGCTCGTCATCGACACTGAAGGGTCCGCGGCCCAAAATCAGCTCGCCAGCGAGCGGCATGAGTTCAGCCGGGTTGACCAGGCGCACGAAAAACGTGATGCCGTGACAATCGGCGTAGGCCGCCAGTGCCCGCCGGCCCACCGTCAGCAGCACCCGCTTAGCCAGGCCGGGCAAGGTCGCCGCGGCCTCGGCGTCATCGGCCACCTCGATCCAGCGGTCGCCGCGCTCGGCCTGCCAGGGCGGGCGCAAGAGCATCATACGCGCCAGGCCGAGGCCCTCGCAGGCCTTGGCGGCCTGGGCCGAGATCTGCACGGCATAAGGATGCGTGGCGTCGACCAGGGCGGAAAAGTTCTGGTTTCGGAGGTATTCTTGCAGGCCGTCGGCGCCACCGAAGCCGCCTACGCGCACCTCACCCGGCGGCCGGCGTGGATCGGGCGTTTGGCCGGCAAATGAGGTGACGATACCGAACCCCGCCGCCTGCGCCAGCGTGGCCAACTCGCGGCCCTCGGCTGTGCCGCCGAGAATCAGAACCCTGGCCGGCATCTCTCACCTGTGCCTGAAAAAGGGGGACAGGGACCACTTATTGGCGCGCCTTATTCTAGCCATCGCTGCCGACCAATTGTCCCGTCCGGTCGAAGACCAGGATTTCGATATCGATTTCGCCGCCCACCGTTCGCCGCGCCGTCTCGCCGGCCCTTGCCGCCACCCAGTCACCCAGCCCCAGGCCGGCGCCACGCGCCATCTCCAGCACCTCGGCGGCGGTGTTCGCCTGGCGCGCCCGCGCCACCATGTCGGTAGCCGCGCCAAGTTCGGCCAAACCCTCGGCGAGCCACGCAAAGTCAACCTGGCTGCGCCCCGAATGGAGATCCAGACTCCCCTGGCCCAGCTTGACCAACTTGCCGAATCCACCGGCGATGGTGAGGCGCGGCACCGGGTTTTGGCGTAAGTACTTGAGCAGGCCGCCGGCGAAATCGCCCATTTCGATCAATGCTTCGTCGCTGAGGCCGTAGCGCTTCTTGACGGCCGCTTCGGAGGTCGAACCGGTACTGGCGGCAACGTGATCGAAACCGCCGGCCCGGGCGACGTCGACGCCCTGGCGGATGCTGGCGATCCAGGCGGCGCAGGAATAGGGGATGACGATACCTGTGGTGCCCAGAACGGAGAGCCCGCCCTTGATGCCCAACCGGCCGTTCATGGTGCGCGCCGCCAGGGCCTCACCATTCTCAATCGAAATCGTAATCTCCACGTCGGCCGGCTCGCCAAGGACAGCGGCGACCTCGTTCACAGTCTCGACCATCATGCTGCGCGGTACGGGATTTATGGCCGGCTCGCCGACGGCCAGCGCAAGGCCGGGCAGGGTCACCGTGCCGACGCCCGGACCCGCCCGAAAGACAATGCCGCTGCCGGCCGGGCTGCGCCTCACCGTGGCCAGCACAAGCGCCCCGTGGGTGACATCGGGATCGTCGCCGGCGTCTTTGACGATTCCGGCCGTGGCGCTTTCGTCTGCCAAGGCCTCGCGGGCCAACGCAAAGGCCGGCCGTTGGCCGCCCGGCAGCGTGATGGTCACGGGATCGGGAAAGCCGTCGCCCAGCAGCGCCGTATAGGCGGCACGGGTGGCCGCTGTGGCGCAGGCACCGGTCGTCCAGCCTCGTCTCAGGGATCTCTCGGGTTCGCTGCTCATCGTGCAATTAATAGGTCGCTACCGCCCGTTTGCCTAGGCGCTAGCCTGCGTGTAAAAACCTCGCCATGACGGAGTTTCCTTTCGCCTTGCCGGATTTTGAGCCGGGCTGGGTCTGGTTGGTCGGTGCCGGGCCGGGTGAGCCTGGGCTGTGTACCTTGTTGGGCTATCATGCCTTGCGAACGGCTGATGTGGTGATCTACGACGCCCTGGTGGGCAAGGAAATCCTCGAGCTGGCCCGCGACGGCGCCGAGCTGGAGTTTTCCGGCAAGCGCGGCGGCCGGCCCTCGCCGAGCCAACCCAACATCTCGCGCCGCCTGGTGCAGCTTGCCCGCGAAGGCAAGCGCGTGCTCAGGCTCAAGGGCGGCGACCCCTTGGTCTTCGGCCGCGGCGGCGAAGAATCGCTGGCCCTGGTCGAAGCCGGCGTGCCCTTCCGCATCGTGCCGGGCATCTCGGCCGGCGTCGGCGGTGCCGCCTATGCCGGCATTCCCGTGACCCATCGCGACGTCAATTCGGTGGTCACCTTTCTCACCGGCCATGCCTCGACCGGCGAGGTGCCCGATGGCATCGACTGGCAGGCCCTGGCCAAGGCCTCACCGGTGATCGTGCTCTATATGGCGATCAAGCACCTCGGCACTATCAGTGGCCACCTGATTGCCGGCGGCCGCTCGGCCGACGAACCGGTGGCGGTGATTGCCAAGGCCACGACGGCGGAGCAAAAGGTGGTCGAGACCACGCTCGGCCGCTGTGTTGCCGACCTGGCGCAAAGCGGCCTGGAGCCACCGGCCATCGTGGTCATCGGCGAGGTGGTCAAGCTGCGCGCCGGACTCGACTGGCTGGGCGCGCTGAGCGGCCGGGTGCTGGAAGCCGACCCGCTGGGACTGAAGAACCAAAGTGACACAGCCTGACGTCGGCGTTCCCGGCTTGATCATCGCCGCGCCCGCCTCGGGCAGCGGCAAGACGACGGTGACGTTGGGCCTGTTGCGGGCCTTGCGCGACTCCGGCGTCAAAGTCTCTTCATTCAAGGTTGGGCCCGACTACATCGACCCGGCCTTTCACGCCGCGGCCAGCGCCCGGCCCTGTCACACTATTGATCCCTGGGCCATGACGGCGGGCGGCATGGCGGCCGGTCTGCGCCAGGCCTCAGAGAGCGCCGAACTGGTGGTCGGCGAGGGCGTCATGGGCCTCTTCGACGGTGCTTCCGACGGCACCGGCTCGACCGCCGATCTGGCGGCATCATTGGGACTGCCGGTGGTGCTGGTGGTCGACGTGGCGGCCCAGGCGGGCAGCGCCGCGGCGTTGGTGCATGGTTTTACCGACTACCGATCCGATATCGATCTGGCTGCCGTCATCTTCAACCGGGTCGGCGGCCCGAGCCACATCGAGACCTTGCGCCGGGCTTGCGAGCCGCTCGACGTGACCATCGCCGGTTATCTGCCGCGGCGCGCCGAGCTGGCGCTGCCGGACCGCCATCTCGGCCTGGTCCAGGCGGCCGAGATCCCGGCGCTGGAGGAATTCCTGGCTGCTGCCGCGGCGGCCATGCGAGAGCATCTGGACGTCGAGGCGCTTAGCGACCTGGCCCGCTCACCGGTGCTCAGCAAGCGGTCGCCAAAGAGCGTGCCGGCGCTCGGCGGGCGCATCGCGTTGGCTTCGGATTTGGCGTTTTCCTTCCGCTACCCGCATGTTCTCGAGGACTGGCGCCGGCAAGGGGCCGAAATCGTGCCGTTTTCGCCGCTGGCCGACGAAGTCCCGGACGCCGCCGCCGACGCAATTTATCTGCCGGGCGGCTATCCCGAACTGCACGCCGGCCGTCTGGCTGCCAACGAAAAATTCCTGGGTGGCTTACGCCAGGCCGCCGAGCGCGCCGACATCTTCGGCGAATGCGGCGGCTATATGGTGCTGGGCGAGGGCCTAGTCGACGAGGCAGGCGAGCGCCACGCCATGGCCGGACTATTGCCGCTGGAAAGCAGTTTTGCCGAGCGCCGGTTGCACCTCGGCTACCGTGACGTCAAAACTGTCGCGGACGGACCGTTGGGGCCGTCCGGCAGTCGCTTTCGCGGCCACGAGTTCCACTACGTCACGATACTTAAGGAGCAGGGCGAGGCAGCGTTATTTACCGCCCGTGATGCCTCGGGCCGCGACCTGGGATCGCTGGGTCGCCGCCAGGGGCGGGTGTCAGGATCGTTTGTCCACCTAATCGCGGCGGCTTGACGCCCGCTTGCGGGACAAGCGCCGGCTAACACCGAAGAGCACTGCGATGGCTGCCATCGCGGCCAGGCCGATAAGCCATTCCATACCGTGCGGATGAGCGTGCACCTGGGCGAAGCCGGCCGAGGGGCTCTGGCCATGGGCCAGCGCCGTGGAGGCGCCGAGGCCGGTCAGTGCGGTGGCGAGAAGCGTGCGGGTGAGTGTAGGCATTCTTTCGGACTCCATTCAATAAGCGGTGTTGGGCTGAATCACTGGGCCGGGTTAGGCGCCAAACGCTTGTGGGCGTGGGCCGAAACGCCGCCGATCACCAGCCAGAACAGCAGGTTGGCGACCAGGGTAGCTGAGACGAAAGCGGCCGCCAATTCGGCCGGCAGATTGCCGGCCTCGAAACTTTCCGGGTGGGGCGCGCCGGCCGCGTGGGGGGCCGCGATGATGATGGCGCCGAGCACCTTGAGTGCCAGCTTCGGCGCCCACACCATCAAGCCGATACCAACCGCCGTAGCCAGCGCCGTGGCGGCCCACCAGATCTGACGCGCCTCCAAGTCGGCGTACTGCGAACCCGGCAGTTCGGGCGGCAGGCCCAAGGCCGGGGCCAGGCTGAAGGTGGCAAAGCCGGCCAATCCCCAAAGGTATCCTTCCCGCACGTCTTTGCCGGCCTTGAGGGCCAAGCCCGCCGTCAACATGAGCGCAAAGGCGATGCCGGTTAGCACATTGGCAAACAGCGTCAGACCGAGACGTTCAAATTGCAACGATGGCACGGCCGTCGTGCTTTCGTCGTGTCCGGCCTGGCTACCTTCGTCGTGGCTGTGATCCTGGTGGCCGGCCGCCGTCTCGAAGACCTCGGCCTGCGAGATCAGCGGCAGGACCTTGAAGACCTGGATCCCCGTAAGGAAGACTCCCGCCACCAGGCCGCCGAGTGCGGCGGCGAAGATGACGGCCCGGAATATCGCCAAATTTAGTGGCAGGGGAAGGCCGTCGCGTGGCGCGAATCGTGGGTCGCGTCGTGGATGGCCTGCGGCTGCGCAAATCCCACGCCGTAGAGCATGATCAGGCCGAAAACCAGGGCCAGCAGCGCCGAGGTCTTGACGCCGAGCTGTGCCGCCGGGGCGACCTGGGACGTGGATGCAAGCTGAACTGCCATGACGAACTCCTGTTTCTTTTGTCCAAACAAAAAAATCCTATCGCAGCGCCGAACCTTGGCACCGGTCAGGTCAGCAGTCCCAGGAGTTTGATCCTGAACCGCCGGAACGCCCCGTCCGACGCAGTCGGTCCTACGCAGCAACGGCAGGTCTCCTGGCTCACGGCTTGACACCTGCGGCAGGCCTTCCCGGGTTGTCATCTTCAGAAACCCAGTGACCGTCTAGTCGTCGCAGGCGAACCGTTCACAGTTGCGGGGGCAGCCCCGGCATTGGTCCAGTTTCCATAGTGGATTTTCAGACCGCACCGGGTTCCCTTTTCATCCCACATCGGGAACCGTCGCTTGGCCAAATAGGGCCATAGCCGGCGCACCCTGTCAATCAGATATGTTAGACAGTGGGGGCGTGTCCGAACCCCGTCAGGAAATCATGGCCGAACCTATTACAAACAGCCTTCCGCCCTTCACGCTGGTGCTCGGCGGCGCCCGTTCGGGCAAAAGCCGCCATGCCGAAGGGCTGTTCGCGGACTGGCCGGGAACCCGGGTTTACCTGGCCACGGCCGAGCCCGGAGACGCCGAGATGCAAGAGCGCATCCGCCATCACCGCATACGCCGGGGCGAGGCCTGGACGACCGTCGAGGAGCCGCTGGAACTGGCCGCGGCGCTGGAGCGAGAGGCGCACGCCGATCGTGCCGTGCTGGTCGACTGCCTGACACTCTGGCTGAGCAATCTGTTGCTCGCCGAACGCGACATCGAGGCCGAGGCGGCGGCCCTGTTCGAGACGCTGGGCGGCTGCGCCGGCCCCATCGTCATGGTTTCCAACGAGGTCGGCCAGGGCATCGTGCCGGAAAACGCCTTGGCGCGCCGCTTTCGCGACGAGGCCGGGCGTTTGCATCAGGGCATCGCTGCGGTGGCCGACAGCGTGGTCTTTGTCACTGCCGGCCTGGTGCAGGTTCTCAAGTAGCAGCGCCCGGTTTTCGCTCGGGATAGCTCACGCCAAGGCCCTGGGCCGGGTCCATCTGGGCGCCGTAGGGCGGTATGGGGAAGCGCAGGCCGGACTTGGCCAGGCCTTCCAACCCTTCGATTCCGCGGGCGAATTCGTCGGGCGGCATGGCCAGCAGCATTTCGTCGTCGGCCACGCCGCCATAGCGCCGCTCGGCATAACAGGGGATCGAGATCGAGGTCTCGCCGCTGGCCAGGGCTCGGCCCCAACTGTCGGAGCAGGCGCTTTCGCCGCAGATCGACATGTCGTAGCGCTTGTAGCGCTTCCACTGCAGGCCGTTGACGAAGAGGATGGTCTGGGCCGGCGTGCCATAGAACATGATGACGTCGGGAGGATCGAGCCGGCCCGAGCGCAAGGGCGCGGTCGCCAGACCGGAATAGCGCCCCGCCGGCACCCGTGTCATCTGGGCCTGGTGCTCACGCGCCGCCTCGCGGTTTTCGAACCACACCCCGTCCATCTGTTCGCCCGAAAGGTAACGATCCGCCGGCACGTTGAGGCCGATAACACCGCCGCAGTTGCCGCCCGGCATGACGTTGTCGACGGCAATGCCCAAGGTAAACCCGGCCAGGCGGCTTTGCGTCACCAGTTGGCAAGCGGTGAAGTGAACCCCTTCGGTAGGCCGTCTCAGGCCCGGTATCTTCTCCATCTCGGCCACTTCCTCGAAGTGCTTGAGGCCGATAGGCAGGGTTTTGATTTTCAACAGCTCGACCAGCTTCAGGGCCAGCGTCTTGAGGTTCTCGGCAGAGGTGTCGTATTCGCTCATTTTCCGTTTCCTATTCAAAGCAGCGCCAGGCTCAATTCCGGCAGCAGAACCACGGCGATCAGCACCAGCACCATGATGGCGGCAAAGGGCGCCGCACCGGCGAAGATATCGCCCAACGATATGCGGTCGTCGTCGAGCGTCGATTTGATGACGTAGACGGCAATACCCAAGGGCGGCGTCAAGAGGCCGATCTCGACGGCGATGATGGTGACGATGCCGAACCAGATCAAGTCGGCACCGAAGCCGGTGACGATGGGCAGCACCAGCGGCAACACGATGAGCATGATCGAGGTCGAATCGAGCACCGTGCCCATGACCAGCACGATGATGATGTAGATCATCAGGAAACCCGTGAAGCCGAGCCCGGCGCTCTCGATGCTGCCGATCAGCCACTGCGGCACCCCGGAAAGCGCCAGCATGCGGGTGTAGATCGAAGCCGAGATGATGAGGAACGAGATCGAAACGGTGACGTGGCCGGTCTCGACCAGCACCTTCCAGAAGCCGGCCAGCGTCAGCTTGCGCTTGCCCAGCGCCAGCAGCAGCGCCCCCAGCGCCCCCACGGCGCCGGCATCGGTGGGCGTGAAAAAGCCGCCGTAGATGCCGCCCAGCACGATCACGATAAGGCTGACGATGGGCGCCATCTTGGCCAGCATCTCGCCCCAGCCCATTTCGGCGCTGGCCGCCATGTGGCTGTCGCCGCCGCCGACGAAGGCCGGGAACCTGTGGGCCATGACGACGATGGCCAGGCCGTAGGCGATGGAGAGCAAGATTCCCGGTATGATACCGGCGATGAACAGCGCACCCACCGATTCCTCGGCCAGAAAGCCATAGAGGATAAGCAGCAGGCTGGGCGGAATCAGCATGCCCAGCACCGAGGACCCCGCCACCACGCCCACCGAAAAGCGCGGCGTGTAGCCTAGCCGCAGCATCTCCGGCACCGCCACCTTGGTGAATACCGCGGCCGAGGCGATGGAAATGCCGGTGATGGCGGCGAAGATGGCGTTGGCCGCCACCGTGGCGATGCCCAGCCCGCCCTTGATGCGATGGAACATGCGGTTGGCAACGTCGAAGGTGTCCTTGCCGATGTCGGAATGGCTGACAAGCAGCCCCATCAGCACGAACAGCGGCACCACGCCGAAGATATGGTTGGCAATGGAATCGGCGGCGGCCTGGGCCAACAGCTTGCTGGCCACCACGTAGCGGCCCTTGATGGCGAAGACGCCGATGAACGAGAGCAGCGTCAGCGCCACACCGACATGCATGCCGGCGTAGATCAGCACCACCATGCCAATCAGCGATACGAAACCGATTTCGAGGCCGGTCATGTTGTGCAGCCCCCCCACCCCAACCCTCCCCCACAAGGAGGGAGGGAGATCGCGGTGGCTTTTCTCCCGTTACTTCCCCTCCCCCTTGATGGGGGAGGGTAGGGTGGGGGTGTTTTTTTGGTAGTGCTCACGACGCCCGCCAAACCCGCCGGGCATCGCGCCAGGCCAGCAGCAGGAATTGAATGCCGGTGGCGGCACTGCCGATAAGGATGATCAGCTTGACCGGCCAGACCGGCGCCGTGAAGTCGCCGGCGGCGCCGACGTATTCGTCTATCTCCAGAGCCTTGGTGAAGTAGGGCAGGCTGGCCTGGAAGATGATGGCGAACAGCACCGCTCCGGTCAGGTGGTAGAGCGATTGCAAGGCATAGCCGAGGCGGGGCAGACGATTGGTTAGCCGGGTAATCAAGGCGTCGGATCGCGTGATGCGGCCGGCCCACAGCGTGTGCGCGAGCTGCAAAAAGACGATGGCCACGATCGACATGCTGACGATCTCGGTAACGCCGCGCACCGGTGCGCCGAAGGCCTCGCGGCCGAAGATGTCGGCGTTGATCAACACCATCAGCACGAAGATCCAGGCCGTGCCGATGGCGTTGAGAACGCCGGTCAGGCGGTCGAAGGCCAGCGGGTGGCGGCTGCCACCCGCGCCCTCTTCAGGCGAATCTGCGCTCAATCAGGCTATTCCGCCGACCAGTCGCGCGGCACCTTGACGCCCGCCTTGGCCAGTCCCTGCATGTAACCCTTGAGCACGGCCTTGCCGGGCAAACCCTTTTTCTCCAGGCCGGCTGCCCAGGCTTTTGCGATGTTGGGGATGGCCTGGGCCCAGCGCTTGCGCTCGGCCGCCGGCAGCTCGGCCACCTTGGCGCCTTTCTTGACCATGATGCCGAGCAGCTTGTCGGCCGCCGCCTGCTGGCCCTTGGCGAACTTGACGTCGTATTCGGCCGAGACCGCCAGGAAGATCTCCTTCACGTCGGCTGGGAAGCTCGCCCAGACGTCCTTGTTGATCGACAGGCCGCCGGCGAACTGCGAGCCGAAATTGACCTTGGTTATGTGTGGCGCCACTTCGAAGCACTTGCAGCCCCAAGCGCCGGTGGTGAAGGTCAGCGTGCCGTCGGCGACGCCGGTCTTGATATCGTTGTAGTAGGTCTTGAGGTTGCCGGCCACGGCCACGGCACCGGTGCCTTTGATCCAGTTGGCCGAGGGTCCCGGCGCCAGGATCTTGCGGCCCTTGAGGTCGTCGATCGACTTGATGGGGAAGGTGGTAAAGATGTGATAGGTGTCCAGAGCCGCGCCGGTCAGCATCATCTGGTTGTACTTGCCCCACGAGGCACCCATGGCCGGTATCGATTTCTGCAAACCGGCGATGGTCTTGGTCACCAGGCCGATGTCGGCAGTGCCGAACGGCGAGACATAGGTGACGTTCTGCAGCGGCAGCTTCGGCGCCTCGAAGATCGAGCCCACGAAGCCGACATCGACGATGCCTTCCTCGATGGCCTCCAGCACGCCACCGATCTTGGCCACGGTGCCGCCATAGGCCTCGGTCCAGGCGATGGTGTGCTTGCCGCCGGCCGCCAGGCGCTTGTTGATCTCGGGAATGAAGTACTCGTGCAGCAGCTTGACCCAGAGGAATATCGGCGGATGCCCCGCCGCCGCCGTCATCTTGAAGTTCTCGGCCCGCGCCGACCCCGATACGGCGACCACGGCCAACACCAGCAGCGCCACGGCGCCGCGCCAATATTTCGTCCCGCCCATCTTTTTTCTCCCTGTTTCCGATCCCTGGTTGGCCATTATTTGCAGACCCACCCTTGGATCAATAGTACGTCGGGGCGTGGGACGGTACAATCCAAGCCGACCGCCAACGGAGAGAATCGCCATGCCACGACGCTTCATCGACATCTCCATGCCGCTGGAAAACGGCGTCAAGAGCGATCCCGAGCCCTTCACGCCCAAGATCGAGTACATCAATCACCAGGCCTCGGCCGGGCAGATGACGTCTTTTTTCCCCGGCCTCGAAAAGGAGGACCTGCCTGATGGCGAAGCTTGGGCGGTTGAGCGCATCGAGTTGTCCACCCACAACGGCACGCATCTCGACGCGCCCTATCACTTTCATTCGACCATGAACCGGGGCGAGCGCGCCGCGACCATCGACGAGGTACCGCTGGAGTGGTGTCTCGGCGACGGTGTGAAGCTTGATTTTCGCCATCTCGACGATGGCCAGGTGGTGACGGCGGCCGAGGTTGAAACTGAGCTCAACCGCATCGGGCATGAGCTTCAGCCCTTGGACATCGTCGTCGTCAACACCCGGGCCGGTGAGCGCTACGGCCATGACGACTACGTGGCGTCGGGCTGCGGCATGGGTTACGAGGCCACCATGTACCTGCTCGAGCGCGGCGTGCGCGTCACCGGCACCGATGCCTGGAGCTGGGACGCGCCGTTCGTTCATACGGCGGAGAAGTACGTCGCCAGTGGCGATGCCGGGCTGATCTGGGAAGGCCACAAGGCCGGCCGCCACATCGGCTACTGTCATCTGGAGAAGCTGCACAACCTCGAAAGCCTGCCGGCCACGGGCTTTCAGGTCTCCTGTTTCCCGGTCAAGATCCGCGCCGCCTCGGCCGGCTGGACCCGTGCCGTAGCGATATTCGAGGACTGACAATGGTTGCCAATCCCGCGAATCCTACAAATCCCATCGACGGCTTCACCGTGGATCCCACTGAGCTCCAGTACGTCGGCGAGGACCTGCAGCGGCCCGAATGCATCCTGGCCGAGCGCGACGGCTCGCTCTGGGTGGCCGATGCCCGCGGCGGCGTCGTTCACATCCGGCCAGACGGCAGCCAGCGCATCATCACCCAATCCGTGGCGGGCGACTTTGCCGCGGCCAGTGACGAATCCAGGCGCTTTACCGAAGGTACGCTGCCCAACGGCCTGGCCTTTGCCGAAAACGGCGACATCTTGATTTCCAACTTCGGCACCGACCTTTTGGAAGTCATGACCCGTGAAGGCGAGACGCGAACTCTTTACGACCAGATCGACGGCCAGCCCATCGGCAAGGTCAACTTCGTGCTCAGGGATTCCAAAAACCGCATCTGGATCACCGTTTCGACTCGGGTCAAGAACTGGATGGATGCCGCCATCAGCCGCATCGTCGACGGCTACGTGGCGCTGGTCGACGAGCGCGGCATCCGCATCGTCGCCGATGGCTTCGCCTTTACCAACGAGATCCGCCTCGATGCCGCCGAGGAATGGCTTTATGTGGTGGAAACCACCGGCCGCAAGGTGACGCGTCTGAAGGTGGCGCCGGACGGCGAGCTCAGCCAGCGCGAGACCTATGGGCCGGAAGATACCGGCGGCTTCATCGACGGCATCGCCTTCGACGCTTTCGGCAATCTCTGGGGCACCCACATCCTGCACGACCGGCTGTTCGCCATCACGCCGGACGGCGATTTGCGCGTCATCATCGACGACACCGTTGCGGCGCCCCTGGAAGCCTTCTTCGCGGCCTTCGCAGAAGACCGCGCCACGCCTGATCACATGCTGGCCTGTGGTGGCAGCGTGGCGACATGGATGGCCAGCATCACCTTCGGCGGCCCGGATCTCCGCACCGCCTACATAGGCAGCTTGCGCGGCACGCGCATCCCTTATTTTCGCTCGCCTGTGGCCGGTCTGGCGCCGGTTCACTGGTAATTTTTGTTTTGTCATTCCCGTGAAAACGGGAACCCAGGTTTGGTTGGGTGGTGATAGTGATGGCCGAAAAATGACAACCAAAAAAGCCACAAAACCTGGGTTCCCGCGTTCGCGGGAATGACAAAAAAAACTGAAAAACCCGCTCTGACCTCGCTTTATTGAAGCCAGTCCGCCATTTCGTCGCGCAGCGCCGCGATGGCACCCGGCCAGTCGTTCAACGTCGGTTGGCGGAAGAGCCGCATGGTTGGGTACCAGGGTGAGCTCTCGCGTTCTCGCAGCCAGCGCCAGTCGGCCACCATTGATAACAGCACCCAGACCGGCCGGGCCAGCGCTCCGGCCAGGTGGGCAACGGAGGTGTCGACGCTGACGACCAGGTCGAGCTGGCTGACGATTGCCGCGGTGTCGGCAAAGTCGGCAATCTCCGGCGTCGGGTCGAAAAGCCGCGCGTCCACTTCGCTGGCGCCGAGCTGTAGTGAAACGAAGCTCGCCGGCAGGTCCAGCAGCGGCGCCAACGCCGTGGCCGGCAGCGAGCGTAGCTGCTCGTCCGGGTGGCTTGGCCGGCCGGCCCAGATGAGGCCGATGCGGGGCCGGGGCAGGGCTTCGAGGCGGTGCTGCCAGATCGCCACCTGGTCGCTCGGCGGCCTTAGGTAGGGGACCTCGGCCGGAATATCTTCGAGGCCTTTGAAGCCGTTGAGAAATGGCAGACTGAGCAGCGCCGCAGCGATCTCGAAGCCGGCCACCCGGCCGCCACGCGGTACCACCTCGACACCCGGCAGGCTGGTGCGCAAGAGCCGCGCCAGCTCGGGATGGCAATCGAGCGCGATATCGGCCCCGGCGGCCTGCAGTGGTGCCACGAAGCGCAGGAACTGGATGGCGTCGCCGAAGCCCTGTTCGGACCAGAGAAAGAGCCGCCGGCCGGCCGGGTCGCTGCCGTCCCATTGGCGCTCGAGTAGCGGCGATCGGCTGACGCGCATTTCCTCTATTGCCGGCCGCCGCTCGAAGCTGGCCCAGCCCTTGGCGAAATCGCCTCGGGCGAGCTGCATCATGGCCAGATGATAGGCGGCATCAGAATCGTCAGAGGCGGCAGCGAAGACGGCCTCGGCCTCGGCGAAACGGCCCAGCTGGCGCAACACCACGCCGGCATTGTTGTCGGCCCCGGCCTGGCGATAGAGCGCGAGCGCGCCTTCCAGGTCGCCACGCCGATAGCGCTCCGCCGCCGCCTCCAATTCCTTATCCATAAAACGCCATTTTCCAGGTCTCGCCGAGAGCGATAGTATGCTCCAAACGAGACGCGTCAAAACAGACATGCGGACATAAAGATGGAGGACTGCGGTGCTCAAAGCCATCACGGTACTGAAACGCAAACCCGGCATGGACGTGGCCGATTTCCAGCGCTACTGGCGCACCAGCCACGCCGACATCGTGCTGGCCATGGCCGGCCTCAGGCGCTACGTCCAGTCGCACCTGATTCTCTCGGGCTATAGCCGCGGCGAGCCGGTGCACGACGGTATGGCCGAGGTCTGGTACGACGACAGCGCCGCCCTCAAGGCCAACGCCCAAAGCCCGGAGTACGTTGCCGTGGAGGCCGATGAGGTCAATTTCATGGATTCCTCGGCGAACGTACTTCTGCTCGTCGAAGATCGCACCATCATCGATCAGCCGGCGCCGGTCGACGGCGTCAAGTGCGTCGAGTTCCTGCACCGCCGCGAGGGCATGTCGCCGGAGGATTTCCAGGCCCACTGGGGCGGCTCACACGGTGCCATCGCGGCGCGTATCACGGGCATCCAGCGCTATGTCCAGAGCCACGTCAAACTGGGCGGCTACCGCGGCGGCCGCCAGCCGGCCTACGACGGTGCCGCCATAACTTGGTGGGACTCGACCGAAGCCATGCGGGCCGCAGCCGACAGCGCCGAACTGGCCGCCACACGAACCGACGAGGCCAATTTTCTTAGGCCCGGCGGCAACCCCACGATCATCACCAAGGAACACGTGATTTTGTAGACCCTCACCGGGCGGGCGCATCCGCGCCCTTGGCCTCCGCCCCCGCCCCGGGGGGCGGCTTAGCTCGGATACCAGTGTGGTTTTTTTGCTGCTTGGTCTTGGTGCAACGGGAGCGACCGCGACCCGCCGCTACTGCGGCGCGCCCGCGCAGGCTGCGGGCCGAAGGTCCGCCGCCGTGAGCGACAAGACTCAACGGGAGCGACCGCGACCCGCCGCTACTGCGGCGCGCCCGCGCAGGCTGCGGGCCGAAGGTCCGCCGCCGTGAGCGACAAAACTCAAC
>PVBE010700860.1_pt1 | contig 42364 bp, 44 predicted proteins | sample 1631181 | NCBI WGS metagenome assembly PVBE01 (sample SAMN08397723, study PRJNA350692) | Marine metagenome, whole genome shotgun sequencing project. | isolation source: water | place: Pacific Ocean | collected 2012-04
AGGCCGAGGCGGCGGCGGCGGATCAGGACTTGACCAAGGAAGAGCTGCTAGCCCGCGGTGAAAAAGCCTACCTGACGTCCTGCGGCGCATGCCATATGCCCAATGGCGAAGGGACGGGCCCGTTTCCACCGCTCAAAGGCAGTCCTTCCGTAGACGGGCCCACGGTGGAACATATCAAGACGGTATTGAACGGCAAGGGCAACATGATGCCGCCATTCGCGGCACAACTGAACGACTTGGATATCGCCGCCATCATCACGTACGAACGCAACGCGTGGGGTACCGGCGCGGGTGATGTTGTGCAATCGGCACAAGTTAAAGCGGCCAGGTAGAAGACAGGAAGAATTTCGGGAGACGAATATGGGCACACACACGGAAGCAGAACATCACGACGGGCCGCCGCAAGGGGTTGCCCGCTGGCTGTTTAGCACCAACCACAAAGACATCGGCACCATGTACCTGTGGTTTGCATTGGCCATGTTCGTGGTCGGCGGCGCCATGGCGATGATTATTCGCGCCGAGCTATTTCAACCCGGTATCCAGATTGTGGAGCCGTCATTCTTCAATCAGATGACCACCTTACACGGATTGATCATGGTGTTCGGCGCCATCATGCCGGCGTTTGCCGGGCTGGCGAACTGGTTGATCCCCATGCAGATCGGAGCGCCGGATATGGCAATGCCGCGCATGAACAACTGGAGCTTCTGGCTTCTGCCTTTCGCGGCGCTCATTCTGGTCAGCACTTTGTTCATGGAAGGCGGCGCCCCTGCCTTCGGCTGGACATTCTACGCCCCGTTATCGACGACCTTCGCGCCCAAGAGTACAGATTTCTTCATATTTGCGGTTCATCTGTTGGGTCTGTCGTCGATCATGGCATCGATCAACATCATCACCACTATTCTCAATTTGCGCGCGCCGGGTATGACGTTGATGAAGATGCCCTTGTTTTGCTGGTCCTGGTTGATTACGGCGTTCCTACTAATCGCCGTCATGCCGGTGCTCGCGGGCGCGGTGACCATGATGCTGACGGACCGGAATTTCGGCACGAGCTTTTTCGAAGCGGCAGGCGGCGGTGACCCGGTGCTGTTCCAGCACGTGTTCTGGTTCTTTGGTCATCCGGAAGTCTACATCATCATTCTGCCCGGCTTCGGCGTGGTATCCGAGATCATTCCGACATTTTCCCGCAAGAAGATATTCGGTTACGCCTCGATGGTCTACGCGATGGCAGCTATCGCTTTCCTGTCGTTCATCGTCTGGGCACACCATATGTATACGACGGGTATGCCCGTGGCGGCGGAGCTCTACTTCATGTATGCGACCGTGATCATCGCCGTGCCCACTGCGGTAAAGATCTTTAACTGGATAACGACCATGTGGCGTGGCGCATTGACATTCGAAACGCCGATGTTGTTTGCCCTCGCGTTCGTTTTTCTGTTCACCCTCGGTGGTCTGACCGGTCTCATGCTGGGTATGGCGCCCGCCGATTTCCAATATCACGACAGTTATTTCGTCGTTGCCCATTTTCATTACACCATGGCTATGGGCGGGCTGTTTTCGGCCTTTGCGGCGATTTATCACTGGTTCCCCAAATGGACCGGGCGACGGATCAGCGAAGCTTCGGGGAAGATCCACTTCTGGGTGTCCGCGATTTCGGTGAACGTCCTATTCTTCCCGCAACACTTCGCCGGACTCGCGGGTATGCCGCGGCGCATCCCCGACTACAATATGCAGTTTACGGACTGGAATTCACTATCCACCGTCGGTGGTTTTGTTTTCGGGCTGGCGCAGCTTTATTTCGTTTACATCGTGATCCAGTCGATTCGTGGCGGTGAAGCAGTTTCCGATCCGAAAGTCTGGGAAGGTGCGACCGGGCTAGAGTGGACCGTGCCGACGCCCGCGCCACACCATACTTTCAGTGAACCGCCGCGGCTTGCGGCCGAGTAGCCCGTGGCTCGCAGATCTTGTCGTGGCGACGGCGATCGATTGGAATTCGGATGGGAAGAATGACGGTGAGTAATAGCGAAAAGAAGGTAAATGGCTATTTGCTCGCGTTTCTGCTGATCTTGCCGTTATTTTTCTACCTGACTTATATCTACGTTCATAGCATCTGAGACAAGCCCGGAACTCGGAAACAGAAATGCGTTTTTTGGTCATAAAGCTGGCAGCGCTCACCGTCGCGATGTTCGGCTTCGGCTTTCTACTGGTTCCCTTGTACGATGCGCTGTGCGTGGTTACCGGTCTCAACGGGAAGACGGCCGAAGCGAGGGATGAGGTATCGGTTCAACGCTTGGAACAACCCGATCGGGAGCGGTGGGTGAATGTCGAATTCGTCACCAATACGAACCGCCACATGCCATGGGAATTCACGGCGGTTAAGCGAAAAGTGCGCGTCCATCCGGGCGAAGTACACCGCGCGGATTTTTTCGTCGAGAACCCGACCGGGAGGGATATGATCGGCCAGGCCGTACCGAGTCTCGCGCCGGGCAATGCTGCGAAATATTTCAATAAAACAGAGTGCTTCTGTTTTACCCAGCAGCTTGTTAAAGCCGGTGAACGGCGGCGCTTGCCATTACACTTCATCATCAGCCCGGAACTGCCGAAGCGCGTCAACACCGTGACGCTGTCTTATACGTTCTTTGAGATCAAGGACGACAGCAACGACACTTGATGAACTGAATATAGCCACAACGCTCATGCAAATCGGAATACTGAATCGAGGTTGAATATGTCCAATACAGCAGCCGGATACTATGTGCCACACGGTACGAAATGGCCCATTCTGGGATCAATCGCACTGACTTTGATTGTGGCGGGATTTGCGAGTTCTCTGCCGACGCACAACGCCGACGGAAATTTCGGCGGTGCGGGTGTCTATTTCATGTATGCCGGGTTTGCGGTGTTGACCGTCATGCTGTTCGGGTGGTTTGGTACGGTAATCCGAGAAAGTGAATCAGGAGCTTTCAATAACCAGGTCGACAGGTCGTTTCGCTGGGGTATGGGTTGGTTCATTTTCTCGGAGGTAATGTTTTTTGCGGCATTTTTCGGCGTCCTGCTATATGCGCGCCAGTGGTCCGTGCCATGGCTCGGCGGTGCGGGCAACAACGCGATGACGAATGCACTGCTTTGGCCGGGTTACGAGGGAATGTGGCCGACCAATGGTCCCGGCGAAGTCGGTGGCGAATTCGAAGCAATGCCCGCCTGGGGTGTACCGGCGATGAACACGCTGATCCTGTTGAGTAGCGGTGTAACGGTAACCATCGCCCACTGGGGCCTCAAGCAAAACAACCGACCCAAGTTGATCATGGGATTAGGGGCAACCGTCGTCTTGGGTTTTCTGTTCCTGTTTTTTCAGGGTAGCGAATACATCGAGGCTTATCACGAACTGAACCTCCGCCTGGATAGCGGGATATACGGCACGACATTTTTTATGTTGACGGGTTTTCATGGAATGCACGTGACGTTAGGCGCGATCATGTTGACGGTGGTTTTTTTCCGCTGTCTAAAAGGCCACTTCACCCCGGATCATCACTTCGGATTCGAGGCCGTTTCCTGGTATTGGCATTTCGTCGATGTGGTCTGGCTCGGGCTGTTCATTTTTGTCTATTGGCTGGTGTAATCACTTTTTGCCGCTGCAATTCAAAATTCTGGTCATAGGCGCGCTGTTGCTGATCGTTTTCAGCCTCGGTAGCGGCCTGGTTTTTCTGGTGCGAGACAAGAGCGAGTCTACGCGCATGGTCAAAGCGCTGACGGTCAGGATCTCTTTATCCGTCGTTCTGTTCGGGCTGTTGCTGCTGGGTCGTGCCACGGGTTTTTTCGGTCCCGGATAGACGACGAATGAGTCGGGAGCTTCCCACGTATGCGGCGCGATCGGCCGGCGAGCACGGCCAAATTCCCTTCCCCGGCAGGTTTGCCTGAGCTTTCCGAGTTTCGATTTCGACCGACACTATTCGGCGGTATCGGCTTGCTTTTTCTGCTGCCGTGTCTAGCGGCCCTCGGGATTTGGCAGTTGCATCGGGCCGACGAAAAGCGGGCGATCGAGACTCAGAACGAGGAGCGCCGTGCTTTGGCACCAATAGTCTTGACGGCCGCCGACGAAGCGCGAGGTGATCTGCTCTATCGAATGGTAGTGGCCCGGGGCCGTTACTTACCCGGAAAGGTCTTCTTCCTCGACAACCAAATAAACGAGGGCAAGGCGGGGTATCATGTCGTATCCTCGTTTGTACTTGACTCACAAACTATGTTGCTCGTGAACCGCGGCTGGGTTCCGACGGGCACCGATCGCAGCCGGTTACCGGCGGTGAATACGCCGGGCGAGCGGCTCTCGGTGCTGGGCAGAATCCGCGACCTGCCCGACGTGGGCATCCGGCTCGAAAACTATTCGACTGGAGGATCGGCTCCGTGGCCGAAAGTAGTCCAATACCTGGAGGCGGAGCAGGCGTCCCAATGGCTTGGTAAACCAATATTACCGTTTTTGCTGCAATTGGATCCCGAACAGAACCATGGTTATAAGCGAAACTGGGCGGATCCCGTGATAATGAAAGCCGAGAAGCACGTGGCCTATGCGATACAGTGGTTTTCCATTGCGCTGGTCGCACTGATCATCTGTCTGAAGCAGTGTGTCCACCGGCGCGACGCGTGATTGAGTCGATTATGCTCGGTAATAAGAAAATCCTGCTGTCAATGGTAATTGTATTTCTCGGGCCGCTGGTCGCCGCCTGGCTATTCGTGGAATTCGGCCGGGACCATATGCCTCTCGGCGAGGCCGCGCGAGGCGAGCTGATTCATCCGGCGCGGCCGCTTCAGCCATTCGAAATTGAGTTACCGTTGAGCGGTAAGAAGCTCGACAGAAGTTTTTTTAACGGTAAGTGGACCTACGTCGTTTTTGCCCCCGGCTCCTGTGACGATTCTTGTGTAGACAATCTGTACAAAATTCGCCAGGTCCGGCTGACCCAGGGCGGAAACGAACGACGGATCCAACGGCTGATCGTATTTACACGCTCCGTCGACATCGATCGGTTTCGGGAAATCCTGAACGAACATATCGGCTTGGTCGTGGCAGAGGATACGCACCATTCCGTGGGTGGATTGAAGTCTCAGTTCGATACCGGCGGCGCATCTCGAGGTGTCGGCGATTCGATTTACATGATCGATCCGCTCGGCAACTTGTTTATTTTCTATCGGAACAACGCAGACCCGACGGATATGCGCAAAGATCTGACGAAATTGCTGCATTCTTCACAAATCGGTTAGGGAGCCTCTGATTCATTCCGGGACAGTCGAGTTGCCACCCAAAATCGTTCAGGTCAAGGTACGGCGCGGAGGCTATAGCCAGGGACTATTGGCAGGCGCCGCAACGCAGATCGCGACGATTTTGGTCGCAAGGCGACCTTCCATGAATTGATCAGAGGTTCCTTAGTACTTTGATGAAGAATGTGCTCGGTACGGTCGGCTTGCGGCGCTGCACTCTCTACGCTATTGCGCTGGCGATCGTAGCACTGTCGTTTTTTTCCGGAGGCGAAACGCAGTACGATAACTGGAGAGCCGTTCCGACTATCGTCGCCCCGACACTGGTTCCGATACTATTCTTCGTGCTAGCGCTGGATACGATGATGAGCTTCATATTCAGGGCTGACGCCAAAGCGGTGGCCGCTGCCCGTTATAATGCCGTCGTTACGATCAATCTGGTGGTGGTTTGTTTGCTGGTACTCAGCTGGTCTCCCTTTTTTGTAGCTTTGTTCTCGATTTAGCTGCACCCGGCCATGACGAGTCAAGACGAGAAAAAGGAAAAGTTGAGTATAGGCGCGATGATCGAAAGTATTTTTTCCGCTTTCCTGGGCGTCAGAGACTCCAAAAAAGGAAACGATGATTTTGCGAAGGGTAGCCCGGTTGTTTTCGTTGTCGCGGGGATCGTCGCGACCCTCTCGTTTATTCTGCTATTGGTGCTGATCGTAACGCTGATTGTTCCTTAAACGTCAAGTTAATGTCGCCTGCGGCGGGCTTCGCCTACTGGATACCGGGTCCGTCACCCCGGACTCGATCCGGGGCCGGGGTGACGCAGCCGGAGTATGCTCAGCGGTCATCGATCCGAAACTTATTGGTATTTTGGAACATTCAACTACCGCAACGTGTCGCTTAACAAACTAACCGAGGAACTCGAAGGGCTCGCCGATCCGAAGATCGCCGAACACTCCTCCCGTTTCTTTAAAACGGGACCCGGCGAGTATGGGGAAGGGGACTCGTTCGTTGGCATTCGGGTTCCGAAGCTCCGAGAGGTCGCTAAAAGATACCGCACGGTCAGTCGCGCCGATACCGTAACGTTACTGAAGTCGAAGTATCATGAGTACCGACTGATCGCTCTGGTGATCTTAGTTTACCATTCCCGGCGAGGTAACCGGCAAGACCGGCAAGCGATCTGCGATCTCTATCTGGGGCACACCGAGTTCATCAACAATTGGGATCTCGTGGATGGCTCCGCTCCACAAATAGTCGGTGGCTATTTCAGCGATCGCAGCCGCCGGCCGCTGCTAAAGTTAGCCAAGTCGCGGAACCTTTGGGAGCGTCGCATCGCGATCCTGGCAACGCTTCATTTCATCCGGCAAGATGACATCGACTCAACGCTTGAAATCGCCGAGTTGCTGCTGGACGATCCGGAGGATCTAATGCACAAAGCCGTCGGTTGGATGCTCCGTGAAGCCTGGAAGCGCCAGCCTGCGGCCGTCGAAAGGTTTCTACGTGCGCATTACAATCGCTTACCGCGCACTACGTTGCGCTATGCGATCTAACGTTTCCCCGAGAAGGTGCGGAAAGCGCATTTAAATGGGAATATCTGAGCGATTGGAGTCGTCAGCGCCCGGCCCGTTATGCGGTCCGGTGACATTGGATTTTGGTCTGTAAGCCTTAGTGTCGTTCAATCGAGCGTTCTTGCTTCGGAGGGGTTCGATTTGGCAGGCAAGGTATCAAGCAGGAGTAACAAAATGGGTATACATGCGGCATTTGCCACGGGCAAAGTTGCGGTCATAACAGGCAGCGCGGACGGAATCGGCCTCGCCGCGGCAAAACGGTTTGCCGGCCTCGGTATGAACGTGTTGCTGGCCGACATCGATCCCGCGAAGCTCCAAGAGGCTGTTGCAGAGGTTGGCGAAGAAGCGGCGGCGCACGGCGCGGAAGTCGCGATGCAACCACTCGACGTCTCTCGGTTCGAAGAAGTGGTCGCGCTGAAAGACCATGCGTTTGAGAGGTTCGGCCGAGTCGATGTGTTGATGAACAACGCCGGTACGAGCGAAAAGACGGGTAGCTGGTATGCGCTCGAGCAATGGCAGCACATCGTCGGGGTGAATATGTGGGGTGTTATTCACGGTATGCACGGCTTCACCCAGGCCATGCTCGATCAGGACCGGCCAGTCCTCATTATCAACACCGGTTCAAAACAGGGCATCACGAATCCACCGGGCAACCCGGCCTACAATGTCAGCAAGGCCGGCGTCAAAGCCGCAACCGAAAGTTTGCAGCACGCGCTCCGCAACACAGAGAACTGTCAGCTCAGTGCGCACCTGTTGGTGCCCGGGTTCACTTACACGGGATTAGTCAAACGACATGTTAAGGAAAAACCGGCTGGCGCATGGAGCCCGGAGCAGGTCATCGAATTTATGATCGATGGGATCAACCGTGGCCGCTTCTATATTATTTGCCCGGATAACGAGGTTTCCGAGGAGGAAGATGCCCGGCGTATTCTCTGGGGGGCGGGCGATTTGGCATACCATCGTTCCCCGTTGTCGCGCTGGGACCCCGCGTACGAAACCGCCTTTGAAGAATTCGAATTTGCCGAACCATAGGAATGTAATCGGGCGACAACGCGAGTGGTTCGGAATGAACTCTCCATTCCGGGCTTCCCGTTGCGATTCTCGGTTCAGCCTCAGTCGAGTTCATCCGTTAACGGGGAGCCGTAGCGCGAGCGGGGCCTACGGTTGGGAACCCGGGGCGCTAATCGTTCGCGGACGGCGCTTGTTTCTCGCGTAACCGCGCTCGGATCCGATCTTTGGCGGCACTGTCAATTCGGGGTCCGGCGGTACGCTCCTCGCGCAGTCGTTGCGCATACCTTCGCATGGCATGCAGTTGCTTCCGGTAGGCTCGGCAGGGTCCGCAGACGGCGTGGTGTATCCAAAGACCGATGAACTCGGCGACGGTCAATTTGCGGTCGAGAGCCGCAGAAGCCATTGTAGATGCCTTCTCGCAGTTCAGCATGTTTATGCTTCCTTAAACCAATTTCGGTCTAGGCAGGAACGCAGTTTTTCGCGACCGCGCGACAACATTACCCACAGATTGTTCGAGCTCGATATGCCCAGTATGTCGATGAGGTCGTCGGATTTGAAACCATCAATTTCGCGCATGACGATCAAGGTTCGAAGCTTCTCCGGCAGTTCGCCGATGCATTTCAACATCGCCTCGCCGAGGGCGGTGTTTTCCACGACCGCAGCTGGATCGCGCCATTCGCGGGGGCCGACAATCCAATGTCCGCTCGGATCAAATTTCGTCTGCCACTCCCGTTCGTCGATAGCATCAAGATCCATTGACTCCTCGCGGTGCAGTTTCCTGATCTGATCGACGATTTTGTTCTTCATGATCGAAATGAGCCAGGTCCTCGTACTCGACCCACTCTTGAAAGTGGCAAGGCCCTCGACCCCGGCGAGCAGTGTTTCCTGCACAAGATCCTCGGCGGCAGCCGGGTTGTGCACGCGTATCATCGCGTAGGAGTATAGTGCATCGCCGTGTTCATCTAACCATTGCTCCGGGCTATTGCTCGTTGTCACTACTTCCGTTGCCTATGGTGTTCTGCCGTTAGTACTATGGCCAACGCGTTAGCGCTTGGCAAGCCGCCGGCGGCAACACGCCGCGCTTTCAATCACGACCAGGGGCGGAAAACGTTCTGTGGGCGTGGGGTGGCTGCGATTTCGCTCGAAGTGGCATCATCGCGAGGGTCGTCTACGACCACGCGGTCACGCCATGGCGCGAAGCCCACGGGTTCGACATCGGTATTCTGAACCCCGGTATCTTCGCGCGGAGCGGCGGCGTCGACCCAAGGGCTGAAGCCGGCGGCCGAAGCGCCGTTGGCGGCCAGAACGAGCATTGCCGTTGCGACTAAGATTTTCATATTTGTTCTCCTGTTTGAAAATAGAATAAGTTAACGTTCAAGGCTTAGTCGTACGACGGCGCCGATCCTTACAAACTTTTTGGCGTTTCTTGCATCGAGGGAATGGCCGAAAGGCGAAACCCGGTGCGGCCCCGGCAATGCATGCGATGAAATCGGAAAACTGCCGATTCATGAGAGAACGCGGTCGGAGTCATTTAGCCCGGTCCGTAGCCCTGCAAAAGCCGGTCGGTTTCTTCCGGTAGAATATGGCGAAGCGTCGGTGGCCGAACTCGACGCCGCGATAGAATCTGCACGGTTATTATGGCGTTTGAAAGAATCTGCATTCTCGACGACGTGCCGGAAGGAGAGATGGCCAGCTTCGTTACCAACGACGGCACCGCGGTGCTGCCGACCATCCTGGGCAGCGGTGACGTCAAAGCCTATCAAGCGTACTGTCCGCACCAACAGATCCAACTGGCCGCCGGCCGCTTGGAAGGTGGCGTTCTAACCTGCATGGGCCACATGTGGCAGTTTGACGTTGCTACGGGCGCGGGTATCGATCCGACGAATTGGAGGCTTGCCGAGTACCCGGTGAGGGTCGACGGCGACGCGGTTTTAGTCGATGTCGTCGGTGTCGAACCGTTTCAAGCAGGAATATAGCGTGCCGTTACTTGGTAGACCTGCGCGTGATTCGAGCGGCAAAGGAATGCGGGGCGGATGCCTGAGAGGGAAGCCGAGTGGGTCGGTCCCCGGATTCGAGAAGGAACGGTTTTCGATTTGGGGCGTTCATAACCCGGCCTACGTTGCGACAATAATCGGGGCCGACCCGGTGGATCGGGCGCGCAAGATCGAAAAGGCTCTAAGTCTGCAAGGAGCAAGCCCTATTTCGAAAGTGCTCACGATGTCGCCACAGCCGGACACACATGCGCCCTCGTCCCTGACAGGGTGCCCGAATTGCCTGTCTTTTAGCGGCATTCTCGGGAGGGCTCCGCGACCGGCGGGGCTACTGCTGAGACGACGCTCCCGATGGTCTCGTCGATGCCGATAACGCCCTTGCATCTGGGCCCGGGATTCTTGGTCAAAGCTGTAGCCGGGGGGCGTTTGAGCTTTACGGTATTCGCGTTGAGCCAGGTATTCATGGATGTGGAGGTGATCGCGCGTCTGGTGCTGGGCGCCGACCGCCTCCATGGTTTTTCCAACACGGTCCTCGGCGCAACGGTCGTGTTGCTGCCGGCTGTTCTGGTGGGGCGTCCGCTGTGTCAATCCTTTATCGATTGGTTCACGCGGAATTCGAGTGCGAGCTTAGGCTCATTCGTTAACCCCGAGGAGCGGATCAGCTGGCGCGCGGCATGGTGGGGCGGTGTGCTCGGCGTCTATACGCATTGGTTCCTCGACGCGATGATGCACGCCGACGCCCAGGCCTTGTGGCCGTTCATCGACAATAATCCGTTGATCAATTGGCTTTCCATCGGACAAGTCAACTTGCTGTCTTTGCTGCTGATCATCGTCGGTAGCATCGCCCTCGGTATTGCCTCCGTCTATTACGGCAGGCGCACATGATCACGCGTGCTGATCTTTTGCGATCGACTATACTCGAAGAGTACGGGTTCGATTCTCGCGGCCAATAGTTGCGCCGCGTCGATGACGACTGTTGTTATAGAGGGACGCCACCCCCATGAGAATCTTCGTCATAGCCGACACCGGCCGGAGACTTGGCTTTCTAGTGAGCAGCTCGCAGCCGCCCGCGACGCGTGTTCCGCTGGATTGATCGATGCCTTCGGTCCTTCCTCTCGAACCGATGCGCTGGGTCCTGGTGCGCCTGGACGATAATGGGAACGAGCACGAAATGGTGCGATTCCTCACGCGCAAGAACGCCGAACAATCCGCCGACCGTTATACGCAAAAAGGACACAAGCAAGCGTACTTTGTGCGCGCGGCGAAGTAAGTACCTTTGGCGGTGGGCAGGTGCCTGGTCGCTTAGAGCGCAGGCGTTAGCCGAAGACACGAACGAGGTTATCGGGTTCGCGTCCCGAAGAGGAGGAATTCAGGCATGGCCGCTTACGTAATCGCGATCATCGATGTCAAAGATGCTGCGCGCTATCAAGACGAGTACGTCCCCCGCGTCGGACCGCTGTTGGACAAACACGGCGGTCAACTGCTGGCGGCCAGCGATGCCGTGGACGTCAAAGAAGGGCCATGGCCGCCGGGCCGCGTCGTCGTGATCGAATTTCCAACGAGGGCCGCTGCCGAGGCATGGTATGCCGATTCAGAGTATCAGCCGTTGTTGAAACTCCGCGGGGAGATCAGCGACGGTTTGCTGGCGATCGTAGACGGGGTCTAGACCGTACGCGCCCCGGCGAAGCGGAGATGTCCGGGCTAGGGCGACAACCGCCGAGACAGCGCTTTCAGGGTCGCAATCCGGTCCCGGCTCGACGGGTGCGATGACAGAAACGGCGTGGAGTTGCCCTTCGCCCGGCTGTACACCGCTTCGTGGAGGCGCACCGCTCCGTCCGCTTCATAATCCGCTTCGATCGCCCAGATCGCGCCGAGGTAGTCGGCTTCCCGTTCATGATCGCGGCTGTAGCGCGTCTCGAACGCCGTGATGGTAAGGTCCGAGATCAGACTGCCGCCGGGGACACCGAGCGTACTCAAAGCGACGCCTCCCAGCACCTTCATCATCCCACTTGTATTTTCGCGCGAAGACCGTTGCTCGCCGTGATGTAGTTTCAAATGCGCGATTTCATGACCGATCAGCGCGGCGGCGGCGTGTACGTCGAGGCCCAAGATATCGAGCATGGCAAAATTGATCCCGATGATGTTCTCATCCTTCTTTCCCCTGCCCGCGAATGCGTTGGGTTGGTCGCCGTCGACGATGATTAGCTCCGTTGACAATTCTGCCACCGCTTCGATGCTCGATTTCACCGCGTAGAGGATCCTCATCTGACTCGTGTCGACCCGCTTCATCAACCGTTTATCGCGCGTGCGCAATTCCACCTCGCTGCCGTCGGTCGCGGCAATGTCGCGGATGTTCCACTGGTATCTGAAGGGTTCGGCGGAAATATTTTCCGCAGCGGTGACCGCGATGAAAATCGTCAGGAGTCGCGGACACAGCCGTCTCCAAGAACTAAACGCGATCCTCTGGATCATCAGGAAGCCGCTTCTATTGAGACTTGCATAAAGACTGAACACCGGTGCACCGTAGGTTGGGTTAGCCCGAAGGGCGTAACCCAACAATTCGGCCATCCTGTTGGGTTACGCCCTTCGGGCTAACCCAACCGACGATATTCACGAATAAAGCCCTTCGATCGAGTCCCTCCTCGTCGGGTGCCTCAGCGTCCATCGTGGGCCGCAAACGGTCAATCGGTCGCGAAACGAAAAGTATTCACAGGGCCGTCACCGTTTACTGAAACTTTGCGTCCCATTGGTTCGGTATCGAACAATGCTTGCAAAGTCTCCGCGTCACTTTTTGCCACCGTCGCGAGGAAGCGCCGGTCGTCGCTCGTCTGTCGACCTATGATGTAGCCGATCGCGGGTTCTCCGCGGCGATAGGCTGCGACGTAACTCTCGATGACGCCACCGCCCTCGGGCGTTTCGGTCACGGGGGCGCACGGGAGATCCCGCAATTGTTCTTTCAAGTCGCTGTTGTCCACTGCCCGCCATTCGCCGTCCGGTACCGGACCATAGACGCCAGCCGAATGCTTCGACAAGTAGCCACCGTTGGCGATTACCAACGCATACGAGCCGGGCTCGCCACGGACCCGCGTCACCGCTTCGGCGATCGCGTGCATGCTGTAGTTGTTGCCGGGCCCGCCGAAAAACGGGAGCCCGCCGGTCAGGGTCAGATTCCGCTCGGTGGTCGGGTCGATACCCATAGCGACGCACGCGCTTAAGACTGCGATCGGAAAGCAGCTATACGCATCGATATGCGCGATCTCATCGATTGTCCGACCGGCGCTGGCCAGCGCCCGGCCGACGGCGAGGTTCTGGGCCTGCGAGATCGAAAGATCCGGCCGGTCGATCACCTTGACGTCATCGCAGTCGCCGTAGCCGCGCACCGACACCCAGCGGCTCTCCGGGATCCCCCATGCGCGCGCGTTCCCGACGGAAGTCAAAAGGACCGCCGCGCCCTGGTTCACCGCGTCCTGGGCCACCATCCATTTGGTATAAGGCTCAGACAGCAGATAGTTATCCGCCGATGGCGTCGCCAGATACTCGGCGCTGCGTTCGACAGGAAACTGCGCGTATTCATTTTCGGCTGCGACTCGAGTGAAGCTCGCAAATAATTCGCCCATCACCCCCCGATGCTGATCGATCGTGTGTCCCGCCCGGCGACGCCACGCATTTTCGCACAAAGGGTAAGCCTGTACCGGCAGGAACAAACCGTGCGCCATCTCGTATCCGCTGACCATATTGTCGGCGTTATTGATCGGCCAGAGATCGATGAAGTCGCCTTCGGCCTCTTCATTCAAGTTGAGATCGAAGCCGTTGCGCGCGGCGTATTTGATATTTGCAATCGCCTCGGCGCCGACCAACAAGGCTGCGCTGATTTCACCGCGGTGGATCCGCTCGGACATCTGGTTGACGAGCCGTTGCGGGGTTTGCCCGCCGGCGGCGCAATACGATTTCTCGCCCGGGTTGATGCCGATCCGCCGCGCGATTGATCCGGGAACGTTGTTGCTGGAACCGAACGGATTGCTGGTGATGGGGACCTTGCGGGTGGAATCCTCGAACAAGCGCGAAACGAACATGATGTCGACATGGGAACCGATCTCGGCATCGGCGCAGGCGTCGCGCAGCGCCCGCCGGCCTGCTTCTCCGGCGATGTCCAGCGCCGAAAGGAACGTCTCGGGTGTCGGCGTGTCGCGCGATACGAATTGGCCGACACCGACGATGATCGGGGTATTGTCGTTGTTCATGGGTGGATCGATTCCTTGTGCCTATGCTCTGTTTACACCATGCGTGGTGCACCGTAATGCCCCGCTTAATCGCAGCAACTAGATCGCGTCCGGGGCCTCGGCTCGCGGTACAAGGGCCCCTCGCCGCCGTTGCGGTGATCGCCCGAACTGGCCCTAAGACGACCAGTTCGGCTTGCGCTTTTCGGCGAACGCGCGCGGTCCCTCTACAGCATCGGGGCCGGCGCGGAGCGCGGCGACACTTTCGTACCGCGTGTCGATGCTTTCTTCCAGCGCCGCGACGTCGAGCGACCGTTTCACGACGTCGAGACTAGTACGGATCGACTGCGGCGAATTTGCCGCGATCGTTTGCGCCCACTCTAGCGAAGCGGCGACCGCCTGCCCGGGTTCGACGACATCGTTGACGAACCCGAGCGTTTTGCCTTCGGCCGCACCCACATGGCGCCCGGTCAGGATCATGCCGAGCGCATTCTTGACGCCTATCTGTCGTGGTAGACGCTGCAATCCCCCTGCGAGCGCCGCCAGACCGACCCTCGGCTCCGGTAGTCCGAAAACGGCGTTTTCGCTTGCGATGATGAGATCACAGGCGAGGGCGATTTCGAAACCGCCCCCGAGCGCGACGCCGTTGACCGCCGCGATCACCGGTTTCTTCCGGGCGAAATTGTGCGTCAAACCGCCGAAGCCGGTGTCCGGGATCTCAAGTTTGTTACCGGCCGCGGTAAATTTCAGATCGTTGCCGGCACTGAATGCCCTGTCGCCCGCACCCGTCATGATCGCGACGCGCGCTTGTGGATCCGCCTCGAAGGCCTGCATCGCGGCTTCGAGCTCATAGTTTGCCGGTGGGTGCAGCGCATTCATGACCTCGGGGCGGTTGATCGTTATGACGGTAATGCCGTCCTGCTCATTGATCGTGCAAAATTCGGGCATGGTTTTGCTCCTTACGTTTTTGTCTGGTCTTCGTTTTTGTTCCCGCCATCGGGCAACCAGCAACGTCTTACCGCCGTCGGTGGCCTTGATTCACAGGATCCCCGCTTTCGCGTTAGGTGGATCGTTAGTTCTTGCCAAGCGCGAAGACCCACAGGACCCCGCCCTGCGGTACGTCGACGTTGGTGCCCATGGAATCGTTGAGCATGGCCTGGCCGCGTGCCGCATCCACGCCCCAGCCCGATTGGACCGCAACGTATTGGATGCCGTCGATTGCGAATGTCGTGGGCACCCCGGTGACGCCCGAATTAGTACGCTGTCGCCACAGGATTTCACCGGTTTTTGCATCGAAAGCGCGAAAGTAGCGGTCGTTCGTTCCGCCCGCGAACACGAGCCCGCCGGCGGTCGTTAATACCGGTCCCCACATCTGCTGCGGGAACTTCGCCGTCCACTTTCTCTCGCCGCTCGCGAGATCCCATGCCTGTAGTTCGCCGATATGATCGACGCCTTCGGCGCGTGGATAAACCTCGATATCGGAAAGCGCCAGTCCCATGTACAACTCCCCCGGCCGATATTGTGCCGCCGAGGGGCTGAACGCACTGCACAGGTTTTCGTTGGCGGGAATGTACAGCAGACCCGTGTCCGGATTGTACGCCGAAGGCGGCCAGCTCTTACCACCCCACACCGCAGGGCAAAATGTGACGCGTTTGCCGAGTGCCGGGATTCTGTCCGGGTTATAGCTCGGTCGTCCGGTTTTCGGATCGATAGCGGAAAAGACGTTCTGCCGGACGTACGGCTTGGCATCGACGAAACGGATGGAGCGGGCGGCGCGGTCCAGTAGCCACAGGTAACCGTTGCGCCCCGCGTGGACTAGTGCCTTGATCGTTCTGCCGTTTCGTTCGACGTCGATGAGCAGCGGCGCGCTGGTTTCATCCCAATCCCAGGTGTCGTTCCAGTGGTATTGGTGATGCGCCGCAATCTTTCCGGTCGCAACATCAAGCGCGATCACCGAGGTCGCGTGTAGATTGTCACCGGGACGCGTCGCACCGATCCAGGGTCCGGCGTTGCCGGTACCCCAATAGGCAAGGCCCGTCTGCGGGTCGTAGTTGCCCGTTACCCACGCCGGCACACCGCCCCGTTTCCAGGTGTCCTCGGGCCAGGTTTCGTTGCCCGGCTCGCCCGGGCCGGGAATGGTGTACGTCTTCCACGCGGGCTCGCCGGTGACCGCGTCGAATGCCGCGACAAACCCCCGGATCCCGAACTCTCCGCCCGAGACGCCGACCATAACCTTGCCGCCGGCGATCAGCGGTGCCATGGTCATATAATAGCCGGAGAGATAATCCTCGACCTCGCGTTCCCACACCACCTCGCCCGTGGCGGCGTCGAGCGCAACGAGGAAAGCATCGACGGTAGCGAGATAGATTTTGTCGTCGTAGAGCGCGACGCCGCGGTTGGTCGGATGCAGCTGCATTAAATCGTCCGGCAGTTCGCGGCGGTAGCGCCAGCGTAGGTCGCCCTTGCCTGCGTCGAGCGCGAGTACCTGATTCTGCGGGGTCGAGATGAACATCGTACCGTTATTGACGATTGGCGGGGCCTGGTGACCTTCGTCGACGCCGGTGGAATACGACCATACCGGTACCAGGCTGTTCACGTTCGCGGCATTGATTTGCTGCAGTGGACTGTAGCCCCAACCGTCGTAGGTACGCCGATACATCAACCAGTTTTCGCCTTCCGGATCCGCCAACCGTGCGTCGGTCACTTTTGCGTAATCGCCGGCGCCAGAAGTGTTTAATGGCTGCAGAGCCAACAAAGAAAGGAATAGCGGGACGATAGCCTTGCGCATGGTCGTCAGCTCACTTTTTCTTGGGTCCGACTTTCCCGCTGAACGGTCCGGCGACTTTGAGCGCATTGTCCGCGCGCGCCAGCGGTAAGATGGGCAGGGGACGCGAAGCGGGACCGCCGATGACCTTGGCGCGCTCTCGCGGATCGAATTGCGAGGCATGGCAGGGGCAAAGAAAGTTTCGGGTGCTCGTGTCCCATTCGGTCACGCTGCACCCCGTGTGGGTACACACCCCCGAATAGGCGACGATGCCGCCGGTCGCGACGAGTCTTGTGTCGTCACTGAACTCATCTTCCGTGAACTTCACCAATAGGATTTGGTTGAGCCGAGACTTTTCACGTGCGACCCGGGTGCCCGGATCGCGCGGGTAGGCCAGAATGGGCGGTCCCCCGAGGGGTACGTCGTCAACGGTTATGGTATGCCCCCCGTGTTCCCACGAAGGGAAGACGATGTCATCGTCCGTCTGCGGTGGCAGTTTGCGGGGATCGTCCCGTTTGGCGACAGCCGGTCCGAACTTGAGCCCGACACTCCCGGCTACGACGCCCTGGAGTATGCGCCGACGGTCGATCGCGCGCCTCGCCGGCGCTTGTTTGGTCGGTCGGTCAGTCATCGTTATCTTGTTCTGAAATTACCATTTATCATGGTAGAGGTGCGGTCCTTACTTATCTGACGCCAACAGTACACGCAAAACTCCGCGTGATCGAATCGACGAGGGTCTACTAAGGTGGCGGCAACACAGCACGCGATCGAGCCGTCTTCTCGCTCGCACCACGGTGGCCGTGATAATCTGTAGCAGTGGACGTACCCTGCGGCTCTCGCGCCGGAACCTTATCGCCCGGAAGGGGGGAGACAGCGGGGTCGGCCACAGTGCAACGAACGAGATGAGTAGATAATTGAACAAGCAATCCACTTCCAAAAAAGCAACACCGCGCGCGGCTATCGGCGTGATTCAGAAGGGGCTCGCCGATACCGGATATATCTGCGGCGACAGCATCGCGACTGCCGTCTTTCTCGCACAACAGCTGCAGAAACCGGTCCTCATCGAAGGTCCACCCGGCGTCGGCAAGACCGAACTCGCCAACGCTACAGCCGCGCACCTGGCCAAGCCTTTGATCCGGCTGCAGTGCTACGAAGGACTCGACGAGGCGAAGGCACTCTACGAGTGGAAGTACGGCAAGCAGCTACTCTACACGCAGGTGTTGAAGGAAAAGCTCGGAGACTTAATGGCCGGCGCGCAAGGACTGCAGGCGTCGATGGATCGGTTGCACGAATTCGACGACACGTTTTTCAACGAAGAGTTCCTCGAGCCGCGGCCGCTGTTGAAAGCTTTATGGGCGGCCGACGGAGCGGTGCTGCTGATCGACGAAATAGACAAATCGGATCAGGAATTCGAGGCGTTTCTATTGGAGTTGCTGCAGGACTATCAGATTTCGATCCCGGAGATAGGCACAGTCAAAGCCAAGGTCGCTCCAGCAGTCTTTCTGACTTCGAACAATACGCGTGAGATCGGCGATGCGCTAAAACGGCGCTGCATTCATCTGTATATACCGTTTCCCGACAGTCGTCTCGAACAACGGATCATCGAATCGCGGGTGCCGGATCTCGAGGCCTCGGTACGGCGCCAGCTAGTCAGCTTCGTTCAGGAATTGCGTACGATCGACCTGAAGAAAGTCCCCGCCGTCAGCGAGACGATAGATTGGGCGCGGACCTTGTTGTTGCTGCACGCTGAGGAACTCGACCCGGAACTCGTTCGATCGACGCTGAATGTCTTACTCAAATTTCAGGACGACATCGAAAACGTAGATGCCGAAATCGCGAGTTTGACGCGGGCGGCGGTCGGCGCTCGTTAGCCCGCATTTCCCACCAGTCGGCGCGATCAGGACCCGGGATGCAGGCTTCAGCGCAAACCCCGAAGCCGTCACAAGAGGGCAAAGAGAACGCCAGGTTTAGTGAACGGCATTGACGCCAAACGAAGCCCATGACCCAAGTTCTCAGTGATTTCATCCGCGCGCTGCGTTCCGCCGATGTGCGTGTCTCGACGGCCGAGAGCATCGACGCCGCGGCTACGGTCGATGCGGTGGGATTCGACGACCGTTCATTGCTGAAAGAATCCCTGTCGCAAGTCTTGGCCAAGTCGGCCGACGACAAAGAGCGCTTTGCTGATTGTTTCGAACGGTTCTTTTTTGCCGAAGACATGCGCGGCGTCGATGTGGCTGGTGAGAATGAACCGGACACGGACGACGCCCGTACCGCCGCAGGCGAGACCGAGCTGCCCGGCGCCGCCGGCGAAGGCAGCGGGCTCATCGGTATGACGGCCGGAGGCAACCGTGCGGAGCTGCAAATAGCCGTCGCCAATGCCGCCCGTGAAGCGGGGGTCACAAACATCCGGCTGTTTACCCAGCGAGGGATGTACATGCGCCGGATCCTGGAGGGCATCGGCATCGAGGCGCTGGAGGCGGCTATCCGTGACGCCGCCGACGATGCCAGCGCACGGGGACTGCGAGAGCGCCGCGCCCAGCTTATCGAAGAAGTTCGCGATCAGGTCGATCGGCAGCTGCTGTTGTATACGGCGAACGCCTGGCCGGAATTGCGCGAGCAGGTACTGCAAAAAACGCCGCTCTCGTCGGTCGAAGTGCGCGATTTCAAATTCATGCAAGCGCTCGTCCGCAAGATTTCGAAGCGGTTGATCGCATTGCATTCACGCAAACGCAAGGTCGCGCGCCGCGGGCATCTCGACGTACGGCACACGATCAGACGCAACATCGAATATGACGGTCTGTTGTTCGAGACCGTGTGGAAGCGCAAAAAGGTGGAACGCCCGAAAGTGGTTGCAGTCTGTGACGTTTCCGGTTCGGTCGCAAATGCGGCGCGTTTTTTGCTGCTGTTTCTCTACAGCGTAACGGAGGTCATCCCGAAGGTGCGAGCTTTTGTCTTTTCGAACCAACTCGCGGAAGTCACCGCTTTGTTCGAGGCGGCTACGGCCGAGGATGCGATCGCCGAAGTGTTGCAGAAACACGGTTGGGGCTCCACCGATTACGGTCGCGCGTTCGAATCGCTCGAGGAAATCGCTTTGGACGATATCGATCACCGCACGACAGTTCTCGTCTTGGGTGACGCGCGATCCAACTATGGCGATCCGGGCGTTCGCCACTTGCGCAAGATCCGCGACCGCGCGCGCCGCGTGTTATGGTTGAATCCGGAGCCGCGCGCATTCTGGAATTCCGGCGATTCGGAAATGCGACGACTTGGCAGCGCCTGCGACCGGGTCGATGCATGTCGATCGGTTCAGGATTTGGAACGCCTGGTGAGCGAGCTGATGCGCACGGCGGTGTGAATCCTAACCCGGGATTTTGATTGCAGCGAGGCTGATTGTGAAGGATTCAGCAACCGGAATAGTCGTATGGGGGGTTGGCACGCCGCGGACGCTGCGCGTTTATTGGGCATTACATGAACTCGGTCTGGATTATGAAATCGAGCCGATCCAGACCCGCACCGAATCTATGGAGAGTCGGGATTTCCGGCGCGTCAGTCCCGGAAAAAAGATCCCCGGGTTCCAGCACCGCGAACTTCGTCTTACCGAGAGTGGTGCGATCACTCGCTACCTCATGGATTCCTTCGGCGCCGAGCAATGGAGCGCCGCCGAGCGGGCCGAGATCGATCGTTGGACGTTTTTTGTACTGACCGAACTTGACGCCACTGCTTTGTATGTCATTCGCCGTCACGAAGGTCTGCCGGAGATCTACGGCGAGGCTCCGGCGGCGGTCTCGGCGGCCTATGAATACGCCGCGCGTCAGTTCGACGTGCTCGAGAACACAATCGCCGACGGGCGAAGCTATCTGCTCGGCGAGCGTTTCAGCGAAGCCGACATCCACCTAGGTACTTGTCTCGACTGGGCGCGTTTTATCCCGATCGACCTTCCCGAGCACATTTCCGTTTATCACGAACGTTTACGCGGCCGCCCGGCGTACCAGGCCGCGCGGGCGGCGAATGGGCCGCCGCCGCAAACCTAGTCTGCGTCGGAGCAAAAGGTTTAGCTGTTTGCCGCGACAGCGGCCGCCTCGGTCTCGCGGTGAGCTCCCATCGAACTTTCTGTCACAAGGCATTCATAATCGGTTAACGTACGGCGTCGAAGCCAAGCGAAATCTGGAGTGTTAAGGCGATGCTCAACAAGTTCGACGATTTCCCGGTACACCAGACCGCCGAACCGCTTGCTCATCCGGCGACCAGCGATCAGAATTTTTACGATCGCACCTGGTTTAATGGCTATGCGAAAGACGGCTCCTGGTATTTTGGTGTCGGCATGGCGATTTACCCGCACCTGGGTATTCTGGACTGTGCATTTAGCGTAGTAGAAAAAAGTGGCCGGCAGCACTGCTTTTTTGCTTCCCGCCGCGCGCCGCTGGAGCGTACGGAGATGCACGTCGGGCCGTTTCAGATCGAGGTCGTCGAGCCTCTGCGGCGGGCGCGGGTCCTACTCGACGACAACCGAACGGGGATCAGCTGTGATCTCAGTTTTTCGACAAGAACCGCTGCGATCGAGGAAGCGCGGCAGACGATATGGAACGGTGCTCGCCGGATCGTAGATTCCACGCGCTTCGATCAGTTTGGCGAGTGGTCCGGCGAGATCAAGCACCCGGACGGGACCATCCTGGTCGAACCCGCGGAGTGCCGCGGCACGAAAGACCGCTCGTGGGGTGTTCGTAATCTCGGCAAATCGGCTGCCGTCGGCGCGCCGCAGCCGGCGGCGGCCCTGTTTTTTTTGTGGGCGCCGCTGTTTTGGGACGACCATATTTCGCACGCGATTTTTTTCGACGGACCACAAGGAGAACAAATTTGCCGGGAAGGCATCGTCGCGCCGCTCTACGAGGACGAAACAGCGGTCCCCGAAGGAGAGGACCCCGGCATTCAACGACTGCCCCGGATAAGTCACCGCCTGGACTATGTGCCCGGTACGCGCCTGATTGCCACGGCCGAAATTGATATGGTCGACAGGGAAGAGCACACGCGAACCATCTCATTCGAACCGTTGCTGAGGTTCCAGATGAAAGGACTGGGTTATTTCCATCCGGTTTGGCGCCAGGGTGTCTGGCAGGGCGAATTGGAAATCGGCGGTGAATCATTTGATCCGGCCGGGGTCGATTTAACCGACGGGCCCAATTTGCACGTGCAACAGGTGGTCGCCGTCACCGACGGTGCGCGCACGGGTATGGGCGTACTGGAGCATGTCTGTCTCGGACCTTACGCACCTTACGGGTTTACCGGTTTTTCGGCAGGCGCTTCGCTTTGACCTCCCCGACTTTGATTGCCGATCCCGCCGGTGTCAGTCGAGAATGGTTTACCGATGTGTTGCGCTACGCGGGCTACGATGCCGCCGTAAACTCGTATAGTGCGGAGCAAGTCGGCACCGGCCAGATGGGCCGTTGCTTTACTTTCGCCCTGGATGTGAACGGGGACGCCGAGGCGCCGCGGTCGCTCGTCGGAAAATTCAACGCCACCGACGCCGGGACGCAGGCTATCGCCAAAGAAGTCGGATGCTATATCAACGAAGTAGGGTTTTATCGGGACCTCGCGCCCGTGGTGCCTATTGCCACTCCCCAGTGCTATTTCGCCGACATCGCCCCCGACGAGATCGATTTCGTATTGCTGCTTGAAGACATGTCGCCGGCCCGCCAGGGTGATCAAATGGAAGGCTGTTCACTTGCGGTTGCGCGACAAGCGATCGGCGAACTCGCGAAATTGCACGCCTCGACGTGGAACGATCCGGCGCTCGGGCAATGCGAGTGGCTGAGTTCCCTCGCCGACAAACAGGCTGAAATCTACGAGAGCCAGCGTGACGTTACCGCCGCTTTTCTCGAGCGTTTCGCCGCAAGGATCGGCCCTGATGTCACCGCGTTGGTGGAGCGCATGCGGGGCGACGTCCGGAACCTGGTTGATTGTCTAAACGAACAGCCGACGGCGTTGATCCATTGGGACTACCGAGCCGACAATATCCTTGTCGACGAGCGGCGCGAACCCCCTGCCGTTACCACCGTCGACTGGCAAACCGTGACGATAGGCCCACCGACACAGGACCTCGCCTATTTCATCGGTGCCAGTCTTGTCCCGGATGTCCGGCGCGCGCACGAGCGGGCGCTGGTCGATGCGTATTACCGTTCGGTACTCGAACTCGGCGTCACCGGCTACAGCCGTGAACTATGCTGGCGCGGTTATCAGCTCGGCAGTTTTTCCGGCCTGACCATGGCCGTCAGGGCCGCGATGCTGGTTGGTGAAACGGAGCGGGGCAACGAAATGTTTGCGACAATGGCCCGCCGCCACGGGCGCCAGATCCTGGACATCGCCGCCGCCGACTTACTCTAGATACGCGTTCCAAAACATCCATCAGTTTCGGATTAGAGGCCGATCGCCTGGCATCATGATCGTCATACCGGCCCCGGATCAAGTCCGGGGTGACGGCGGTTGCGACAACGGTAAGAGTGAAGCATCTTTCGGAACAGTTATCTAGACCGCAAGTAAAGCGGGAGCCGGCCCTGACAACCGGCTTCGCGGGGTGTCAGCCGAGCTGTTTCGCGTACTCGTCGAGCAACGGCAGTACTACGTCCGGGCCTTCGGACGGCAGTAGGATGACGCCGCGCTTCACGCCTTTGTCCGCATGGTCCTTCATCTGGTCGGGCTCAAAGGCCATATAGAAGACGCCGAGGGCGACGGTTGCGGGGTCGCGCCCAATTGCTTCGCAGGCCTTCGTGATTTCGATCAAGCCGCTGTCAAATTCATGGGCACCGGCGATCGGCATCCAGCCGTCGCAGAATTCGGCGACATGCGCCGCCGTCTTCGGTCCGGCCGCGCCGCCCATCACGATTGGCGGGTGTGGTTTCTGCACCGGCTTTGGCCAGGCCCAGCTTTCTTCGAATTGCACGTATTGACCTGAAAAGCTCGCTTCGTCCTTGGTCCACAATTCCTTCACCAGCAACACTTTCTCGCGCAGTATTTCGCGGCGTTGTTTGAAATCGACACCGTGATTGCGTACCTCCTCGACACACCAGCCGTAACCGACGCCGAGTTCGAAGCGGCCACCCGAGATCATGTCGAGGCTGGCGGATTGCTTCGCCAACCAGATCGGGTCGCGTTGGGCGACGAGCGTGATCCCGGTGCCCAGGCGGATCTTTTCGGTCACCGCGGCGCAGGCCGCGAACGCGACGAAGGGGTCGTGGGAGCGCCAGTACTCCGGCGGCAGTGGTGGTGCGCCTTCGTTGCCGCCCCAGGGGGTCACGCGGCTCGTGGGTATGTGGCTGTGCTCGGGAAACCAGAGGGATTCGAAACCACGCGCCTCGGCTTCTTGGGCCAGCTCCACGGGTTGTATCGCTTGATCGGTGGGAAAGATCATCAAACCTAGGTCCACGGGTATTCTCCTTCTGAGCGTTGCTAGAGAGTGCGCAGGGTAGCCCGTTGCGGGTCTTAGGCAAAGCCTCCCAGCGTCGACCGCGAAGTTTACCGGGCCCCGTCCCAAAGCGCCCACGGCAGCCGATCATACCGAACTGACACCGGGCACAATCGTTCAGCTGACGTTTAGATTGCTACGATTATCCTTAGCGCCTATCATTCCGGTTATCTGTAATCGATAAAGCTTTTGACCAAACCGGTCGATAACGTGAACCTTAACCGTGACGACCGTCACAGGCGAAGGCGGGCGACAGCGCAAACTGTTGTGCCGGAGCCCAAGTCGTGTACGATTGCGCTCTGGTAACCCAATGCACATTGTCATTGCACCAATAGGAGAGAGGACCCATGAAACACACCTTAATCGCTTTAGCCGTTAGCGGCGTATTCGCGCTATTACCAATTCACGCCATCGCCGAAGATGCGACGAAGCTTGAGCGGATGGGCGAAGGGACTGTCGAGGCGGTGACCTCGCCCGGCCAGATCGTCGAAGGTATCTCGGAGGATGCCCAAGAGCATGGTCCCGTAGTCGGTACGGTTACCGGGACGGTCAAGGGTACCGCTAAAGCTGCCGGCCAGGCCGTTACGGGCGCCGCCAAGGTTGGCGTTGGCGCAGTCGAAACAGTGCTGAGCCCGATCACCGGCGACTAAAGATATCGCCAATCGGCGCTTTCGGGCCGACTGGCGACTGATCGGATATGCGGGAGTTCGAGCCGTCAGGCTCGGCCTTTTTTGTTTTCGCCGGCCAAAACGTCTTCGCCCGATTGTCACTGCGGGCATGGGTTAAGCTTAGCCCGGATATTTCATGAGGCGCAGACGGTGCTTTTGCTTACGCTTCGAAGCGCGTGGGTAATGCTGGGTTTGCGGCCCTTTAGGGTCGCAGACGCTGCGTACCGCGCTTGTTCGCTACCGCGGCGTTGGATCTCGGCCAACTTCGCCTGGGTTTGCGCTTCACTTTCGCCATAGCTACGGCTATGACTCAGGGTCCGGCGCGAAGCCCAGACGAACCTGTCCTTCGCCCGCATCCGCGGTCCTCATGAAATATCCGGACTAGTCCCGAAAAGGCGCCTCTATTACCTACCGCTACGGCATTCCCTAGAACCGTAACCGCCGAAGGCGAAGGCGCCTTGATTCGGTTCCGTCGACGCCGGGTTACGATATACCTATGACAACGCGGGGCTGGCAGTTCTGGATCGACCGGGGCGGTACATTCACCGACGTCGTCGCGCAACGCCCGGACGGGGTGCTTGTCACCCATAAACTACTGTCTGAGAATCCCGGGCGTTACGCCGATGCGGCGCTTCAGGGAATAAGAGAACTACTCGGACTCCGTCCGGACGTCCCGATCCCTGCCGATGAGATAGAGGTCGTCAAGATGGGTACGACCGTCGCGACCAACGCGCTGCTCGAGCGCAAAGGCGAGCGGACGTTGCTGTTGACGACGCGCGGGTTTCGCGACGCGCTTCGGATCGGTTACCAGAATCGTCCCGAATTGTTCGTCCGGCATATCGTTTTACCCGAGCTGCTATATGACCGCGTCGCGGAAATCGACGAGCGGGTGACGGTCGACGGCAGGGCGCTCTGCGATGTCGATCTGGCGCAAGCGGGTGACGTGCTCCGAGCAGCATACGACGACGGGATACGTGCCGTTGCCATCGCGTTTCTTCACGGCTACCGCTATCACTCGCACGAGGCGGCCGTCGCCGCGTTGGCTGCCGACATCGGTTACACGCAGATCTCGCCCTCGCACGCCGTGAGTCCGCTGATGAAATTCGTCAGTCGTGGCGATACCACCGTGGTCGACGCCTACTTGACGCCTATTCTTCGTCGTTACGTCGAGTCGGTCGCTGCCGAACTCGGCTCTGTCCGACTGATGTTCATGCAGTCGAGCGGCGGCCTTACCGAGGCCGCTTTGTTTCGCGGCAAGGACAGCATTCTGTCCGGGCCCGCCGGCGGCATAGTAGGCGCGGTACGCACGAGCGAAAGCGCCGGGTTCGAAAAGATCATCGCCTTCGACATGGGCGGCACTTCGACGGATGTTTCTCACTATGCCGGCAGTTTCGAGCGGGCTTTTGACACGAAAGTAGCCGGCGTGCGCATGCGCGTACCGATACTGCGTATCCATACGGTTGCCGCGGGCGGCGGCTCGATTCTGCAGTTCGACGGTATGCGGCTGCGGGTAGGTCCCGAATCGGCCGGCGCCGCCCCGGGACCCGCATGTTATCGACGCGGCGGTCCGCTCGCGGTAACGGACTGCAACGTCATGCTCGGCAAGATCATTCCCGAGTATTTCCCCCACACTTTCGGACCCGGCGCCGATCAACCAATCGATGCGGCGATCGTAGCCGAGAAGTTTACCGAGCTGGCCGCCGTGGTGAACGCTGCTACGGACCGCCATCAATCGCCGGAAGACCTAGCCGAAGGTTTCCTCCGTATCGCGGTTGAGAATATGGCGAATGCGATCAAGGAAATATCGGTTCAACGCGGCTATGACGTTACGGAATACACTTTGAGCTGCTTCGGCGGCGCCGGCGGACAACACGCGTGTCTGGTGGCCGACGCCCTCGGTATGCGGCGGATCCTGTTGCATCCTTTCGCCGGCGTCTTGTCGGCCTATGGCATGGGGTTGGCTGCGATTCACGCGATCCGCGAGTGCGCGGTCGAAGCCGTTTTCGATGAAGCGCTCCGTTCCAACCTGGACTCGACGCTCGATGGGCTCGAACTCGAAGCGCTTGGTGAATTAACCGAGCAGGGACTTCCACGGGATCGCATCGAACTGAAACGCAGGCTTTACGTTCGTTACGAAGGCACCGATACGGCCTTGATCATCGACTACGCCGGTAACGTCGACATCCGGCGGGAGTTCGAGTCGGCGTACCGCGGCCAATACGGTTTCGTCATGGCGGAAAAAGAACTGATTGTCGAAGCCGCGGCGGTTGACGCAATCGGTGAAATGGATCGGGCGCCGGCGCCGCAAGGCCGCGCCGAGCCGGTGCCGGTCGCTTCACCGGCGCCGCGCCCGGTCGAACACCGCAAGTTCTACAGCCAAGGCGGGTTCGGCGACGCACCGGTCTTCCTCCGGGAAGCGCTCGCGCCGGGTCACCGGATCGACGGTCCCGCCGTGATCATCGAATCCACGGCCACGGTCGTGGTCGAACCGGGATGGGTCGGCGAAGTACATCACGATCGCAGTCTAGTACTCAGCCGGGTGGTGCCGTTGGCGCGCGAACGCAAGGTTGGCACCGACGCCGATCCCATCATGCTGGAAGTGTTCAATAACTTGTTCATGTCCATCGCCGAACAGATGGGTGCAGCACTGCAAAACACCGCCTATTCAGTCAACATTAAAGAGCGGCTGGATTTCTCTTGCGCGGTATTCGATGCGCACGGCAAACTCATCGCCAACGCGCCGCATATGCCGGTGCACCTGGGCTCGATGGGCGAGAGCGTCGGCCACATCATCGAGGCACGCGGTGATTCGCAAAAGCCGGGTGATGTTTACGTTCTGAACGATCCGTATCACGGCGGCACACATCTGCCGGATGTTACCGTCGTGACGCCCGTTTTCGACGATGACGACACCGTCAAACGGCAACCGGAATTATTGTTCTATGTCGCCTCGCGCGGCCATCATGCGGATATCGGCGGTACTACGCCGGGATCGATGCCGCCGGACAGCCGCAGCATCGCCGAAGAGGGGGTTTTGATCGACAATTTTCTACTCGTCGAAGCCGACCGGTTTCGCGAGCACCCGCTGCGCGAGTTGCTGAGGCAAGGTCCGTATCCGAGCCGTAATGCGGATCAGAACATTGCCGATCTCAAGGCCCAGGTCGCGGCCAACAACAAGGGCGTAGCCGAATTGCGCAAGACGGTCGAGCATTTCGGGCTCGATGTCGTCCATGCCTATATGCAACATGTGCAAGACAACGCCGAGGAATCGGTCCGGCGCGTACTCGACGCGCTCGATCCTGGCAGCTTCCGCTACGAAATGGATGACGGCAGTGTCATCGCCGTGACCGTCGAAATCGATACCATCGCGAGATCGGCGACGATCGATTTTTCCGCAAGCTCACCGCAGACAAGGTCTAACTTCAACGCGCCCGCCGCCGTCTGCCGCGCGGCGGTCCTTTATGTGCTCCGCAGCCTCGTTGACGACGATATTCCGATGAACGACGGTTGCCTTATCCCCGTCGAGTTAATCATTCCCGAGGCGTCGATACTGAATCCGCGCCCGCCGGCCGCGGTCGTCGCCGGTAACGTCGAGACTTCACAATGCATCACCGACTGTCTTTACGGAGCGTTCGGGGTGATGGGCGCGGCGCAGGGGACGATGAATAATCTGACGTTTGGCAACGCGGCGCATCAGTACTACGAGACCATCTGCGGCGGATCCGGTGGCGGCCGGGGATTCGACGGCACCGATGCCGTGCACACCCATATGACGAATTCACGGTTGACCGATCCCGAAGTGCTGGAATGGCGTTTCCCGGTACGGCTGGAACGCTTCGAGATTCGCAGCGGCAGCGGCGGCGAAGGCGAGTATCGCGGCGGTGAGGGCGTGCATCGCGAGATCCGGTTTCTGGAACCGATGACCGTTTCGATTCTTTCCGGTCATCGTCGAGTCCGCCCCTATGGGATGGCCGGCGGCGGCCCGGGCCAGGTCGGGCGCAATTGGATCGAGCGGCGCGACGGGTCGGTCGAGGTGCTTGGCGCGACCGCCCGCTGCGACGTCGAGGCAGGCGACATGGTTGTTATCGAAACGCCGGGCGGCGGGGGTTACGGGGACAAGGGTCGGAGGTAAGTCCGACCCCTTCGATTTCTAGGTTTCGGTACGACGAACAAATACGCCGACAGCTCCGATGGCACCGACGCACAAGAGCAAGGCGCTCGGTAAGGGGATAGTACTTGCGGCAACTACCACGATCGGCGTGATCTGGATAAAGTTTTGGTCTAGATCAGCATCGAATTGGATGATCCCCGGTATGTCCAGCCATATGGTTTCGATCTGAGTCGATGTCAAATCCATATTGGCGGTGTTGATGGTGCCGCGCATCAGATTATCGGCAGTGCCGTCATGCTCGAGATCTAAGTTGTGTCCTAATTCGTGTGAGTACAGGACAGTCCCGAAGTCACCTTCGGTAGCAGATGCGATTTCTATCGCGATCGTGTTGCCCCCTTGACTCCCGCATCCAATGGCAGCGGGGCCTGCTGAGCCACACCAGTTAATCTCTTCAACGAAAAACATTTCTACGATGCTGCTGTCGGGGACAAGATTTGCCGAAGTCAGCATGCTCCACTCCCCTGTGTCGTCGATTTCGACCAGCGAGGCATTGACGTACTCGAGCTCCGGACTAAACCGGATGTCAATATTCTGTGTTCCTGGTTCGATTGGGTCGAAATCGAGATCGAAAATGGCACCCATCCCCGTCTCGTTGGTCGGGACCATGGCCGCCCAACTCGGCATCGCGGCGAGAGTCGATAGTAGAAAAAAGATGATCAGCGAACGCCTTGACGTTGATCCGCTGACTACCCTCGAGCGAAAAGCGGGCGAGGTCTGCACTTTACGATTTCCCTTTTTTGTCACTGCCTGAGCGGCCGCTTTTTCCAAGCGTGCCTTTTGCGGGCAGTATACGGATCCGGGCAACGAAAGGCAGCGCCGGGTCGTAGTAAAGGTCCAAAAGTGTGGAATACCTCTCATAGATTGTGTACCCGGCGAGGTACGAGGTGTCTGCCGTTGATGGCAACCGGAACCAAAGCTGCCGGAAGCGCGCCAAATGGTCGAAAAGCGAGACGCCGGAGATCGGGCCGGTTAGGATGCGTCTGGAAAGGAAGTCATAACGAGAGCAGACGGGGGAAGGACATGAACGAAAACAAAGCGGCAAAAGGCAAAGCGGTAATGGAAAAACTATTCGGGGCGGTGCCGGAATCGCTGCCGTTTCCGCCTCGTTTCAGCGATTACACCGTCGAGCACTTGTTCGGCGACGTTTGGCAGGGCGAGGCCCTGGAGCTAGAGGAGCGTTCGCTACTGACCTGCGCGGTGCTCACCGCGCTCGCGCGCGAACCCGAGCAACTGATCCATTTCACCGGCGCGAAGAACCTGGGAGTTTCGCGTGAGAAACTCGAAGACATGATCACCCACGTCGCTCACTACGCGGGATGGCCGGTCGCGGTGGGGGCGTTCCGCAGTCTCGATCAAGTGTGGCCGGTAGAGGAATGAGAGGGTAGGTTTAAACGTGCACACTCGATAATTGATCCGAAATATCGATCAATTTCGTCATGCCGGACCTGGTCCGGCATCCAGTAGAAAAAGCCCGCCGCAGGCGGACATTGTTTGACTGGACCCTGGAGCTAGGATCGCTCCTGCGGTCCTGTGCACTTCCTACGTCTGATGTGCACGGATGCACAAATGCCGAGATGGCAGGATGCCAGAGAGCGGCCCTGTAGGTCGCAAGTCCGGGGTGACGGCAGGAGGACCTGCGAACAACGTGAAGCGCATTTCGGATCAATTATCTAGTTCACCGATGTATGATGGCGTCTGCTATCGCTCATCCGGATCGGGGAGGCAAACACGATGTCCGAGCCCGCGGCGTACGACGCGGCCCGCCTGAAGCGCGACGCGCGATTAGTCGAGAAGGGTAACGTTTTCGAGGATTTTGATGTCGGTCAGGTGTTCGAACACCATTGGGGCCGAACCTTGACCCAGGCCGAGAACGCCCTGTATTCGACTCTGACGCTTCATTTCAATCCGCACTATTTCAACGTCGAATATGCCAAGGCGCACGGTCACGCCGACACCTTGCTCAACCCGCTTCTGATCTTCAACACCGTCTTCGGCTTGAGCGTCGAAGATCTCAGCGAGGCCGGTATGGGACCGTTTCTCGGCGTCGAGGCACTGACCCACCACGGGCCGGTCCTCGCCGGCGAAACCCTGAGTGCGCGCAGTACCGTAGTAGCGCGTCGCGACACGAAGAAATGGCCGGATTTCGGGATCGTCACCTGGCACACGGAAGGCTTCCAGTCCGACGGCGAATTGGTGATCGACTTCCAACGTTCCAACCTCATCAGGCGCGGGCGATGAGCGCCGACGAACACCGCTTCATGACCGAGGAACGAGTGATGATCCGGGAGGTCGCGCGCGCGTTCACCATGGACGAGGTGCTGCCGGTGGCCAACGAGCTCGATCCGATCCAAGGCGAGATCCCGCAAGCGTTGCGGAACAAGCTTGCCGAGATGGGATATTTCGGGATCCGTTTGCCGGAGGAATACGGCGGTAGCGGTCTGGGCTGTTTCGAGTACTGCCTGATTGCGGAGCAACTCGCGCGCGGCTGGATGAGCGTCGCGAGTCTCATCGCGCGCGGCAACGGTACCCTGATGGTCGATCTCCTGACCGAAGAGCAGCGCCAATCCCTGCTGCCGCGGATCGCGAACGGCGATTACCTGGCGGCGATGTCACTGTCGGAGCCCGATACCGGATCCGACCTCGCGTCGATTTCCTGCCGGGCGGAACGCGACGGCGACGAGTGGGTGATCACCGGTAATAAATATTGGTGCACGTTCGCCGACGGCGCCGACTATATTGTGCTGTTTGCGCGCACGGCACCGTCGCCCGACGAAAAGCGTCGGCACCTCGGTATCAGCACCTTCATTATCGATAAAGAGCGCGGCAAATTGCCTCCGGGCGTACACGGTAGCGAGATCCCGAAGATCGGCTATTTCGGTTGGACGACCTGGGAACTCGCCTTCGACGGATTCCGTTTGCCGGCGGCCGCGCAGATCGGTGAGGAAGGAAAAGCCTTCTATGCACTCGCTAAAGGTCTCGACGAAGCCCGCGCACACACCGCCGCGCGTTCCATCGGTCTGGCGCAGGGCGCGCTCGAGGATGCGACCGCGTATGCGCAGGAGCGGATGCAGTTCGGTCATCCGATCGCCGAGTTCCAGGCGATACGTTTCAAACTCGCACACATGGCGAGCGAGGTCGAAGCCGCCCGTCAGTTGTTGCATTATGTCTGCGATCGCATCGATCAGGGAGAGCGCTGCGACAAGGAAGCTTCGATGGTGAAATACTTTGCGAGCGAGATGTCCGAACGTGTCACCAGCGAGGCCCTCCAGATCCTTGGCGGCGCCGGCTATACGAAACTGCACGCGGTCGAGCGCTATTGGCGCGATGCACGGCTGACCAAGATCTTCGAGGGGACCTCGGAGATCCAGCTCAGGATCATCTCAGACAACCTGCTGGGTAAACCAGCTGCATAGGTCAGGTTCATGGCGCAAGATAAACCGAGTTCGCTTTACTTCGAGGATTTCACCGAAGGCGAGATCCTCCGCCACGCCCGGGGCAAAACTTTGACTGAGATGGACCAGGTGTTAATTACGAATCTCGTCATGAATACGGCATCGGGACATTTCGACGAACACGTCATGGCCGATCACATGTTCAAGCAACGCGTCGCTTTTGGCGGCGTAACGATTTCGATGATTATCGGTCTCGCGGCTCAGGATACCGCCGAGAACGCGCTAGCGGAGCTCACGCTCGACAATATGCGGCTGAGCAATCCGGTGTTCCACGGCGACACCCTATACGCATATAGCAAGGTGGTCGCGAAAGAGGACGCCGCGCGCGAAGACGCGGGGCTCATCGAATTCCACCATTGGGGCATAAACGAAAAAGACCAGATCGTGTTCGAGGGCGACCGCCGCGTGCTCATCAAGCGGCGCACTCACTGGGTAGAAGTGGGCCAATGACGTGGGGTTCGCTCCATGATTTGACGGTTCTCGATCTGACGCAGATGTTGGCCGGACCGTTTTGTAGCATGCTGCTGGCGGACCACGGCGCCAACGTGATCAAAGTCGAACCTCCGGAAGGCGACCTCTCACGATTGATCGGCCCGTTCTTTACCGACGACGATGAAAAGGCGTTCGGAGGGTATTTTCAGAGCGTCAATCGCAATAAACGCAGCGTAGTACTCGATCTGAAGTCGGCGACCGACCGCGACACCTTCAAAGCGATGGCTGCGCAGGCCGACGTGGTGATCGAAAACTTTCGCGTCGGTGTGATGGAGCGTTTGGATCTTTCCTACGAAACGCTTGCCGGGGCCAACCCGCGGCTGGTATACGCCGCGGTCCGCGGTTTCGGCGATCCGCGTACCGGACAGAGCCCTTACGTCGAGTGGCCGGCGTTCGACGTGGTCGCTCAGGCGATGGGAGGATTCATGGGGATCACGGGAGCCGATGAGCCGACGAAAGCCGGTCCGGGGGTCGGCGATATCGTGCCCGGCATGCTGACCGCCTTCGGGATCCTCGCGGCGCTCCGCCATGCCGAGAAAACAGGCGAGGGGCAGTTTCTCGACGTACCGATGTACGATGCCGTGCTCGCTTTGTGTGAACGCATCGTCTACCAGCATTCGTACACCCGTGCGATCCCCGGCCCCGAAGGCAATCGCCACCCGCTGGTTGCGCCGTTCTCCATTTACCGTGCGAAAGACGGTCATGTCGCGATCGCGTGTCCCGTCGATTCGCACTGGCGTCAACTGGCCGCCTTCATCGGGCGGCCGGAGCTCGGCGACGCTCCGGATTTCGCCACCGTCAAAGAACGCATCGCGAATGTAATCGAGCTTGATGCGATCATAAATGGCTGGACCCGGGTTCGGACCAAGGCCGAGATCGCCGTTACGCTGGGCGGCCAGGTACCGTTCGGTCCGGTCAACAATATCGAGGAGATCTACGCCGATCCGCACGTACGATCGCACGGCATGCTCGTCGATCTCGAACTCGAAGGCATCGCCGGGCGGGCCGTTGTCGCCGGCACCCCCGTGCGTCTCCAGAAAACGCCTGGGGGCGTCCACAGGCGAGCGCCGCACCTCGGTGAACACAACGACGAAGTCTTGGCCGAGTTTGGTATCTGATAATTAACACTCGACGGGTTGGAGCACTAGATATGAAAAACCACGACCGACCGCAAAGAATCCGACGCTGCGAACTCGCGGTGCCGGGCAGCAGCGAAAAAATGATGGCAAAGGCGGCGGCAATGGATGTCGACTATGTGTTTCTTGATCTCGAGGACGCGGTTGCGCCGTCAGAAAAGATCGGCGCGCGCCAGAACATCGTCAAGGCGCTGAACGAATTCGAGTGGGGCCGCACGGTGCGCAGCGTTCGTATCAACGATCTCGAGACGCACTTGGCTTATGAGGACATCATCGAAGTCGTCGAGGGTGCTCGTGAAAACCTCGACGTCATCATTATTCCGAAAGTCCGCACCGCGTTCGACGTGCAATGGGTGGCGCTGCTGCTCGACCAGGTAGAAACGAAGCTAGGCATGGAGAAGACGATCGGCCTCGAGGTGCTCATCGAGGAAGTCGAGGCGATGGCGAACGTCGAGGCGATCGCCGCCGCTGATCCCCGACTCGAAGCGCTCATTTTTGGCGTAGGAGATTTTTCGGCGGCACAGGGAATAGACTACGAGGCTCTCGGCAGCGGTTATGACTACCCGCCGGATGTGTGGCACTACGGCCGCAATAAGATCACCATCGCGGCGCGCATCAACGGGATCGATTCGATCGACGGTCCGTATCCAAATTTCAAGGATGCAGAAGGTTACGTCCGCGAGTGCGAGCGCGGAAAATTCCTGGGCGCGGTCGGCAAGTGGGCGATCCACCCGTCGCAGATCGCGCTGGCTCAGGCTGCGTTTACCCCGGATCCGGAAATCGTAGCGCATGCGAGAAAGCTAAAGGCGGCATACCTGGAAGCAGTGACCGATGGACGTGGTGCCGCGCAGGTCGACGGGGTACTGGTCGACGCGGCGTCGCTGCGCTTGTTCCAAAACGTATTGGACATGGCCGATCGCATCGGCATGTAATGAATGGAGGGAGAGGCGAAGTGAAATTGGGTGTCATGAGTTTCAATACGGAATACACGATTAGGGCGGATGACCTTGCGGTGGCATGCGAAGAGCGCGGGTTCGAGTCTGTTTGGTTCCCGGAGCACACGCACATCCCGGCGAGCCGCGAAACCCCGTGGCCGGCCGGCAGCGAATTGCCGAAGGAATACATCCATATGTCGGACCCGTTTGTCAGTTGTACGGCAGCCGCGATCGCGACGAAAAAGATCAAAGTGGGGACCGGGATCTGTCTGGTGATCGAACACGATCCCATTGCACTGGCGAAGACAGTCGCCACGGTCGACCGTTTGTCCAACGGACGCTTTCTGTTCGGCGTCGGCGCCGGATGGAATCGCGAGGAAATGGAAAACCACGGGACGCCCTACGAAAAGCGTTGGAAAGTCCTCGAGGAAAGAGTCCGGGCGATGAAGGAGATCTGGACCACCGAGGAGTCCAGTTACCACGGAGAGTACGTAAACTTCGATCGCATCTGGTCTTATCCGAAGCCGGTGCAGCAGCCGCATCCGCCGGTCATCCTCGGCACTTTTGGCTCCAAGTGGGGACGGCAGCGGGTTGCCGATTACGGCGACGGTTGGATCCCGATCGATATCTTTCACGGCGATCTCCTCGCCGATGTCGAGGACTTGCGGCAGCGCCTCGTCGCTGCCGGACGTGCGCCGGAATCGGTTTCGATCTCGATGTTTGACGTCTTCGAGACCCCGGCTGAGGACCTCAAGCGGTTCGCCGATATGGGCTGTATCGAACGCGCGATCCCGCGTTGTCCCACCGAAGATCGCGATACGGTGTTGCACTGGTTGGACAAATACGCCGAGATCGGCCGGGAGATTGGCGCGATCTAGCCCGGACATTTCATGAGGCGCAGACGGCGCTTTTGCTCACCGTTTGATACGCGTGGATTATCCTGGGTTCGTGGCGGTTTACGGCCAGAGGTAATATGTACCTCGCTTGTCCGTTACCGCGGCGCCGGCGCCCGGACCAACCTGTCCGTCGCCGGCATCAGCGGTCCTCATGAAATATCCGGGCTGGCCCGCATTCGGTGTATTATCATGGGTTCGGCGGGGTTGTAGGCCAACGAGTGGCGCAACCCGGGGAGTTATGGCCGCCGGAGCCCTAGTACCAAGCACTTTCGCGAGGGGCCCACCGGCCGGAACCGCGCAACCGTCGCCCGAAAGAAAACAAATGAACCCAGATCTAGGAGACCGACCATGCCTGAAGCTTATATCATCGACGCCGTAAGGAGCCCGACGGGCCGGCGCAAGGGCAGCCTCGCCGACGTTCACGCAGCAGATCTCGGCGCCCACGTCATCCGCGCGATCGTCGATCGAAACCCGATCCCGGACGAAGACTACGACGACGTGATCTTCGGCGCGATCGACGCGCTCGGCCCCCTTGCCGGCGACGTCGCACGTACTTGCTGGTTGACGGCGGGTTTGAGTGAAGGCGTACCGGGCGTTACCATCGATCGTCAGTGCGGCTCGTCCCAGCAGTCGGTGCATTTTGCCGCCCAAGCGGTCATGTCCGGAGTCAACGATGTTGTCGTCGCCGGCGGTGTGCAGACGATGACCAAGATCCCGATCGGTTCGGCGGCCGTCGCCGGTGGCGCGTTTGGTTTCGCCGATCCCTTTACCGGATCGCCGGCGTGGGTGGAACGCTATGGTGAAGATCCGCCGACTCAGTTCAAGGGCGCTCAGATGATGGCGGATCAATGGGATCTCTCCCGCAAAGACATGGAAGTCTTTTCCCTGGAGTCGCATCGTCGCGCCCTGAAGGCTATCGAGGACGGCCGTTTCGATAAGGAGGTCGTACCCTATAACGGGCTCGCGATGGACGAAACCCCGCGCGAGACGTCGCTCGAAAAAATGGCCGAACTCGACACCATTTTCGGCCTGGGCAAGATCACCGCAGCGGTGTCGAGCCAGACTTGTGACGGATCGTCGGCGATCCTGATCGCCTCGGAGGACGCGGTCAAGCGCTATGACCTGAAGCCGCGCGCCCGGGTCCATCACATGAGTGTCAGGGCGGAAGATCCGATGATCATGTTGACCGCACCGATATCCACGACTCGCCTTGCCCTGGAAAAGACCGGCATGAAACTCGAAGACATCGATCTCGTCGAGGTCAACGAGGCGTTTGCCCCGGTTCCGATGGCGTGGCTGAAGGATATCGGTTATCCCCACGAAAAACTCAACGTCAACGGTGGCGCGATTGCGCTCGGTCACCCGATCGGCGCGACCGGTACCAAGCTCATGACAACCCTCCTGCACGAGCTGGAACGTACCGGCGGACGTTACGGCCTGCAGACCATGTGTGAAGGTGGCGGCCAGGCCAATGTCACTATCATCGAGCGGTTGTAGGCGTTTCGGGTGTATGAGAACTCGGCATCGGTGACGGGTGAGAGCGGCCGAGCTTTCGTAATGAACCACTTCATGTCGGGATAGGGCACTAGATAACTGTTGCGAAATGCGCTTCAATTTCATCGTCATTCCTGCGAAAGCGACCGCCATGGCCGCTCCTTGGCATCCTGCCATCGCGGCATTTGTGCCTCCCTGCACGGCAGATGGCGGAAGTGCATTAAGGCTGCAGGAGCAGCCTATGCCAGGAATCCAGTTGAAAATGTGCCGCTGAAAGCGGCAGCTTTATTGACTGGATGCCGGATTGAATCCGGCATGACGGTAAGCACGCTCATCGGTCAATCCCGAATTAGAAAGTGATCGATATCTCGGATCAATTGTCTAGATTCGCCACGAGGTGGAATAATATCCCGCTGCAAGCGGGTTTATTTGGCTGGCTCCCGGTCTACGCCGGGATGCCGTACCGCGATCCCATAGCGTCCCAATGAGGAAAACCAAATGATCGTAGAGCAAATATGGACGGGTAACGCCTACCGCAATTTCAACTACCTGATCGTTTGTCCCGAGTCGGGCGAGGCGATGGCCGTTGACCCGCTCGATCACGAAAAATGCTTGCGCGCGGCTGAGCAGGGGGGTTGGAAGATCAAATACGTGCTGAATACGCACGAGCACTTCGATCACACCGGCGGCAACGAAGCCGTGATCGCGGCAACAGGAGCGACTTTGCTGGCGCACGCGAATGCGAAAGACGCAATCCAGGGGATGGACAGAGGCTTAGCGGCTGGGGACGTGATAAAGATCGGCAGCACCGTCGAACTCGAAGCGCTCGATACGCCCGGACATACCATGAGCCACGTATGCCTTTTATCGCACACCGAGACCCCGGCCCTGTTCTGCGGTGATACGCTGTTCAACGCCGGCGCGGGTAACTGTCACAACGGCGGCCACCCGGCAGAATTGTACGACACTTTCGGCGGCCAACTGGCGAAGCTGCCGGACGAAACGTTGATCTATCCCGGGCATGATTATATCGCCAGCAATCTCAACTTCACGCTCGATCGCGAACCCGACAACGAAAAGGCCAAGGATCTGCTCGGCAATGTCGCGGATCAAGATCCGAATGCCGCGCTCGTATCCACGCTCGCGATGGAGAAAGAAATCAATACCTTTTTCCGTCTCCAGAATCCGAGCGTCATTAGGCGCTTGCGCGAGGCCTTCCCCGACTTACCCGACGATCCCGATCCGAAAACGGTGTTTTTGAAGCTCCGGGAACTCCGCAATAGCTGGTAGCGCAGGTGCCGTTTTCCGTTGAAGATCGAGGGGATGTTCTGGGTCGACCCTCGAGATCCGCGATCGCCCGCCGTAGAAAATACGGCGTTTTCTTGCTTTTACCGTTTAGACGATGGTGGCGCACCGTTCGTCAATGTCGATGGATTTCCAGATAACGGGTACCTCGCGGGCGGTTCCCGCAGAGCACCGGCCGAGCGGTTTTGAAGTCCGGGGCTTCAACCTTGCTCAATTTTCCGCCAATGTTCACATTTCCGCTTCAGTGCGGCGCCGACGGGGACTAGAATTGTCTAATGGCAACTGAAGACTCCAAGCCCGCCACCACGCCGCTGCTTGGCGAGTACCTCGGCTGTTCGACCACCGATATCGAAGAAGCCCTGCGCCGCGAAGCGGAGCAAGGCGCACGAGAGTGTTCACGCGTCGGCAGCGCGCTGGTCGCCAGCGGCCGGGTTTCCCGCGACGACCTCGTCGCCGGGCTTCAGGCTCAACGAATCGATCGATTACGCGCGTGTACGTTGTTCGATGGCCTCGAGGAGGCGGAGTTGCAGCGCTTGAGCCGATGCGTCACCGAAGCATCGATCGCCGCCGGCGAAACGTTTATCGAGCAAGGCGCCGTCAACAACTACCTGCACGTGCTCGCCGCCGGCAAGCTCGAGGTCTATCGCCTGGGCGACGACGGAGAAGAAATCCATCTGGCGGCCGTCCTGCCCGGCGAGCTCGTCGGCGAGATGGCCTATTTCTCGAACGGGGTGCGTTCAGCGTGTGCGCGCGCGCTCGAAGATTCGCAGTTGCTGCAGTTAGACTTCAGCCACCTGCCCACGCTGTTCGGCACGATCCCGCGTTTGACCCAGGCCTTCCTTGGCATGGTTACGCACCGCCTGTAGCACAGCAATATCCTGTACGAGGAGAATCAGTACCGGGCGAAAGCCGCTCAAAGATCCCTGTCTCAGCTCAACGAGTTCCTCGACATGTCCGAAGCCACCGCGCTTGGCGTCGGTATCGAGGGACTGATCAAGAGACTCGTGCATACGGCCAGCAACCTGATGAATGCCGACCGCGCCTCGCTCTTCCTGATCGATCCGGTGACCGGGGAGCTTTGGTCAAAGGTTGCCGAAGGCGCGGACGTCAAGGAAATCCGGATCCCCGCCGGCGCAGGTGTCGCGGGTTGGGCTGCCCAACGCCGCGAGATGGTCAATATTCAAGATGCCTACGAAGATGAGCGTTTCAGCCAGGCGGTCGACAAGAAGACCGGGTATCGAACGCGAACCATTCTTTGCGGACCGGTCAGCAGCCTGGACGGTGCGACGACAATCGGCGTCGTCCAAGTGATCAACAAGCGGACTGGGGTCTTCACCAAGGACGACGAGGCGTTGTTTCGTGCTTTTTCACATCAGGCGGCGGTCGCGGTTGAGAATTTCAGCCTGTATCGCAAGATGGTCGCGAGTCACGAGCGTATGTCGATTCTGCTCGACATTGCGACATCGATCAGTCAAACGCTGGACCTCGGCACTTTGATTTCGCGCACCGTCGGACTGCTCACGGAACTCATTCGTTGTGAACGCAGTTCATTTTTCGTACTGGATGAGGAGCGCGGCGAATTGTGGTCAATGGAAGCTCACGGATCCACGCCAAAGAGATCCGGTTCCCGGCCAGTGCCGGGCTGGCCGGCCACGCGGCAACCCGCCGCGAGGTCGTAAACGTACCGGATGCCTATGAGGACGATCGCTTCAATGCCGAGTTCGACCGGAAATCCGGGTTCAGGACCCGGAGCGTGTTGTGCGTCCCAGTGTTGAGGCACGATGGCCGCGTCACCGGGGTTACGCAGGTCATCAACAAGGAAGGTGGCGCCGCCTTCGACGCCGAAGACGTCGAATTGCTGAAGGCGATCGCGTCGCAATTGGCGATAACGGTGGACAACGGCAAGCTGCACGCCGACGCTGTCAACATGCGAAATTACCTGGAGAATGTTCAGGAAAGCATCTCTAACGGCATCATCACGCTCGATGAGGATTATCGACTGGTTACCGCGAACCCGGCGGCGCTGGAGATCTTGCGGCTGGGCGGTGAGGTCGATTCGGTTCGCGGACGCGACCTTCGCCTCTTGATCGGGGCGCAAAACGAACCCGTCATTGCGCTCCTCGACGAGGTATACCAGCTGCGAAGGAGCGCGGTTCAGTTCAACATGAGCGTGATGCTCGAGGAGCAGGAGAACACGGCGAACATCAACGTCCTGCCGCTGGTCGACGCCGAGAAAGGTTTTCAAGGTTTGGTGGTCGTGGTCGAAGACGTGACCAGCGAAAAGAGAGTCAAGTCAGCGCTAACCCGTTATATGGCGCAGGATATCGTCGAGCAGATGCTCGCCGATCCGAGCCAAGAGGCCCTTGGCGGGGTGCGCAGCGCGGCAACGGTTCTGTTCAGTGACATCCGCGGGTTCACTTCGATCTCTGAGCAGCTCACGGCCGAAGAGACCATGGATATGTTGAACGAGTACTTCACGATCATGGTCGAGGAAGTGTTCAATAAACACGGCGTACTCGATAAGTTCATAGGCGACGCGTTGATGGCGGTATTCGGCGTGCCCTATCCGCAGGACGACGACGCCGTGCGCGCCGTCCACACGGCGTTGAACATGGTCGGCGCGCTCGACCGTTTCAACGAGAGCTGGATCGCCAAAGGGCACGACCCAATTGCCATCGGCATCGGCGTCAATTCCGACGAGGTGATCTCCGGCAACATGGGCTCGCAAAAGCGGATGGATTATACGGTGATCGGTGACGGAGTGAACGTCGCCTCACGACTCGAAGGGCTCAACAAACAATACGGCACCACCGTTCTCGTTTCGCATGCGACCCGTGAGCAAGTGGGCGGTGAGTTCCGCTTGCGGTGTGTCGATCACGTGATCCTCAAGGGCAAGACGGACGCGACGCCCGTCTATGAAGTACTCGGGATCAAAGACTATCAGCCCAGCGCCGCCGAACTGGCATTTGAGACGGGTTTTGATGCGTACCTGCGCGGGGAATTCGACGCGGCCATCACAATGTTCGCAGCCCATGTCGATGAAGACCCGCCGTGCCGTGTATTTGCCGCGCGATGCGAGGCCCTGAGGGCCAACCCCCCGGCCGCGGATTGGAACGGCGTGTGGGTCGCAAGCGATAAATAGACCGGCGTCTTCGCCTTGACCACACCTAGGGAACCTCTGATTAATTCGTGGAACGCCGCCTTGGGTCCAAAATCGTCCGTCTCGGCGTTGCGGATCTTGCCAATAGTCCCTGGCTAACGCCTCCGCGCCGCGCCTTGAGTCGAACCATTTTGAATCACAATCCGGAAGTACAAGCCCTCACCGGAGCTGAACGAGCCAGGGCCGCGGTAGCGAGCAAGCGCACGACAAAATGGACTAAGAATCGTACTACCCGTGACCGATGAAAAGACCACCCGTTTCAATCCATTGGCACAAGCGCCGCGAGCGCCTCGTGCAGTACCCGGGCTAGCCCGCATATTGCATGAGTGTCGGTGATGCAGCTGCATATGGGTTTGATTTCGGATTGAAGCTATTGAGGTGGTGCGGCGAACGAGATTTTTGGTGTTGGCGGACGA
>PVBE010865468.1_pt1 | contig 42343 bp, 34 predicted proteins | sample 1631181 | NCBI WGS metagenome assembly PVBE01 (sample SAMN08397723, study PRJNA350692) | Marine metagenome, whole genome shotgun sequencing project. | isolation source: water | place: Pacific Ocean | collected 2012-04
CTTCTCGAACTGACGCACGGAATCCGACGGCCGGATCACGACGAACAAATCATCGCCTTCGTTGCCTCCGTCAGGAAGCGCTTTGGGCGTAGCCGCTTTCGCAGCCTTCTCCGCTCGCGCCTCGTCCAGCATGGCATCGACCCCGTCTTCGGTGAAGCCGCCTTCGGGAATGTCCATGGGCGACACGGCCACAGCAACTTCTTCGACGACAGCGCGAGACTTGCCCCCGTCGCCAGTGCCTAACCCGCCACCATAGCGAATGTCGGAAATGGGCACGCGCCAGAGATCCTTCGGCCGCATGCGCAACACCCAAGCGTAGTCATCTTCATCTGCGTCACCGTCTCCATCCATATCGTCTGGGATTAAGTCGCCGTCAAGGTCGATGGGTTCCGGCGCGCCGGCCCACTCGAGGTTGTTGAGCGGCACAGGCGAGTCTGCGCCAAGAACGGCATTGAAATTGGAATTGGCCGTTCCATTGAAAATGCCGCCCGTCAAGCCGCTGCCGCTGTTGGAGTCTTCGTAGAGCATCACACCGGACTCAACGTTGGCTCCATTCGGATCGAGGGGTCGAAGATCGCTAGGCGTAAAGTCGGGACCCCAGAACGCAACGGTCACTTCCTCGAAGAAGGATTGCGAAATGCGATTGACTACGGGGTCGTCCGCGCCGACCATGTTGATGCCGATCATTGCCGTGGGCGGGTCGTCGTTGTTCGCGTGCTGCTGAAGCAACCGCGCGGCCCGGTCCACCTGCGCCCAATCGGATTTTCTCGGATATTGGCCGGGGGGAAGCGCGTTCTCAATGAGATCTTTGCGAGGCCAACTGTCATAACTTGGCAAGGAGGGTCGCAGCGGTGGATTCGGGAAGAATTGCGAGCGTGGACCGAATGGAGCTTCATCGAAAATCGGGATAAAGAACGGCACCGTTTCATACGACTGTTGATTATAGGCGAAGATATCGTCGGATACGATGGCAATCTCGTCCCCAATGTTGATGGTGGTTAGAATGACGTCCTTCGCATTCGTTCCAACAAAGTGAATCCCAGAGAATACGGTCGGGAAACCGGTCCAGTTGTCAAAGGAAACCGCAGCCGAATCGCCCCCCCATTGGCCGAAGGGATCGATCCAAAAATCGAACAGAGATAACTGGCCCGGCAGGCCTAGGGTATCATCGGCACTGAACGAGGCGTAGTATCCGACCCCCAGCAGGGCTTTCGCGTCCTGGTTGTTCGTGCTATACGTAAGGACGAGATCATGCACCTCGACCGCGCCCCGTTGGGGCTTCGCGTTATTCTGGTTGAGGAAGCGCTGTGGCCACCATTTTTCGTTCGCGCCCAGGGTATCTACAGGCTGGTTCAGGCCGATAGGCGGCGGCTGATCCATCAGCGAGTGATAATGCAGGCCTTCCGGTCCGGGCCAATTGTTGGCAAAGTGTGCTTGGGGCGGGTTTACGACGGTCAGCGGGTCGAGTACAATGGAGTCAGGAGAAAAGATCTGAGCGTCGGTCCAGATGCCGCCGTCCCATTCGCCCTCGTTAAGGAAGGGGTTGAACCGGCGCGGCTCGATGAACGCGCGGAAGTCTGCACCCAGGCCGAGGCCCGTGCCGTCCCCCGCAACCAGCGTCGCGTCCCGGAAGCCACTATCCGGGCGGATGGTGATAAAATAATCGACCGCCCATGAGGAAGGATCCTCATTGTCGCGGCTGTCCGGCGTGGGGTCCAGATGGCCGGTGGGCTCGTCATCGGAATTGCTGCGGCGGCGGCCGCCATCGAAGCGCAGCCGAACCTTGAAGGCCGGATCGCCACCCCAAGGCGGGTTGGGAATGTACTCCCAACCCGGGTTGTACGGTTCGACCTGCTCGCTGGGAATACTTATATCCGGATCCATCGGATAATCGCCCTGGAAATTCACGCCGCTGTCCGTAGTCGCCACGGGGACGTCGAAGATACTGTTGTCGTTCGTGTCATGAAACATCCAGGCGCCGTTGAAGGGATATTCCCTGCCGAGGGTCTGATCCGCGGGGACGTAGTCGGGGTGCTCGTCCGCAATCGTGAACGGGTCGAACCCGTCGCGCGGATCGAAGCCACCGTTACCCGGAACGGGGTTGTTGGGATCGGCTCCGATGTCCGTGAAGACCAGGTTAACTTCGCGGATTCCTCCGTTGCCATGCATGTTGATGCCAATGACCGAGGTCCACGTCTCGAGGGCGAACAGTTGCCGCAGGTCCAGCCACTCGCCGGTGACCATATCGAAGGTCTGGCTCGCCCCGTCGAAGCGCGGCCGAATGTGCTCCGCCGCGGGCGTGTAGAGCTTATTGACCCATGTCCAAGGGTTGGGATTCGGGCCGGCCCCTGTTGCGTCATATACCGAAAAACTCGAGTACATGCGGGTGCAATCGCCGTCTCCGGGATATGGATCCGGCGGATCGCCATCGAGTAGCTCACCATCATCGGTTAATGGAACGGGGGTTTCGCCCGTGAGGGGATTGAACAGATTCGGGTCGACCATTGTCCGTTCAGTAAGTTGCGCCGAGTAAAACAAACTGGTCGCGTTTGCCCACGCCGCCGAGGTGCGAAAGAGAACGAAATAGGCGTTGCCGCCATCGGCCGTCGAAGAGCGTGGCCAGGCGGCCCGAAGCTCGGGATCCGCGAGCAGGTAGCCATTCTCGTAGAAGTCAAGGTTAAACGTCAGGTCGTCGGTCGGTTCTTGATACGGGAAACCGTCGTTGGCCCAAGTGAGAATGGGAGGGGAGTCGATGACGCCGTTGGGGCCTGGATTGTATACGCCATCCGGGCCTCCTTCGCCAAAATCCTGGACGAGGGCGAACTCGAGAATGGAGTTCATAGTGGGGCTGACGAACGCATCGAAGGGCGGGTTCTCTGGAAAGCAACCCGAATCGATACTGTAGACGACTTGACCCAAGACGCGCTCCGCGAAAACACCTGTGTCTTCGTCCAAGTCGGCCTCCATCGTGATCTGGAACAACGTCGTCCAATCGTTCAGGGGGAGAAGCGAGCCGTCATCGGGAAGCATGTGAGCGAACGAAAGCGACGCCGACGGCGGATCGTCGGGCGCTTCGGTGACGATAATCTGGATCGTCTCGAAGGGAGGTAGTGGGTCCTCGGCATCTGGGGGCGGCTGGAGAATAAGCGTGTATGTGCCTTGCTCCCAAATGCGGAGCGTGACTGTGTCTACCGTATCGTCGGTGAGGAGCGGAATGCAGTTGGCCCCGGCGAATCCATCCCATACCCATCCAGGCGGGTCGCCAGCGGGGTCGCACTCGGCGGCATCGGGATCGTTATTGGACAGATTCCATTCCCGGATTCTGGGGGGCGCGTCGAGGTCGGCCAGCGTGATCGGTTGCCCTTCGCCGACGACGATCGTTCCGCCAGCGAGCGGGGGCAGCGTGACGAGGGCTTTGGCGCCAGCCTGGGCCATCTGGAATGGTTTCAGCGCGGCGGCGGAGTTGTCTTTGGGCACATCACGCTGTGTGCCGGGCGAAAAAGATGTGGCCGGTTGGTCGGGCTGCGATGATTCTTTCAATGGGGCCAAGGGCGTAGCGATGGTGGAATCGCCGAATTCAATTTCGGTGGCGAAACCGATAGCCGCGAACTTGGCTTGCATGGACGGGTACGCTTCGAGCGATGCGTCTGTTTCCGACACCGCGCGGCTCCCGGCCGCCCGAATAAGCGGTTCGGCTTTCCGCTCGAACTTCGCTATCTCGTCATTATCGACAGTCCCCGGCGAAACCGCCAGAGCCCCGATGGTGGCTCCGGCCAAGAGGCCCACGATCACAAACGTGCCAATCTTTTTTATCACCTGACCCTACCTCCGAAAAAAACGTTTCGCCGACATGCCGCGCTTCGTGAGAACGGAATTCACCCAGGGCTTGGGCCTACCCCACAACTCCACTCCCGGCCGAAACGAAACTTTGACGCCGCTACCCTCATCCGCTCCTGGAGCACACAACGGTCGTGTGCATTCACCGCCGCATACGGCCTCGGCAAAACACTCGTAAACACCAAGCGGAAGCGCCCAAGAAAGACGCGGGGCTGCACCTGCACGTCGACTAATAAACGTTTGGCTTAATACTTCGGCTTTTTTATAGCACACAACGGTATAAGTGTCAATAAAGAAGGGGTCGAAATTCCCATAACTGCCTTAGGTTAAGGCGTTCCAAGGCGGCGGCTCGCCTTCCAGTTTTCTCACATTCCTGTAAAGAAACTACGAAATCCACCGATTCCTGCAATTCGACCGGCTATTGGGCCGCTCTTTGGCCACCGGATGAAGGTCGCGTATCGAATCACGGTAAAGACGCGGCCGCAATCAAGAAAGGGGACATCGGTCTTGCTCGCGATTGAACCACATAATGAGGGCAGAAACCAAAAAGTTTTAGGTTGTTGCGGCCCGTTCTCGCTATGGCATCTAACGTATTGACTCACGGGTGGCGCAGCTCTTGAAAGCACGGCAAAGCGTTCGCCTTCTGTCATCCTGAACGAAGTGAAGGAACTCGATACGCCGGAAGTCCAATGAAATGGAGAGATACTTCGCTTCGCTCAGCATGACGGGTAAGATGGAAGCAGCATGAGGTCAATGCACCAGCCCGGATATCTCACCGCTCTTCTACTGCGACGGCGAATAAGGCCGCTCGCACGAGACTTCTCTCGATTTTCGACTTCGACGTGACGTGCCACGCTGTCGGCGGCGGCTTGTTCGAGATTCGCGCTCGCTGTTTCAATTGACGGCGTTTGGGCGGGCGCGCGATCTCGGAATGCCGGCCAACCTTTATCTCTTCCATCGACCAGAGAAACATGGGAGGCGCCGCCGCTGTTTGACGGCGCGGCACAAGCCGTTATAATGCGGAAGATTTGCGGCCTCTGGAAAGGACTTCCGTGAAATTCACGATCTTGATATCGATGACGTGCGTACTGTTCGCCGTTTGCCTGGCTCTCGCCGGTTGTGGCGCGGAAACGGATTCGGACCGGATGATCATCCGAATCGGAAACGGAACGGAACCGGAGGGCCTGGATCCGCATATCGTTACAGGGGTGCCGGAGCACCATATTCTCCTTACGCTGTTCGAGGGCCTTGTCCGCGCTGACACCGGAAATCTGTCGCCGACGCCGGGAGTGGCGGAAACTTGGGAGGAATCTGAGGACAAGCTGGTGTACACGTTTCGCCTGCGCGAGGACGCCAAGTGGTCCAACGGCGAGCCGCTGACGTCGAAGGATTTTCTGTACGCCTGGGAACGGATTCTCACACCGGCGCTCGCCAGCGAGTACGCCTATATGCTCTTCCCAATGAAGAACGCCCAGGCTTTCAACGAAGGGGCGATCGACGATTTCTCGTTGGTCGGCGCGGAGGCGCCGAACGAGCGCACAGTCAGGATTACGCTCGAAAACCCCACGCCTTATTTCCTCTCGCTTCAACTCCATTACAGTTGGTATCCGGTGCACCAAGCGACCATCGAGAAATTCGGCGCGAAGGAGGACCGCATCTCGCGGTGGACGCGCGCGGGGAACTTGGTGGGGAACGGCCCATATGTGTTGTCCAGGTGGTCGCCGAACGAGATTATCGAAATGACGCCGAATGAGCATTATTGGGACGCGGCAAGCCTGCGAAACGACGGGATTCACTTTTATCCGATCACCGATGGGCAGACGGAGGAACGCATGTTCCGCAACGGGGAGCTCCATATCACATCGAATGTTCCCGTTAGCAAAGTTCCCGTGTATCAGGCGGAGAATCCGGAACAGCTGCGGATCGACCCATGGATCGGCACGTACTTTTTCCGCTTCAATACGACACGTCCGCCGTTGGATGACCCGCGCGTCCGCCGGGCCTTGGCCATGGCGCTGGACCGAGACACGCTCTGCGATCAGGTTCTGCACGCGGGAGAAATGCCCGCGCCGTTCCTAACGCCTCCGGGTATCAACGAGTACGTGCCCACAGCCAGAGTTACATACGACGTGGCCGCCGCGCGGAAATTGCTAGCCGAAGCGGGATACCCGGATGGCGAAGGCTTCCGCACCGTCGACATCCTTTACGCCACAAGAGAGAAGAACAAGACCATCGCCGAAGCCAACCAGCAAATGTGGAAGAAGGGCCTTGGCATCGATATCACCCTTTCCAATCAGGATTGGAAGGTCTATCTCTCGACAACCAGCAACAAAGTCATGGACTATGACATCGCCAGTGGCGGCTGGATTGGCGACGTGGTCGACCCGATCAATTTCTTGGAGTGTTTCATCACTGATAACGGCAACAACCGGACCGGCTGGGGCAACGCGGCCTACGACGAGTATCTCGCCAAGAGCATGGCCGTCGGCGACACCGCACAACGCAACAACCTCTTTGACCAAGCCGAAACCATCCTGATCGAAAGCATGCCCATCATCCCCATTTACCACTACACCAATCCCTTCCTCATCGACCACCGAATTCGCGGCTTCACGTCGAACCTTCTCGGGTACTACGCGTACCACAAGGTGTATCTCGGCGACGGCGGGTCCGGCGATTCGTAATTAATCTGTGTAGCGAGTCTACGTCATGCTCAAGACAATTGTACGCCGGCTGCTCGAATTCATACCGGTGCTCTTTATCATCGTCACGTTGACATTTTTCATGATCCGCCTCGCGCCGGGCGGCCCTTTCGATGACGAAAAGAGCGTCTCTCCCGAGATTCGCGAGCAACTCGAAGCGTATTACCACATGGACGTGCCACTGTACCGGCAGTATTTCGATTATCTGTCCGGCCTGGTTAGCGGCGATCTGGGGCCGTCTTTCAAGAACGCCTCTTACACCGTCAACGAAATGATCTGGACCAGTTTTCCGAATTCGCTTGAGCTGGGATTCTACGCCATGTGCGTGGCTATAACGTTCGGCCTGCTCGCCGGGATCACCGCGTCGCTCAAACCCAATACGATTCGCGACTACCTTCCGATGTCCTTCGCGATGGTGGGTATCTGCGTCCCCAGTTTCGTGCTCGGACCCTTGCTCGTGTTAATCTTCAGCCTCCGGCTGGATTGGTTTCCCGTCGCCGGTTGGAACACGCCGGCCTCGAAGGTTCTGCCCGCGCTGACTCTTGGCGCCATGTATGCGGCGTATATAGCCCGGCTGTCGCGGGGCGGGATGCTGGAGGTTTTGTCCAACGATTTCATCCGCACCGCGCGGGCCAAAGGTCTCGGCGAAGCCCGGGTCGTGTTGCGCCACGCTTTGCGCGGCGGCGTGGCGCCCGTTGTGTCTTTTCTCGGCCCGGCCACCGCGGGGCTTCTGAGTGGCTCGTTCGTGGTGGAGACTATCTTTCAAGTCCCTGGCCTCGGGCGGCAATTCGTAGAGTCCGCGTTCAACCGGGACTACACGCTTGTGATGGGCACGGTTCTTTTCTACGCAACCCTCATACTTCTGTTGAACCTGCTCGTCGATCTCGTTCACACCTGGCTCGACCCGAGGCTCCGCAATGCCTGACGCGCCCGCCGAGGAGATTGTGGAAGGAATCGTTATCGAAGAGGGCGCTTCGTTGTGGAGCGACGCGTTACGCAGGTTGGTCAAGAACAGACTGGCGCTGTTCGGCTTGGCTACTCTGGTCGCCGTGTCTGTGGTTGCGCTGGCGACTCCATTGATCGCCCCCTATTCCTACGAAACGCAAGACCTGGACAACATCGCCCAACCGCCAAGCAGTGAGCACTGGTTGGGCACAGACCATTTGGGCCGCGATCTGCTCAGCCGGATAATGTACGGTGGCCGCGTTTCACTCATGGTAGGCTTTGCCGCCACTGCGGTCTCTTTGCTCGTCGGCATCCTCTACGGCGCCACTTCTGGTTTCTTGGGAGGACGGCTCGATTCCTTCATGATGCGCGGCGTCGATATCATGTACGCCGTGCCGTTCACGATATTCGTCATCATTCTTATGGTCTACTTCGGCAGAAATATTGTGCTGTTGTTCTTCGCCATCGGCGCGGTCGAGTGGTTGACCATGGCCCGCATCGTGCGCGGGCAGGTCCGCTCGCTGAAAAAGAAGGAATTCATCGAGGCGGCCGTCGCCATGGGCCTGCGGAACCGGAAGATCCTGACGCGCCATCTCATCCCTAATGCCCTGGGCCCTATCATCGTCTATGCCACGCTGACCATTCCGAATGTCATGCTGCTGGAGGCTTTTCTCAGTTTCCTCGGCCTCGGCGTACAGCCGCCTATGAGTTCCTGGGGTTCGCTGATCAAAGAGGGCCAAGAGAGGATGGAAGAATTCCCGTGGCTCCTCGTCTTCCCGAGCATCGCTTTGAGCCTGACCCTCTTCAGCCTGAATTTCCTGGGCGATGGGCTGCGCGACGCGCTGGATCCGAGAGCCTCGAAGGATTGAGCCGCGCTCGCACGTCGCGGCAGGCGCACGTCTTCTGTCATCCTGAACGAAGTGAAGGATCTCGATACGACAGAATCCCAATGAAATAGAGATACTTCGCTTCGCTCAGCATGACGGATAGGATGGAAAACGCACGAATCAATACGCGAGGACCGGAGTGGATTGCTTGTCGTGCCTCCTTGCAAATACAAGTTTGAGACTTCTGTCGGTGGCCTCTCTGACGGGGATTATTGAGGGACGCTCGGCGCGAGGCCCCACCGTCCCGGGCTGTTCCGGGCTCTTGCCGGTATCGTCAACGGGCGTAGCCGGAACCAAGTTGTTTGCGGGCGTGTTCAAAAGTTACACTGCTAGAAGCTCTCCCCTAACCGGGAACCACCAGTAGGGCCGGATTCCATTGCGTATATTTCTCACGTGACCGCGTCGTATCCCGATTCCTTCGGTTCGTTCGTGTTCCCTTCCGGGATGGGGGAGGGGCGTCCACTCAGGGGCTTTCTAGTACGATTCCATTCTTAAGATATTCAAGTCAAACCGCTTAGCGAGGGTGGGTGAAGAAATGAAAAAGAAGAATCTCAGCAGCGAAGTCGTGGGGCGTCGAGAATTTCTGACTTCGGCCGGCGCAGCTGGCGCGGGGCTGGCGTTGTCGCAGACGGCCTTGGGCCAGAGCATTAAGTCCAATCCAGACGACGTAAACATCGCGGTGGTCGGCGTCGGCGCGCAGGGGCGCGTCTTGACCGAATCGATCCTGAGGATCCCCGGCATACGCTTCAAGGCGATTTGCGATATCTGGTCGTTTAGCAAGCAATACGGTTCGGGCCTGGTCAAGAAGTTTGGGCACGAAGTTAACGTATACGAGGACTATCGAGAGATGTTGGCCCAGGAGAAGGATCTCGATGCCGTTATCGTTGCCACGCCGGATTGGATGCATGCCGAGCACGCGAACGCTTGTATGGACGCGGGCCTGCATGTGTACTGCGAGAAGGAGATGTCGAATTCCCTCGAGAAGGCAAGAAGCATGGTGCTCACGGCCAGGGAAACGGGTAGGCTCCTCCAGATAGGACACCAGCGCCGCAGCAATCCGCGCTATATCCACGCTGTCGATAAGCTGATCTTGGGGGAGAAGCTGCTTGGGCGTGTGACGCAGGCCTACGGCCAGTGGAACCGCGCCAAGAGCGAGGATTTGGGATGGCCAAAGAAGCATGAAATTGATGCCGCCACGCTCAGCAAGTACGGCTACGATTCCATGAGTCAGTTCAGAAACTGGCGTTGGTATCGCAAGTACGGCGGCGGTCCCATCGTCGATCTCGGGTCGCATCAGATTGATATTTTCAGTTGGGTCTTTAGCGTCGACCCCAAGTCAGTGATGGCCGGCGGCGGGGTCGATTATTACAAGCAGCACGATTGGTACGACAATGTCATGGCCATCTACGAATACGAGAACGAAGAGGGTGTCGCGCGCGCTTTCTACCAGGTGCTCACCACGACGTCGCACGGCGGCTTCGGCGAAACGTTCATGGGCGAAGACGGAGCAATCGAGATCTCCGAAGTGCCTTCAAGAGGGAACGCGGCGAAACGCGAAGCGCACGCCCCGGAGGAGAAGTGGGACGAGTTGGCGCTGCAAGGCGATCTGAAGAAGCTGGTCGCTCCAATCCGGCCGAGCGCCACGAAGAATGTGGTCGTCGATGCGCGTACGAGTGTCGAATTGGGCACGTGGCCACTACCCATCGAGTTGGTCAAGCCGGCCCACCAGCCCCACCTCGAGAACTTCTTCGATGCAATTCGCCTGGGCAAGCCACTGAATTGTCCGGCGGAGGTCGGTTACGAGACGGCGGTAGCGGTCCTGAAGGTGAATGATGCCGTCGAAGCGGGACGGAAGCTCGATTTCGCGCCAGGGGAGTTCGAGGTTTGAGGCGGGCCGCGGCAACTGCATTCGTATTGGCTATTTTTGGAGCGGCGATTGGCGCCTATGGCGAGCCGGATGAGCATGGCCACCAGTGGGATGGAAGCCAGACGACGCCGGTTCATCGTTTGCCCCTCGTGGATGAGGAGGAGCAGCGCATTCTGCCTCATTATAGGTACGCCATGCCTTTTTCGGCACGCGAAACCTGCGGGACCTGTCACGACTACTCGACGATAGCCGGGGGCCTGCATTTTAACACTTCGACAGAAGGACCTTCGGCGGGCCGGCCCGGCGAACCGTGGGTGTGGGTGGATCCAGCGACGGGTACGCAGCTTCCCTTGTCCTATAGGGGTTGGGCGGGTGCGTGGCGTCCCAATGAGCTAGGCCTGACCGACTGGAAGTTTACGCAGATCTTCGGACGGCACCTGCCGGGTGGGGATGTTGCGGAACCCGAGGACGTCTTCTCGGACCCCGAGTCGAGATGGAACGTGTCGGGCACGGTCGAGATTAACTGTATGGGCTGCCACAACGCTGCGCCGTTGCAGGACCAAAGCGAATGGGCCATCCAGATGGCGCGGGAGAATTTTCGCTGGGCGGCAACGGCTGCCAGCGGCCTGGGCATTGTCGGGGGAATGGCGTCGCGCTTATCGGGGGCGTGGTCAATTCACGACGGCAGGAATCCGGACGACAACGTGTTTGCCGTGCCGCCATCGGTCACCTATAACAAAGCTCAGTTTGACAGCAAGAATCGCGCATTATTGGACGTAGCGCACAAGCCGGTGGACAAGCGTTGCCTACACTGCCACTCGGCTTCGCCGGTGGACGAAGCGAAGTGGCTCACGGACGGGGATGTGCATTCGGCGGCTGGCATTGGCTGCGCGGATTGCCATCGCAATGCTCTGGACCACAATATGGTGCGCGGTTACGAGGGCGAGGAAGGTGTCGGCCCGGGCGCAAGCGAATTCACCTGTGCGGGATGCCACCTCGGCACTCCCGGCGCGGAGGGCCTCGCGGCCATGGGTGGCCGACTGGGCGCCGTGCGGCCTGAACACAAGGGCATGCCGGTTATCCATTTCGAAAAAATGAGCTGTACGTCCTGCCACTCGGGTCCATGGCCAGAGGAGGACCCGGTTAGAATTCGCACGTCTCGCGCGAATCGCCTGGGTATTCATGGCAGGGCCCAGTGGTTCACGGATGCGCCCGCCATAGTTGAGCCCGTTTTCATGAAAGGGCACGATGGAATGCTGGCTCCGCACCGCATGATGTGGCCGGCCTTCTGGGGGCGCTTGAACGGCGGCGAGATCGAGCCGCTGACGCCGGACGCTGTCGCGGCTGTGGCGGAGGGCATCCTTGACGCGGACTTCCAGATTGGGAGAGTCCTGATTGCGCTCGGCACAGGCCTGGGCGAGTACGCCATCGCGCAGAACGCGTCGGCGGACGCTGCCGATGCGTCGCCGGTTGCGGCCTGGGAACCTGTGCTCCTGACGCCGGGAAAACTGTACCGCGTCAACGTGGACGGTGGCCTGGATGTGACCGCCTATGAAGGCGGAATTGCCGTCGAGACTTCGGCCTGGGCGCGGGCGAACGATGACGAGGTCGTGCCTCTGATTCCGGACTTCGACTCTAGCGCGGAACTGCTGGATTTGGAGGTGGAGGTCTTGATTGAAGGGTTCCTCAAGGCTCTGGACTCCGATGGAGCCACCGCCACACCGGTCGTTGTGCAGGGCAACAAGGCCTATCGCATGGACGAGTTTGGGTATGTCGAAGCTTTTGAAATGCCTGGCGCGGAGGCTGGTTCACCACGATTGGGTTGGTGGGATGACGGCGCCCTTTCGCCTTTGGCGTCAGATTTCGCAGTGCGAACCGTGGCTGAAACGGCCGGCGGCGAAGAACCGTTAACCGAGGAGCAGGTGGGCATGGTGCTCGCGGCGCTGGCCGGCGCGGGAGAAAGGGACACCTTCGGGTATGTGTCGAGCGGACGCCTGTTCCGGCTGGACGAACCGGAGGGGGTCGTGGCATCGGAGCACGCTTCGGCGGAACCCTACGCCTGGCCGCTGGCGCACGATGTCCGCCCCGCGGCACAGTCGCTCGGGGCCAAGTCGTGCACGGACTGCCACGCGAAGGACGCGCCCTTTTTCTTTGGCGAGGTCAGGGCCCTGGGTCCGTTGAAGACGGCGGCCGCGGTCGTCACACCCGCGCGCGCACTGCAAGGCGAGGATGCGCCGGTGTACATCTACACCAGCAAAGTTTTCAAGTGGTTTATCATCGTCACGATAGGGCTTCTCGTGCTTCACATTATTTTGGATTTGGCGCACCGCGTCCGAAGCAAGAGGACCGGTTGAGTTCTTCCATGGTTTTTCTTGCGAACGTGGATCCGTTACACGGGAAATTGGGATGAAGAAGTCTGAGATTAAAGAGGCAAAGAAGAAGCGGACCGCGACATCCCCCTTCAATGGGGGACCAAGGGGGGTGTCCTCCGAGCGTTTCGGACGTCTCATGGATTACTTCTTTAACAGGTGACGGGAGGAACGATGCAGGCCAGTCATGCCGAAAAGACGAAGGGTGAGTTCTTTCAACGTTTCAGCCTTCAGTTCCGCATTCAGCATTTCGTGTTGTTCCTGAGTGTTTTGACGCTGATCGTTACGGGGGTGCCGCTTTGGTGCATCAAGCGGCCGGAGTACGTGTGGTGGTCCGAAAGCGCGATGGGAGCAACGGGCTATATTGAGGCGGTCCGGTGGATTCACCACGTCGCGGCGTTGGCGCTGACGGCGTTGTCGGTGTACCATCTGTTGTACACGATCTACACGCGCGAGGGGCGCCGCGAGTTCGTCGCGCTTCTTCCCCGCCCCAAGGACTTTGCCGACGTGACAACGAATTTGATGTATTTCCTGGGGCTGCGCAAGGAAGGCCCCCGTTTCGGCCGCTACACCTACTTCGAGAAGTTCGACTATTGGGCGGTCTACTGGGGTTGTGTGATCATGATTGGCTCAGGCTATACGCTGTGGTTCACCGACATCTCGCTGCGTTTCGCGCCTTGGTTCAATTATGAACTGGCGGCGCTTGTCCATGCCGACGAGGCGATCTTGGCTACGTTGGCCCTGCTGGTTTGGCATTTCTACAACGTGCATCTGAATCCATCGCGTTTCCCCGGCACGATGCTTTGGCTGCACGGAAAGATTTCGCGCGAGGAGATGATGGCCGAACATCCTCTTGAATACGAGGACATCGAATCTGACGGAGAACGAGAATGAGTAAGCGCAAAACACTGACGCGGCGCGGCTTCCTTAAGGGCGCGGCCGCCGCCGGCGCAACCAGCGTCTTCGGGGCCGGCTCCGCCCGGAGCCGCATTGTACATGCCGCCGCCTTGGGTGCCGATGGAAACGTCGCGCCGAGCAATCGCATCGCTTTGGCTGCCATCGGCATTGGCATCCAAGGCACCGTCAACATGGCGCAGTTCCTCAAGAAGAAGGACGTACAACTCGTCGCGGTTTGCGACGTGGACGAGGGCCATCGCGATGAGGCCAAGTCCATGGTGGATCAGGTCTACGGAAACGAGGACTGCAAGGCGTACTCGGACTTCCGAGAGTTGATCGGACGCGACGACCTGGATGCCGTCGCCCTGGCGATCCCCGACCACTGGCACGCCCTCCTTGCCACCGAGGTGGCGAAGGCCGGCCTCGATATCTACGGCGAGAAGCCGCTGGCGCGCTCGGTTCGCGAGGGCCGGGCCATTTGCGATGCCGTCAGCCGCTACAACCGGGTCTGGCAGACGGGCAGTTGGCAACGTTCGAGAGCCCAGTTCCATCGGGCCTGTGAACTGGTCCGCAACGGGCGAATCGGCAAGGTTCACAAGGTGGAGGTGGGATTGCCGGATGGCGGGTGCCTGGCTACTCAGCCGGTGGAGGCCGTTCCTGAGGGGCTTGACTGGAACATGTGGCTCGGGCCGGCGCCGTACGTACCGTACCGGCCCTTTGGGGATCCGTCCGGATCCTATAAGCGGTGCCATTTCAACTGGCGCTGGATCATGGACTACTCGGGTGGACAACTCACCGATTGGGCCGGACACCACATCGACATCGCGCACTGGGGACTCGGGCTCGAACACACCGGCCCTGTCGAAGTCGAGGGCAAGGGCGACTACCCCGACGATGGGATTTATAACACGCCAGCAGAATACACCGTGCACTGCACCTACGCCGACGGACTGCGCATGACCGTGTCCAACGCGCGCAGGATTCCGATGGGGACCAAGTGGCACGGCGAAGACGGCTGGATTCATGTCTCGCGCGACGGCATCGTGACAGAGCCGATAAAGATTCTGAGCGAGGTCATCGGGCCTGAAGAGATTAGACTGTACAAGAGCACGGACCACTTTCAGGATTTCCTGGACTGTGTGAAGAGCCGCCAATCGACGATCACACCCCCCGAGGACGCGCAGAGGTCCATAAGCGTAGCGTTGCTCGGCGAGATCGCCATGCTCCTCGGGAGAAGGATTCGTTGGGATCCGGAAAATGAAGCGGTCGTCGATGACCCAAGCGCCAGCGCGCTATTAGGGCGCTCCTACCGTGAGCCATGGTGTCTATAGGTCCAGTTTGAGCCGGGCTCGAGCGAACAGCAAGGAGGTGAAATGAAACGAACAGCGATACGCTGCCGTGGCGCACTGGTCCAGGGCGCGCTCATTCTGGCGGCGTTGATGGTCGCGATGGGCGCCGCCTATGGCGCGGACGACAGCCTCAGAGATCCTTACGCGGCGATCCTGAGTTACGAAGTTGGCCAAAGCCCGAAAGCTCTGAAGGCAATCGAAGAGGAAATCCGCGGTGCCACGGCCGGGCAACGACTGGCTATAGAAGGAAAGCTCCTCGGCGCCCTGGAGTCGCCCGAAGCAACGGTTGCGTGCAAGCAATTCGTTTGCCGGATGCTGCGCCGGACAGGCGCCAGCGAATCGCTTCCCGCTCTGGCCAGGCTATTGGCGGACGAGGAACTCTCGCATATGGCGCGCTTCGCCTTGCAGGAGATGCAGGATTCCAGAGTCGACGAAATTCTCCGCGAGGCCTTGGCCGGCCTCAGCGGCGGCGCTCGAGTTGGCGTGGTCAACACGATCGCTCAGCGCTGCGACCCAAGAGCCGTTCCGCAACTGGTCAAGCTGCTCAAGAGCGAAGACACGTCCTTGCTGCGGGCGGCCATTTCGGCCCTGGGCCACATCGGCGGCGGGAAGGCAGCGAAGGCGCTCAAGCGCGTGAAAGTAGGCGACGATATCGAGACCCACCGGGCTGACGCCTATCTGATGTGCGCGGACAAAATGCTCGCCGAAGGCGACGCCTCCAGCGCCCTGGAAATTTACAGCAAGATGGCGGACGAGAAGAACTCCGCGATGGTCCGGGCCGCGGCCTATCGTGGCGTCGTCTTAGCGGACAAGAAGCAGGCGCTCCGCACCGTGCTGGCCCTGTTGCGGGACGAGAATGCGGATCTGCGGGAGTCGGCCGGAAGGCTCGCCCGCGAGGCCTTCGCGAGCGAGACGCCCGACCCGGCTGTCACGAAGGCTCTTGCGGACAGCCTCCCCTCGCTGCCGCCTCAAGCCCAGGTCGTGTTGTTGAGCGCGTTGGCCGATCGTGGAGACGAGGCTGCGCTGCCCGAGGTGGCCGAAGCCGCCAGCAGCAGCGACGAGGCTGTGCGGGTCCAAGCCATTCGGGCTTTGGGTGTCCTTGGCGACGCGTCGAGTGCCGAGACGCTGATCCAAGCGATGGCTGAGGGCGGCGACATAGCCGTGGCCTCGGCGAGGGCCCTCGACGGGCTCCGGGGCGACGGGATTGGCGCGGCCCTAGTCAAAGCCCTCGAAAGCGGCGGCGAGTCTGCCGCTCAGCTCAGCCTTATCGAAGTGATCGAAGCGCGGAGCGAGAGCGCCGCGGTCCCGGTTCTGCTCACTACAACCCAAAACTCGAACTCGAAGGTTCGCAAGGCCAGCTACACTGCGCTGAAGAAACTCGCCGGCGAGAACGAGCTTCCGGCCCTGGTCGAGCTGCTCTTGTCGAGCAAGAAATCCTTAGCGCGCCGCAGCGTGGAGCGCGTGATGACCGCCGTGCTCGGGCGCATGCCCGAACCCGGCGCCGGTACTGGCCCCGTCATTGCGGGTCTCTCCGAGGCAGGCGCCAAGGCCAAGGAGAACCTGTTGGCGGTACTGGGCAACGCGGGTGGAAGCGAGGCCCTCGCAGCGATACGCGAGGAACTGAAGAACGGCGATGACGCTGCAAAGAAGGCGTCCGTCAAGGCCCTGGGGAATTGGTCCGACACGGCCCCCGCGGCTGACTTGCTTGCCGTCGCGAGGAACGATTCGAATACGACCTTGCAGATTCTTGCCTTCCGTGGATACGTGGGCCTGGCCGGGCTTCCGAGCGAACGCCCGGCCGGAGAGACGCTGAAGATGTACGAAGCCGCGATGGGAATCGCGGGTCAGGCAGACGCAAGAAAGCTGGTATTGTCAGGCGTTTCCGCCATGCCGAGCCGCGAAGCGCTTGAGTTCGTGGAGAAGTACCTCGAAGACGAGGAGATCAAGTCGGAGGCAGAAACCGCCTATCGGAAGATATCCGGCCTACTTGAAGACTCGAGTTCATAGAAAATGAAGCAAGATCCTAAGGACCGCGCACGGTCTGGGATCGTCGAAATAAGGAGAGAGATATGAAGAACACGATAGTGACGCTGGCGGCCTTTCAGATCCTTGCCCTATTGGCGCTGGGTCCGGTGGCCTTTGGAGAGACTAAGGGAAGCGAGGAGATGGCGCCCCTGCCCATCGTACTGCCCGAAGCGATGTTTAGCGGAACGCCAAAAGACATCCGCACGAGCAACCTGGAAAGGCAGACTGGCAGGAAACGCCCTCCATTCCTGGCGCCGGTGGGCGCGGTGAACGTGGCCCTCGAGAAGGAGGTCACGGGCAGTGACGAAGAACCCATCATTGGCGAGATAGAACAGGTCACGGACGGCGACAAGTCGGGCGCCGACGGCAGTTTCGTGGAATTCGGGCCGGGATCCCAGTATGTTCAAATCGATCTTGAAGAGGTATGCGAGATTTATGCTGTCGTCTTCTGGCACTTCCACGCGCAGGCGCGCGTCTACTTTGACGTTATCATCAGAACGGCCGACGACCCGGATTTCATCACGAATGTCCAGACCATTTTCAACAGCGATCACGACAACTCTTCGGGCCTGGGAATCGGCAAGGACAAGGAGTTCATCGAGACGGACGACGGCAAACTGGTCGATGCCAAGGGCGTCAAGACGCAATACGTTCGCCTCTACAGCAACGGAAGTACCGCGAGCGACATGAACCACTACAACGAGGTCGAGATTTACGGAAAGCCGGTCGCGGAGTAGCCGAATACCGGGCCCCGCGCGCATCGGTTGGAGGACGCAGCCATCCCGCAGGCGCCACAGACGAAGGACGACTCCGGGCTGCATCGGTTCGCCCATGAGGCCATGACCACAGTCTTCGAGGTGGTCATCGCGGGCGAAACAGGGGAGTATGCCCGGCAGGCCTCGCAGGCCGTCTTCGGGGAAATTGACCGGCTTGAGGGCGTTCTGAGCCGCTTCATCGAATCGAGCGATATCTCGCGCATTAACAAGCTGGGGGCGCGGGAACCCGTGCGCGTTGGCGCTGACACATTCGAGTGCCTGCAAACGGCAGCGGCGGTCCATCGCGTCACCGGCGGCGCATTCGACGTCACCATTGGCGCCGTCACCACGCCGGACGGCGAGCGCCTCCCCGCGGAATCCGCGCCTGTGGGCATGGGAATGGTCGAATTCCACGAGGACATCTTCGCGATCAGCCTGAAAGCCGAGGGCCTCTCGATTGACCTGGGTGGAATCGGCAAGGGCTTCGCCTTGGACAAGGCGCTCGAAATCCTCGGCGACTGGAGTGTCGATTCCGTCCTGCTTCACGGCGGAGAGAGTTCGGTGCTGGGCATCGGCGCCCCGCCCGACGAGGACGGATGGCCCGTAGCCGCGGGGGGCGAGCAGGGCGAACGGTTTATCCTGCGGGACAAGGCCCTCAGTGGTTCGGGGATCTACGTGAAAGGCAGCCACATCATCGACCCCGGAACCCGCCGCCCCGCAGAGGGCAAAACCGGGGCGTGGGCCTTCTGCCCCTCCGCGGCCGTCGCCGACGCCCTTTCGACGGCCTTCATGGTCATGCCGCCGCCGGACATCGAACGGTTCTGCCGGAACCACCCCGGCACCGGCGCTATGTTCGTCGTCGAACAGGAAGGCGACAGTACGCTCACACGGCTCGGGGACTGGGCGCAACTCGGGGAGCAACGCTGAACGAGTCGGGGCCACACGTCCGGATGGACGAGATCGCCGAGGCTGAAGCCGAAGCAGATTCAGTCCGGTTCCTTGGGCAAGAGAAAAGGCCAGCATCGTCTATGCACGGTGCCCAAATAAACGGGCGCGCGTCTGAATTCGGCAAAGGGCCTTCCTCGAATTCGCTCATACTCCTCGGCAAACTGCTGCCATGGATGTTCCTCAAGAGCGGCGTTCGAGGCGATTCCCCCGTGAACCTGATGAAACGTGGCTTCCCCAAGTAACAGGACCGGCTGAATCTCCTTTTCGCGCTGTATGAGACGGAACAGGTCCGAGTTCACCAGCCCTCCGCCGGGACAGGCAAACTCTTCACAGCACCCGCCCAAATCCAGAAAATCGCTCTTCTTAATCATAAAGCAGCCACACTGTTGTCCTAAACAGCGGTCCCATAAGTTAGATTGACGAGGCCCTCCTTCGGCGTGGGAGAATCAGGTTTGTCACAACTTGGTTCATAGCACGCAACCCGGAGGGCACTCTCATGGTAAAGACCGCCAGTCTGTTCAGTCAACTGCTTCAGGAAGTACCGCGAAACGAATTCGCGAAACTGGTCAGCAAGCACGAAGGCGAGCGCGATGCCAAAGGGTTCACCTGCTGGGCCCAATTCACCGCCATGCTGTTTTGTCAGCTCGCTCACGCGGACTCGCTCCGTGAGATCTGCAATGGCCTGGCCTGCTGCTTGGGCAAGCTGACGCATCTGGGGATCGACCGCGGTCCCAGCAAGTCCAACTTGTCCTACGCGAACATGCACCGTCCCGCCGCGCTGTTCGAGGACCTCTTCTGGACGATGACGGACCGATTTTGTGCGCAGGGCCATCTGGGATCGCGTAACCACAAGTTCCGATTCAAGAACAAACTGCTCTCGCTCGATTCTACCACCATCAGCCTATGCCTCAGCCTGTTTCCTTGGGCCGAGTTTCGCCGCGCTAAAGGAGGCGTCAAGGCGCACGTCCTGTTGGATCACGACGATTACATGCCATCGTACGTGTTGATAAGCAAGGCCAAGATGCACGACGCCAAAGTCCTTGCCCTGCTGCGCCTGAACGCCGGTTCCATCGTAGCCATGGACCGCGCCTACAACGATTACAAGCACTTCGCCCGGTGGAGCGAAGCCGGCGTGTACTTTGTCACCCGCATGAAGGACAACGCGGTCTACAACGTCGTCGAGGCGCACGACGTACCGCTCTACCGCAACATCCTCTGCGACGAAATCATTCTGCTGACCGGCGCCCAGGCACAGAAGAAGTGTCCGCATAGGCTGCGGCGCATCGTCGTGTGGGACGCGGACAAAGAACGCGAAATCGTGCTACTCACCAACCACCTCGACTTCGGCGCAACGACCATCGCCGACATCTACAAAGAGCGTTGGCAAATCGAACTCTTCTTCAAAGCGCTCAAACAGAACCTGAAAGTCAAGAGCTTCGTCGGCACTTCCGAGAACGCGCTGCGCATCCAGATTTGGACAGCCTTGCTCGCCCTGCTCATACTCAAGTGGCTTCACCACCTGTCCAAAGCCGGTTGGTCGCTGTCCAACCTCGCCTCCATGCTCCGGCTCAACCTCTTTACCTACCGCGATTTGCGCGACTGGCTCGACGACCCCTACAACACACCGCCGCTGGAGCCCCTCCTGCCAGAGCAACTCGAATTGCCCCTGTCATGATTTGGACAGCCTCGAAACCACCGCACAGGAAAACGGCGGACCTCAACCTCAAAAACACGATTTTGGGAGCGAAAACCCTTATGATACACAGACCCTCAGCAAAACTCTGTCCTGTTTAGGACAGCAGTATTAATCCAAACATATTATTTGACCATCGACAGTGGATATATAGAGATTCCCATTGGCCGCAGCCATGCCGTCGAACACCGGCATGCTGTCGAGTTTGATTTCGCGAAGTTTGCTTCCGTCACCGGTTGAGATGACTTGCAGCAGCGCGCCCTGCTTGCCTTCAAGCGTGGCGATCTGATCCTTGGCCCTGCCCATGACCTTCTCATCGAAGGGGGTCGCGAATATCTCATTTTCATCCAAAACATCGGGAGGGCCAGCGATGATCAGTTTGCCATCCGTCAGAGCCATAGCGCGCGCCTGCAATGGCTGATCCGCATTGCGCCAGTTGAATGCGATGGCGGAGATTTCCTCCAACGGGTAGGAGCCGTACAGGTCACGGTCGAAGGTGATTTCATGGCCATGCCCACCTTCTTCCTTTTTCGACTCCTGCTGCTTATTGGCCTTTGAAACCCGGCTGATCGCTTCGGGTGTCACTTCCTTCTTGGCCGAGTAGAGTTGGTATTCCAGAACGCTGGACCAGACGTACATGTTGGGGAGGCGTCCGTAGCCGAAAACGTTGTCGTCGTTGAACACGAGCATGCGTCCGGCCGGAGCGAAACGCCCTGCTCTGAACCAGCCGTTGTGCCCCGTTCCGTATCCGCGGCCAAAGACCCAGTAGGCGCGGTGGAACCAGTTGTCGTCCAGGAAGCCGCTGGAGCAAATCAAGTGGGCGTCTTCACCTCCCTGATCGGTCGCCTTGGTAGCGTTGATATTGGGTCGCTTCCCGTCCAAGCCAATGACCTGAGAGCGCATATAGAGATTCTTCCCATCGCTCGAGAGGATGTCTGGAAGGGCGACGGGCATGTCCAAGCGCTGCGCCGTTGTATCCAGCGGCTTGCCACTGCCGGGAATCTTGTCGTCCATGACCTCCTCAAACTCTTTTTCGCCGGTCAGCGCATTGAGTTTGAATAGGTGAAGGCCGCCATCGAGGAACATGGAGCGACCGGCCACGCCGTATACGGATCCGTCCTGAACAAGCACGGCGCCATTGACGGGCCAGACCGATTCGAGTTGCTCGTATGATACGATCCAGCGTTCCTGCGGGGCTGCGCGATAGCGCCACACCTGCTTGCCATCTCTCGTCCGCAGGCAATATACCCACCCATCGCGGCAGCCGAAGATCGCCATGTCACCGTAAATCGTGGGAGGCGAATCGACGCGTCCTTCGGCTGTAAACGACCAGAGTTCCTTGCCTGTCGTTGAATCGAGTGCGTAGACCATGTGGCGCTCGACGGCCGTGACGAAAAGCCTTCCGTCCGCGATGGTCACCGGAGAGAGTTTGCCGCCCAGATCCGCCTTCCAACTTTCCTTCAGATCTGTCGGGATTTCGGTGGAAGTCGATCCACTGCGCTTGTTGTCTGAGCGGTAAGTCGGCCAATCTCCATCGCCGCCCGAACTCGCTGAAACCTTACCGTAGGCCGGGCCGGTCACTAGGCGAACCGTGTCTTGCTTCGTGCTCTTGGGCGCCTCGCCCGCCAGCGCATTGAAGCCCGACAGTTTCGACTCGATGTAGCATCCACAGGAATGCGGCGGCGCATAGGTGAGGCCGTTGGCAGGCATGACTCCATAGAGGCAAGCGCCTCGAACCCACGGATTCGGCTGCCACGTTCCTGTTTCGAGGTCGATGTACTCGATCCCAGTAAGCGACATCATGAGATAGTTGTCCGTAGCTCTGCCGCGATGGCAGCGATGGTGAAACCAGTCGCTGTTTCCCGGAGGAAAGACCTTCTTGTCCTCACCGGTCACGGGATCGCGGCCTGTAAGGGTCCGCCAGCTGCCAAACTTCGTTCCCCAAACCAGACCATCGGCCACCAGCAAGTCATAGGTGGACTGATGACCAGAATTCCCAACTGTGTTTTCCCACAGGAGCGAACCGTCTTTCAGGGATAGGGAGACTATTTCTCCCGGACCGTTGGAAAAGAGAAGCACTTCTTCGTGGAGCACTAGGTTTGGAGCGGTATGGGTCCCAATTCGGATGGTTCTTGTCTTGCCTGGCTCGACATTCCACAACACCTTGCCGGAAGTTCGATCTAGGCAGACGACCTCGCTTCCGGTGAAGTACACCACATGTTTCTCGTCGGCCCCCAATGTGATCGGAGCCACACTTGCATCTTTTGACCACAGGGCTTTACCCGTCTCAATGTCCACCGCGATGATCTTCTTTGGATCGCTTGATTCCCATGCCCAAGGACGAGAACGCGTAGCTCGACCTGTTTCCGTCCAGCAGCGAACGGAATCTAACTTCCATTCTCCCTTGGGCGGTTCGGAGGCGTGTGCCGAAACGATAAGTTGGCCGCCTGAGACGATGAGTTCCTCGGTGTGTTCGGTTCCATCGATTGTCTTCAGTGTCTTCCCTGTTGCAGCATCGATCACGGTGACCGGGGCATGGAGCCCAAAAGTCACATAAACCTTATCTCCAATGGCCACGATACGTCGTGGGAGCTGTGCGGGACCAGCTTTTGCGGGCCAGAGCGCACTGTGCCAATCGGAAATCGCGCGCTTCCACAATAGTTTCCCATTGAAAGCATCCCGGGCCACAACCTGCCAATCGGCAGGGAGTTGGATGGAACTCCTCGGCCCCTCGTCGATGATGGAGAAAATGCGTCCATTGGCGCTCACGACGCCGCTGATACTACTCATGTGGTCGTGATGGCGCGACCACTTTGGATCGCTATCCCACTGTAACCGTTTAGGAGTATTCACTTGCTCGTCATGAGACGCAGCGTTATTTTTAGAGTCGTAGAGGTAGTGGGTCCATTCGTCGATTTCGGAGGGGACAGGTTTGATGAAACTTTTTCCGAGAACCGATCCGAGAGCGACACCACGGGGCGCAAGAACCCTTCTGACCTCTTCTCCTTTCAATTCGAATTGCGCGCTTTTTACCACAACTAGATTAACAAGGTTCTCCGCGTATGGGAGAGTTTTTCCGTTAAATAGGATCGCGCTGACGCGGCCATAGTTTCCATCGCTTTGGATCGTCTCCCGAAGATGTTTAATCGTTTCTAACTCAGTGTCGAGCACCTGAACAAGAAATCGCTCATCTTCGGCAAGACCCCGAATCAATTCCGTATCACCACCACCGATCACAACCGCCAATCCACCTTTAACTCCACCCATTTCAAACGGGCTTGCCGACACACAATAAGCTGTCATCATCCAGGCCATTGCGAATAGAAATCTCATTTTCATTCTCCTTAAATGTTGGTTCCGGATGGAAAGCTGGCAGTTTACTTCGACCTCACATGCAAACTGCAATCCTGTATTTTGCAGGGCAGTATCCTCTTTTGAAGACAAGTTACCATAGGGACAGCGACTCTTTGTGCTTGGCAATCACTCTCCAGAGCAAGTACCGGCCATCGCCAAACCAGACCGGCCCCTCGCCCCACCGCGTCCCCCGATACAGCAGCTCGACCGCCGCGCTTCCCGCCGTTAACGCTCTGAAGCGCGAATCCAGCGCCTCGACCGCCGGGTCCGGATAGCGTACAGGCGGCTGCGGAAACTGTTGCCCAGCCGCGGTCTTTGCCGTTATCGTGGCGGCCGCCTCCAAGAAAGATCGTCTAGCCATCGTACATCTCCGTGGTTCGTACATGTTCCGATTGTCAATTCCGCCCATCGTCAACTTCGTGGCGAACGGGGCCATGGAAATCTACCACGAAGGGCACGAAGGGCACGAAGATCACGAAGAAATGTTATAGAAGCATTCTCTTGATTCCGTTTTTCGGCGACTCGGCGGTAGAGTCAGTTTGTGAGCCTGTCTTCGCGCCGGCCCGCCATATGGGTGAGTAGGTGTGCCGGTGTATCGGGAGCAGCTTGACTCCACTCTTCGATTCAACGACGAACGAATCATCGACTGGAGTATGAGTCAATACAGTAGCTATACGAACCGTGCCACTGTCAGCCCCAGGAACAACGCGGCCAACCCCAGCGTGTTTTGCGCCGCCAGATTTACGATGGCCAATGCGTATTGCTGCTCTCGGAATAGGGCGGCCGTCTCGAAGGCGAAGGTGGAAAAGGTCGTGAAGGCTCCCATGAATCCGGTGAGTACGATGATGCGGCTATCGCCGTCCCAGCCCCACTTCTCGACGGCGACCGAGAAGAACGCCCCGAAGAGAAAGCAGCCCACCATGTTGACGGCGAAGGTGTGCCACGGAAACGAATCCGGCGTGAACCGCTGGACGACTATCCCGCAGCCATATCGGGATAGTGTGCCGAGTCCGCCGGCGATTGCCAGCAATAGCAGTTTCAAGGCCATACACACCGCCTGTTCAAAAGAAGACTCAAGAAGAGACGCGATTGTATACGGCTCGCCCGATGGCCTCAAGTGTATGGGGCGTTGCCGCAGCCGAACGCGCTGGTTCTCCGGCCAGGAAACCCACACTTCCCGTCATGGCGAGTTCGGAATCCGCTACGCCGCAAGAAAAGGGACAGACACGTCTCCGCTCGTGTCTCGCTACGAAAACCGGTGAGATTACCGGGCTAGGGAGATCAGGATTCTCGACGCGTACCGCGCACCGCCTTCAATATCGAATCAACCGAAGGCCGGTCGGCGGGCCCCGATCCCACGTGGTGGATCCGCACCACGCCCTCGGGATCGACGAGAATGTCTCCGCCCAACTGCAAGAAGTCGCCATCCAGGCGGATAAGCCGGTAGCCTTTGAGGAGCAACTTGGCGTAAATCCACCAAGCCGGAGGGCCGAAGACCTGCCAACGCGTCCCATGGGCCATGCCATAGGCGGTGTACAGTTCGCGCGCGCCATCCGCGAGAAGCGGCCACCTGAGATTCGTGTCGCGGGCGTAGTCCTTGGCGACCGATCCTACCTCGAACGTGACCACGGCAACGCGCAGCCCTAACGATTCGAGTTCGTCCTCGCGCTGGCGCAACTGCGCCAGGTGTGCGCGGCAGGGCAGTCAACCAAGATGCCGGTGAAAAACCAGCAACAGCCATTGCCCTGCGTACTGTTCCAACGAATGCGCATCCCCGTCGCCATCCGTCAGGTTGAAGGGAACGGCCCTATCGCCCACTAGTCTCTTCAATGGAAACACCTCATGAATGGGGCGCGGATTTTTCGATTTCGACGTCGATATTCAGGTCGAGTTCGACAACCCGCAAGTTTTCTCGCACCTTCTCGAAATCGCTTCCTTCGGAAAGAGACACCAGAATCGAAGCGTTGAAAATAGGCGCCGCCGTGAACGGGGCGCTCGCCGTAGTATAGTCCATCGCTTGGATGTTCAATCCATGCTCAAGCAGAAACAGGGCGAGCGTGTTGATGATGCCCGGCTGATCCGCGCCCGAAACTTTAAGCTCGCGAAGGTTCTCGTCCGCTTGGACCCCGGTCTCCGTCAAGCGCGCCGAAACCTGAAGCTGCTCGTCGCCCAGCGCGTTCAGCTTCGCTAGAAGCGTATCCGCGCCGCCAGCCAGATCCGCCGAGAACATGACGATAATGGCGAATTCACCGCCCAACTTAACCGAGCGTTGCACGGTGATATTCCCGCCGTTTTCCCAAACCGCGTTGCTGAGCTTATGAACGATGCCGGGCCGGTCCTTCCCGATGGCCGACACGATGACTTGCGTTGCCATGGTCTACGTCCTCCTGGGTGTGGCCTGCCGCGAAAACCGCCGCCGCCCACCATGGTGCCTATCCACGACAGGATCTTCAACGAAGACGCCACAGGTAGGCCATGGAATGTACACAACGAACGGAGCGCGACTGGCAGCGCCTCCCAAACAATTCTCGATCATGAGGAGGATGCCCACGACCGCAAGCAACGCGGCCATGTCACCCACCGCGCCGTCGGCTGAACCGCCAGTCGAAGCTCTTCCCGCAGCCCCCGCGCATTGCATCGATTGGGACCGGGTTCCCGTTCCGGTGACGGTGGCCGTCAGACTGCCGTCCGATCCGGTGAACTCGACGGTGGAAATAGAATCGTCGGCGGCGGTTGGGCTGAAGGAGACCGCCACGGCTTGCGATTCGCCCTTGGCGAGGGCGTAGCTCCAGTCCGACTCGATGGCGAAAAGCGCTTGCGCCAAGGCTTCGCCCGTGACAATTCCCGCGCCCTCGTTGGTACTATGAGATATCCGGGCTAACCCTTCCCGCATCTACCCGCGGCCCGCTTACAAACATCGATGGCCTTTTCGAGGCCGGCGTCGTCCACATCCAAATGGAAGACCGCGCGAAACCGTCCTGGGCCCGTGGCGAGAAGCCGCACCCCGCCTGCCGCCGTTTCGCTTTGGAAGATTTCTGCGTCGGGCACGTCGAGATACACGATATTCGTCGGGGTCGCCATGGGAAAAGAAATCTCGGGAACAAATTCCAACGCTTCCCTGAACTGTTGGACGCGGCGGTGGTCGTCGGTGAGCCGATCAACGTGATGGTCAAGCGCGTGGAGCCCCGCGGCCGCGAGGATTCCCGCCTGCCGCATACCGCCCCCCAGGAGTTTTCGAAACCGGTGCGCCTCTTCCATCACGTCATGAGTCCCGGTCAGTATCGAGCCGGCCGGCGCGCCCAGGCCCTTAGTAAAACAGAAGCAGGCGGTGTCCACGTCGCGAACGTAGTCGGCCGCGGAAATGCCCGAGGCGACCACCGCGTTGAACAGTCTCGCGCCGTCGCAATGAAGTCGCATGCCGTATTCGTCCGCCAACGCGCGAATCTCGGCGATGGCTTCGACGGAGTACATGTTTCCTCCGCCGCGGTTCGTCGTGTTTTCGATCGAGACGATCGTCGTTTGAGAGAAATGGTGATCGCTCGACCTCTTGACGAACGGGCGGATCTCGTCCGCCGACATCATGCCCAGCGAGCCGCTAATCGTCCGCGTCAATAATCCGCCCACCATGGCCACATTCCCGCCCTCGTAGTTAAAGGGATGAGCCTCTTCGTTGAGGATAAGCGTATCGCTCGGACGCGACTGCGCGAGAAAGGCCAGCAAGTTCGCCATCGTGCCCGACGGCACAAACAGGCCCGCCTCCTTCCCCAACAGATCCGCCGCTCGCCGCTCAAGTTCGTTGACAGTCGGATCTTCCCCGAAGACATCGTCGCCCACCTCCGCCGCCGCCATCGCTTCGCGCATAGCCTGCGTCGGCTTTGTCAGCGTGTCGCTCCGCAGATCCACCATTTCGTTATTGATCGATGTCATGGGTCGCTCCTCACGAACTGGCCAAATCGTACGCAATGATGCGGCTAGAAAAATTACCGCGTTGGCGGAGCGCCGTAGCGGCCCCGCCAGCCCCTCAAACGGATGGCCAACAGTTCAATGAACATGCTCAAGGAGCCGCCAACCAGTCCCACGGAGCTCGCTGGCGAGTCTTCCCAGCGGACCGGAATTTCGTCTATGCGCAGGCCCTGTTTAGCGGCAATGTACAATACTTCCACGTCGAAGGCGAACCCATCGATGCTCTGTCGGGGGAAGACGGCGTTGCAGGCCTCGGCAGTGAATCCCTTGAAACCGCACTGCGTGTCGAGAACGCCGCTCAGCGCAAGGCGCCTTACCAAGATGTTGAAGAATCGACCCATGCGCGTACGATACCAGACTTGAGGAACCGCGACGTCGGATTCGGCAAGGGCGCGGGAGCCAATGACCACGTCCGCGCCAGCGTCGAACCGGGGCCACAGCTTTTCCAACTCTTCGATGGGCGTTGAACCGTCGGCATCGTAGAACACGCGGTAGTCCGCCTCGGACGCGAGCATCCCCGTTCGCACGGCGAGGCCCTTGCCACGATTAGGCCGGCACTCCACGCGCCGCACCTTCGGGAACCCGTCCGCCACGACCTTCAATGTGTCGTCGCTACTCCCATCGTCCACGACCATCACTTGCGAATCGTAGGCCTGCCGCGCCAGATACGCCTCGACACGGGCAAGCGTGTCCCCAATCCTCTTTGCCTCATTGAATGCGGGAATGACAATCAGAAGGCGCAAGACAGCCTGTGTTCCTTTCAGATAGCCGGGCTTCGTTAACCGCTGTCCAAGTCCCTGGAAAATGACGGTCTATCTAGCCCGCATAATAGACAAGCCCGCGGACCTTCTCAAGGTTGAACGTCTCGCGACGACATCTCGCACGGGCGCCGCAACATTTACGGATCCGCCAACTGTATGCTAGACTCGGCGTTGACCGGCTAGTCATGAGATATTGAGCATATTGGGGAGACTTCTTGTGAACGGGAGAGAGAACTTTCTGAGAACCATGGAATTCCGGAATCCGCAATGGACCGGCTTTGGTTCTTTTCTCGGATGGCGCGTTTGGCGCAAGTACCGGGAAGATTTGGAGGATCTCGTTCTACGCCATCCGAGGATCTTCGGGGGGTACAAAAAGGGAAGCCGCTCTTTCGACGAAGTTCCGGGGGCCTCTTTTGCGCATGAATTGGGCGGACGCCGCCTGGATCCTTGGGGATGTATTCGGGATACCGCGCAGGCCGGACTCGGCAGCCGCCCGGACCACGAGTTGGCGCCACTGCGCGACTGGAAATTGTTCGACACTTACAAGCCACCGGACCCACTTCATACTAGGGACGAAGATTGGGACAGTATCGAGAGAGATATCGAGGAAAAAAAGAAGAAGGATCAGTTGACCTCAGGCAATTGCGGGAATCTCTTCGATCTGCTGTACAGTCTGAGAGGTTTTGAGAACCTGATGATTGATATTGCCACCGATGACCCGCGTCTGCAGCGGCTGCTTGACATGGTGGCAGAGAACAAGACCAAATTGATCGAAAAGTGGCTTTCGCTCGGTGTGGACACACTCGACTTTCACACCGACATCGGAATGCAGGACAGGTTGATGATCAATCCGGACAAGTTCCGTCAACACATCAAACCTTGGTTCAAGCGCATGTTTCTTCCGATTCGGGAGACAGGGGCGCATGTGTGTCTTTCCTCCGATGGCCGCCTGGTAGAGATTGTCCATGACTTGGTTGAATGCGGGGTCTCCAGGCATGATCCGCAGACTGAAGCAAATACAATCGAGGGGATCGAGAAGAACTACAAAGGCAATATATGTATCAACCTTGATTTTGAGAGGCAAAGGATTCCTTTTCTCACTCCGAGCGAGATTACGGAAGGGATGAAAGAGGCCGTGGAACGGCTCAACACGCCAGAGGGCGGCCTGATGGTCTTTTTTTACGCCTTTGACGAGCGCACGCCGCTGGAAAACATCGAGGCGCTGTGTCAGGCAGGCGAGAAATACTGTCTAGCCAACATGCCTGGGTGAGTCAACCAAGCAACAAGAGATTGCGATTGGGATAGCGGCCCCGCGGGGCCAAAGCATTCGGGCGGACTCTTGCTTGGCGCAAGATATCTTCCACGCGGCCGGGACGATAAGTTCGTGCTTTCTCGTGGCGCGCCCAAGGCCGCGCCGCATTAACGAATGCCACATTGGAAAGGCACAGGCCACCATGCGCGGTCCAGTCAAACCCTTCTTATTCAGCATGGCGGTTATCGCGATGTTGGTGGCGCTTTTGTGGTGGCCAGAAGCGGCCCGCCACGCCGAAGATTCCATCGAGAATGACGGTGGCGCGTCTCCGCTGCTCTTCTACTGCGCGGCGGGCATTCGCAAACCAGTGGCGGCCGCCCTTGAAGCGTACCGGCAGGAATACGGCGTTGATGTTCGCCTTGATTTCGCCGGCTCGGGCACTCTTCTGAGCAAGCTCGAAGTCGCGCAAAAGGGTGATCTCTACCTCGCGGGAGACGCGTCGTACATTGCTCTCGGCCGGGAGAGAGGCCTGCTGGCCGAGGCGATACCCCTGGCGCATATGACGCCGGTCATCGTTGTGTCGAAAGGCAATCCCAAGGGCATCGCAGGGGTCGCGGATCTGGCGCGGGATGACGTGCGCACCGCCATGGGCGCGCCCGAAGCGGCCTCGATCGGCAAACAAAGCCAACGTCTGCTCGAGTCTCTTGGACACTGGACGGCGCTGGAGGTCGCGGTACGAGACCATGGAGTCTTCAAACCTACGGTCAACGAAGTGGCCAACGACGTCAAACTCGGCGCCGTAGACGCTGGCGTCGTCTGGGATGCCACAGCCGGGCAGTATCCCGAACTGGAGAGCCTCGCGATTTCCGGTACCGAAGACTTCGCTCAAGAGGTTACGGTCAGCGTTGTTGCGGCGACGAAGCGGCCCGCCGCGGCTTTGCGCCTGGCGCGCTACTTGGCCGCGCGCGATAAGGGGCTTCTCTTCTTCGAGCAGGAAGGGTTCAAGGTAACTGTCGGCGATGTGTGGGAGGAAACGCCGGAGATACTCTACTTTTCGGGGGGCGTTAACCGTGTCGCCATCGAGGACACGCTAAAAGCATTCCAAGCGCGCGAGGGATGCGTCATCAAAACGGTGTACAACGGATGCGGCATCCTGGTGGGGCAGATGAAGCTGGGGGAGCGGCCTGACGCCTATCATTCGTGCGACATATCTTTCATGCGTGACATTGCCGAACTCTTCGACGAGGCGGTGCAAGTGTCCCGCACCGACCTGGTCATCGTGACTGCGAAGGGCAACCCAAAGGCCATCCGATCCCTGACGGGTCTCGGGGACAACGGTTTGCGGGTGGGCCTGGCCAACGAACAACAGAGCGCCCTTGGCGCGTTGACGGCGCGGCTCCTTCGCGAAGAAAGCGTTTACGACGCCGTCCAGAAGAACGTGGTGGCCAATACACCCACGGCCGACCTGCTCGTCAATCAGATCAGCACCGGCGCGCTGGATGCCGTCGTCGTCTACGAAGCCAATATGAATTACCAGAAGGACAACCTAGACATCATCGCCGTGGATTTGCCATTGGCACGCGCTATCCAGACCTACGCCGTCAGCACCGACACCAAATACCCCCGGATGATGGCGCGGCTGCTCGCGGCTATCGAGTCGGAAGAGTCAACTCTGCGCTATCGTGAGACGGGATTCCAAGAGGCATCCGCCCCGTGAGCGAGGCCCCCGGCTACCGGCCTGCCTCGGATGCCCCCTTCTACGCAGGTATCGGCCTCCTCACCGGCGGCTACATTCTCATGGTGATCGCCCTGATCCTCGGGATGCTCGGCTACACATCGGTATCGAGTTTTCGGGACGCCCTCGCGAGTGAGGATGTCCGCTACGCAATCCGCCTGAGCCTGATCTCATGCACTCTTACGGCCATCCTGTCGCTCTGGGTCGCGGTGCCCACCGGTTACTTCTTCTCCCGGCGCGATTTCCGCGGCAAGGCCCTCCTGGACGCCATTCTCGATGTCCCCATCGTACTACCGCCGCTGGTCGTCGGGCTTGCTTTGCTCATCCTTTTCACCACGCCGGCCGGGCGCAGTTTCGACCAATTTTTCGACGATACCTTCGGCACCGCCGTCACGTTCGCGGTGCCCGCAGTCATTCTCGCGCAATTCATGGTTGCCTGCGCCTTTGCCGTGCGCACGATGCGTGCGACATTCGACGAGATCAATCCCCGATACGAAGCGGTGGCCCTGACCCTCGGCAGCAGCCGCAACCAGGCCTTCTGGCGCGTCGTTCTGCCGCAGGCGCGGGGCGGCATGGTGGTGGCCGCATCGATCGCATGGGCTCGCGCACTCGGCGAGTTCGGCCCTATCCTCGTCTTCGCCGGCGCCACCCGCGGCCACACCGAAGTGTTGTCCACCACCGTCTATCTTGAACTAAGCCTCGGCAACATCGAGGCCGCCGTCGCCGTCTCGCTGCTCATGGTGGGTTTCGCCGTGTTTCTGCTGATTCTCATCCGGATTTGCGGCTACAGCTTGCGTCCAGATCTGGGGACGAACCAATGATTCGCGTGGAAAAACTTACCCTCCGGCTTGGCGGCTTCTCCCTGGACGACGTGTCTTTCGAAGTGGCAACGGGCGCCTACGCCGTGCTCATGGGCAAGACGGGCTGTGGCAAGACCAGCGTGATCGAGGCCGTGTGCGGTTTGCGCCCGGCATCGGCCGGTAAGATCCAGCTCATGGGCCGCGACATGACCGGACTGGGCCCCGCCGAACGCGGTGTCGGCTATGTTCCACAAGACGGTGTCCTGTTCCCGACACTGACGGTGTTTGAGCACCTCGCCTTTGCCCTCGAGATCCGGAAGCGCCCCAAGGAGGAGATCGAGGACCGCGTCCACGAACTTGCCGGCCTCCTAGGCATCGACTCGCTCCTGCCGCGAAAGCCCAGTGGATTGAGCGGGGGCGAGAGACAGCGTGTCGCTCTCGGGCGCGCCTTGGCGTTTCGACCGCCGATTCTTTGCCTCGACGAACCCCTGTCGGCCCTCGACCAGGGAACTCGCCTCGGGATCTGCGATCTGCTCGATACCGTGAAGGAGCAATACGGCGTCACAACGCTCCACGTCACCCACGACCCGAACGAGGCTACCCGTCTGGCCGACCAGTTTATCCACCTTGAAGACGGACGTATTGCGGAGAGTCTATAGCGGGAGGAGTGGTGGATCGAGAAGCTCGGTCAGCGCATAGGCGCCTCTTATCGAATGGCTTGCTCTGGCCAGCATCGCTCACCGGGCTACGCGAACCGTGAGCTATCGCAAGCGCATTGCGAGAACGGAACCCCTTCGCTGAGAATTGGATAAGCAAGCGATAGCTACCATCGGTATCGTCGCCATCCCGCGGGCAAATTGTGTGAGAAACGAGAGGTCCGAATCGACTGTTGTCCCAGCCATGAAATTGTGGGGCGTTTCGAAAGTTCGACCCTCGACCGCAACTCGGACAACGGTGCGCAGCTACAGGCGTACGCGCCAAGCCCGTAGGCACCTGCAAACTCTTCGGGGCGCTGCAACCGGCAGGGGCTGTTTGACAGCGGATCCCGCCGTTTGATATTGTAAGGTGCTAGGCAAGATCTTCATAGCCTCAGCGTCTGCCCGGGGCATGCCCCTATAGCGAAAGGACACTCATGGCGAACATCAAATCGCAGAAGAAGCGCAACCTTACGAACGAGAAACGCCGGGTACGGAATGTTGCCGTCCGCACCCGCGTGAAGACCTACGTCAAACAGGCCGAAGCTGCTTTCGAGGAAAAAGACGCCGAAAAGATCTCGGTGGCTACGAAGAGAGCCTTATCCGAGATTGATCGCGCGGCGAAGAAGGGCGTCTTTCACGCCAACAGCGCCGCCCGGAAGAAGGGCTCTCTACAACGCCAGGCCAACGCCGCGACTCCTTCTTAGTTCGCGCAACCCTTATTCTTTTGACCGCAGCACCTAATACGGGCGTTGCGGTCTTTCTTGTTGGAGGGTTGGGGCGCCGCGGTCACTCCAGGCCTTTCGGCTACGGAGTTAACCCGGATATCTCACCGGTTTTCGCAGCGAGACGCGTTTCACGGTGCCAATGATTATGGAGTGCGTTTCGACTTCGATCGATTGGGCAACGTCGCAAGAAATATTCGCGAGAGAGTCCTCCAACGTGACCCATTCGTCCTCTTCCATGGCGCGGGTGTTGGCTCTCTCGAATTTTCTAGCCCCGTTCCCGACGACGCTAAGGATTCCGCGACCGCCTTCTTATCGAGGCTCAAGTAGTTCGCGCAGAAGCGTCCAGTATTCATAATGAGTGGGCGGGTATTGGAATCGCGGTTGACGCATACCAATATGGACGGAGGATCCATCGACAGCGAACAGATGGATGTCACCGTCAGTCCAGTGGCCTCGGCAAGACTGGCTCCCGCCGTGATAACGGCGACCGAGGCCGGCGCTTTTTGCATGGCGTGCTTCAGTCCGTCGACGAAGCTTTCCGAGTCTTACGTCATCCGGTTGATCTCCCTCAATCAGTAACGAAACGGAGGCCGCCGGAAGCCGGGCTACGCGCCAATCTCGATCTGCCGTTTCTCCAAGGACATGAGCCGGTCTCGGTACTCGGCGGCCTTTTCGAAATCCATGCGATCCGCCGCTTCTTTCATTCGTTTGCGCAGGGCCTTCATGGTTTTCCCGATGTCGAGCGTGGCCACATAATCCTCCGGTTCCTCAGCGGCCATCTCGACAGTCACGTAGTCATTCTCGTATACGGATTTCAGGACATCGTCGATCGATTTCTTCACCGAGCGCGGCGTGATCCCGCGCGCCTCATTATAGGCCAACTGTTTCTCGCGCCGCCGGTCCATTTCGCCCAACGCGCGTTCCATCGAACCCGTCGTTGCGTTCGCGTACATGATGACGCGGCCGTCCACATTCCGCGCCGCGCGGCCGCAGGTCTGTATCAGGCTCGACTCCGAACGCAGGTAGCCTTCCTTGTCCGCGTCCAGGATGGCCACGAGCGAAACTTCCGGGAGGTCAAGCCCTTCGCGCAGGAGGTTGATACCGACAAGCACGTCGTATTCGCCCATGCGCAACTGGCGAATCAATTCAATGCGTTCGAGCGTCTCCACATCCGAATGCATGTACTTCACGTTCACGCCCACATCGCGGTAGTAATCCGTGAGGTCTTCCGCCATGCGCTTGGTCAGCGTCGTGACCAACACGCGTTCGCTTCGTTCCGCGCGGTCGCGAATCTCGCCCAACAGGTCGTCAATCTGATCGTCCGCGGGCCGGATCTCGACAAACGGATCGGTCAGCCCCGTGGGCCGGACTACTTGCTCGACAATCAACCCTTCGCTCTCGTTTAATTCATAAAGGCCCGGCGTCGCGCTTACATATATGCATTGATTCACCCGTTGCTCGAACTCCTCGAACATGATCGGCCGGTTATCCCGCGCGCAGGGAAGGCGAAACCCATACTCGACCAGCTTGTCCTTGCGCGAGCGGTCGCCTTTGAACATAGCGCCCACTTGCGGCACCGTGATATGCGATTCGTCGATCACCATCAGAAAATCATCCGGGAAAAAACTAAGTAGCGTATACGGCGGCTCGCCCGGCAAGCGCCCGTCCAAGTGCCGCGAGTAATTCTCAATCCCGCTGCAAAAGCCGATTTCCCTCAGCATTTCCAAATCGTAACGGGTTCTCTGCTCGAGGCGTTGCGCGTAGAGCTCGAGATTTTCCGCGCGAAGTTCCCGAAGGCGGTCGTCCAATTCGGCGCGAATGCCGGAGATAGCCCGCTCAAGGTTGTCCTGAGTCGTCGCATAGTGGGTGCTCGGAAAGACGCTCGTCCGCCGAACCCGCCGCAGAATCGTACCGCGCAACGGATCGATCTCGGACAACGATTCGATCTCATCGCCGAAATACTCGACGCGAATGGCCGTCGCCGCTTCGTAGGCCGGGAAGATATCCACGATATCGCCCCGCACCCGGAACGTGCCGCGGTGAAAATTCATGTCGTTCCGCGTGTACTGCATGGCCAGCAGCCCCGTGACGAGGGCGTCGCGGGAAAACTCCTCTCCGGGGACGAGTTCGACGCGGAGCGCCTGGTAAACGTCCGGCGAGCCGATGCCGTAGATGCATGAAACGCTGGCGACGATAAGACAGTCCCTCCGGGTCAACACCGCCCTGGTCGCCGAATGGCGCATCTTGTCGATCTCGTCGTTTATCGACGAATCCTTCTCGATATACGTGTCGCTCGAGGGAACGTAGGCTTCTGGTTGGTAGTAATCGTAGTAGCTGACGAAATACTCGACTGCGTTTTCGGGGAACAGAGACTTGAACTCGCTGTAAAGCTGGGCGGCCAGAATCTTGTTCGGAGCGATAACCAAGGTCGGCCGGTTGACCTGTGCCACCGCGTTCGCGACCGTGAAAGTCTTGCCCGAACCCGTTACGCCCAGGAGCACCTGATGCTTTATGCCGTCCCCGATCCCCTGAACGATTTCGGCGATGGCCTGAGGCTGGTCCCCCTCGGGCTGGTAATCCGATACGAGTTTGAATTCGTCCATGGCCCTTACGAAGCCACCGTGGCCTCGGGCGCGTTTGTCGCGGGCATGACAGAGACCGCGGTCACGCCGGATACCGTGCGCAAGGCCTTGGCGACGCGGTCAACGTGGCTCCGGTCGCTGGAGTCAAACACAAATACGAACACGCTTTCGCCTCCATCCCCAGGGCGGAGTTCGGCGTGGGTTATTTCCACGTTCATCGGCCGCATGGCATTCGTGATATCCGCGAGAACGTTAGGCCGCGCACCCACGGAAACCCACATGGCCGTCTCGATAACGTCGTCGCCTTCCCAGCTCGCGGCAATCATCCTGTCCGTTTGGTGTTCGTTCTTCTCCAGCAAGCTACAATCCGCGCGGTGGATGGATATGCCTTGACGCTTCGTGATGTAACCGATCACCGGTTGGCCCGGCATGGGTTTGCAGCAGCGGGCGAATTGAACTTCCATCCCCTTCGCTCCTTCGACCCGAATCAACTTGCTGCGCGTGGCCTCGTCCACCTCGCGAACCTTCTTTGGGGGCTTCGGTTTCCGCACCTTCGGCGGGGCCGTGGGCCGAACACCGCGGCTGTCCAGGGGCGGCAACTCGCCCAACTCCCGCAGCTTCTGCCGAATCCGCGTCCGCGCACGGCCGGTCACCACGAAATCCAGCCAATCCACATGAGGCGTTTGGTTCTTCGAGGTCAGGATCTCGACCACATCGCCGTTTTGGAGGTGGTAGCGTAGCGGGACCATGCTGTTGTTCACGCGCGCGCCGATACAGCGATGCCCCACATCCGAATGAATCATATACGCAAAATCCAACGGCGTGGCTCCCGTCGGCAATTCGTTCACGTCTCCTTTCGGCGTGAACGCATAGATATCCGTCATGCTGAAATCGCGCTTGAGGCTGTCGAACAACTCGTCCGGCGCGTGGGCGTCCTTGAGCCAGTCATACATCTGGCGGAGCCACTTGAGCTGATTTTCCGTGCCCTCCTTCACCCGCGTGACGCCATCCTTATACTTCCAATGCGCCGCGATGCCCTCGCGCGCCGCGCGGTCCATATCCTCCGAACGGATCTGAATTTCCAGCGTCTTCCCATCTTCGAGAATCACCGTCGTGTGAATCGATTGGTACATATTGAGCTTCGGGAGCGCGATGTAATCCTTAAACCGTCCATGCACCGGCTTCCACAAATGATGCGCCAGCCCAAGCGCGTTGTAACAGCCGCCGACCGTCTGGCAAATAACGCGGATGGCCATCACATCCAGAATCTGATTGAAGGTCTTGCCTTGATGCGCCATCTTCTGGCGAATGCTGTACAGATGCTTCGGGCGCCCGATCACGCGCGCGGGCACTTCCGCCTCCGCTAAGCGTTCCTCGAGGAAATGCGTCGTCCGCCCGAGCGCCGCTTCCCGTTCGCGCCGTTTCATCACCACCATTCGCGCGGTTTCCTTGTACTCCTCGGGATGCAGGCAATGAAACGCGTGGTCCTCCAACTCCCACTTCCACTGCGAGAGCCCCAGCCGGCTAGCCACTGGCGCGTAAATATCCAACGTCTCCCGGCAGATCCGCTCGACCTTGACCGGATCCTGGAATTCGATCGTGCGCATGTTGTGAAGGCGGTCCGCCAACTTGATGATAATAATCCGCACATCCTTCGCCGTCGCGACCAGCATCTTGCGCAAGTTCTCGGCCTGCTTCTCCTCCCGCGTAGGCGAACCCGCCGCAATCTGCAACGTCGAGATCTTGGTGACCCCATCCACCAACTCCGCCAAGTCCAATTCGAACTGCTTCTCCAGTTCGCCGTACGTCACATCCGTGTCTTCCAACACATCATGCAACAGGCCCGCCGATACCGTCGTAGAATCCAGCCCGAGCGCAACCAGAATACTCGCCACGGCGATGCAATGCGTAATATACGGATCTCCCGAAAGCCGCATCTGCCCTTGATGGGCTTTGTCCGCCACGCGGTACGCCGCCCGCACCAGATCCAAATCGGCCTCAGGTTGGGCTTTCTTGATTTGCTTCAGTAGCTTGGCAAATTCGGTTCTCATAGGGTATGGCAGATCCGTTTGTGCAGTCGGCTCTTCCCCTATATTCTAACACCAAATGCAGCAATCGGACACTTCTTGACAACTCGCGTCAGAGCCGGGAGTCAGAAGTCCGGAGGGAGTGCGTCCTGCAGAACGCGCTCCCTTTGACTTCCGAAACGCGACCGGCTGAAGTCTCGTCAGAGTGGCTTTATCTGCCGTCGCAGTAGAAAAATGGTGGAATGGCCGGATTAAGTCCTGAGCCGGATCCCGAGCGTCTACCTCTCTTCGACCTGCGCGTGTTACGCTTGTTGTTCATCATGTGCCTCCCCGCAAGTTGACGACTAACCGGGATGGCGCAAGGATCAGACACAGGCCGGAGAAGCCATTAACCCGGATATCTCACTGGTTTTCGTAGCAAGACGGTGGAGAAGAACGGTGAGATGTCCGGGTTGAGCGGGATAGTGACATGCTCGGAGGCCTGCGCTGTCAAGGAAGTAATCCAAGAGAATGCCGAAACGCTCCGATAGCATCCCTCAAACATCGCCCGCGGTCCCGCTATAGAACAGAGGTGAGAAGTGCGCATATTAAAAGAACCGTTCGTCCAGTTCCTCCTAGTCGGCACGCTGATTTTCGTGGCCTACCACTTTTCGCGCACCGCGGAGGAAGTGGCCTCCGTGCGGCGTATCGTCCTCGACGCGCCGACGCAGGAATGGATTCACAGCAATTTCGCGAAACAATTCCGCCGTCCGCCAAGCCGCCAGGAGATGGGCGGGCTGATCCGCGCGCATATCGAGCATGAAATCAAGTACCGCGAAGCGTTGACGATGGGCCTGGACGACCGCGACAGCATTGTGCGGCGGCGGATGATGCAGAAGTTCGATTTCCTATTCGGGAACGCGGCGGCAGACGCTATGCCGGACGAGGAAATATTGAGCGAATGGTACGAGACCCATTGGGAGGAATTTGCGGAGCCTCCCACCATCAGCTTCGCGCACGTTTGGTTCAGTCCAGACAGCCGCGGCGACCGGACCCAACCCGACGCTGCCGCCGCCCTCGTGGCGCTTCGCGCGGGAGAAGCCGTGGAAGGCGACCGGTTTCCCTTTGAAGTTGCTTTCGAATTGTCGACGCCTGCCGAAGTTCGGAACGTATTCGGCGAGGAATTCGGAGACGCAATCTTCAGCGCGCCGGTAAACGAGTGGTCTGGGCCATTCGCATCTGGCCTGGGCGTTCACGTGGCGCGCGTGTCGGCCCGCGTCGAGGGAAAACTGCCGCCATTGGAGGAGGTCCGCGACGCCGTTCTCGCGGCGTGGCGGGAAGCGGAGAGCGACCGAATTATCGAGGAGCTCGTCGCCGAGTTGCGGGCGGATTACGAAATCGAGATTGACGAAGCGGCGCTCGTTAGCCTTAACTACGTTCCGGGCAGCGCGGAGAACGCCGAATGATCCGTCCGCTCCTTGCTGGCCTCGGCCTTCTGGTCGCCTGCGCCTGCGCTTCGGCACACGAAGTGCGGCCGGCGCGTTTGGACGTGTCCGAGGCGAACGCTGGCCAATACCTGGTTCGCTGGAAAGTCCCGGCGTTGAGCGGCGCCCGGCTGGCCATAGACCCCGTGTTCCCCAGCGGGTGTGAAGAGACCGGTGAGCGTGTGGACGGTTCCGCGGCCGGGGCGTTCTTGCGGTCTACGTATATTTCCTGTGGCGATGGACTTGCGGGCAGTCAGATCTCCTTCTCCAATCTGCCGTCAACGATGATAGATGTGCTCGTTCAGATCACTTTCCTTGATGGCCGTTACTACACCGGACTCGCGCGTCCTAATTCCCCCTACTTCAACGTACCGGAGCGCGACAGCGAGAGTTCCGTTTTCAGCAGCTACCTCGGCCTTGGCGTCGAGCACATTCTGTTTGGATGGGACCACCTCCTCTTCGTGCTCGGACTTGTACTCTTGGTCACGAGTGCTCGGAGACTGATCTGGGCGATTACCGGCTTTACCGCCGCCCACAGCATTACCCTCGCGCTGGCCATGCTGGACGTCATTCGTGTGCCGGGCCCGCCGGTAGAGGCGGCCGTCGCGCTGAGTATCGTGGTGCTAGCCGTCGAGGGGATTCAATATAGCCGGAGCGGCGTCGAGACGCTCGCCATACGCGCACCCTGGGCCGTTTCCATGGTGATCGGCTTGGTGCACGGGCTGGGCTTCGCGGGCGCGCTCCGCGAATACGGGCTCCCAGCCCACGCCCGTTTCGTATCGTTGCTGGGATTCAATCTTGGGGTCGAAGCGGGCCAGTTGGCCTTTGTGTGCGGTCTGCTCGCGCTGGGCGCGACGGTGCGGAAGGTTGACGCGCGGGTGTTGGCGCCGACCCACGTCCTGGCGCTCTGGTTTATCGGCGTCTGCGGGTCGTTCTGGCTGGTCGAGCGGGTGGTTGGATTCTATTAGGGCCGGATTTCGCTTGACGCGCCGCTTGGCGGGGTATAGTGTCGATAGGTCCGAACCTCGTCGAAACGATGGTCTCAATCGTCTTGTCAACGGCTGAAGGTATGCCCCATGCGTAAGAAACTCGTTCTCTTATTCCTCCTGCTGCTCGTCCTTGCGGGTGACCTTCTCGGATACGCCGCCTACAACGCGGGCGCGCTCATCGAAGGTAACAAGCAGGCCATCGAAGCCGCCACCAGCGACGCGCTCGGGGCTACCGTCGCATTAGGCGGCATCAGCGCCAAGATATTTCCGACGGTGCGGCTGACTATTGACGGAGTCACCATCACCAATCCGGATGACAAAACAGAACGGGTCAGGCTCGACAACGTGGCTCTCCATGCGCGGCTGCTTCCACTCCTTCGACGTAGACTGGAGTTGAAAACTCTCCGCTTCAACGGACCGAAACTCGTCACTCTGATGGAGGAAGAAGGTCCTCGCATCGCCGGACTACCCCGCGAAGTAGACGATTCGAATGAGCCTGAGGCGCTCAAACTTCCCTTCGACTTGTCCTTCGATCACATCAAGGTGAACGGAGCCACCATCACGTTGCGCTATCCTCGGGACGGCACGGAACACGTCGTGGCGGGGCTGGATCTGGACGCTACGGTAACCTTTGATGGCCGCCGCGCCCAACTGAGTTCGTTCAGTGGCGATGCCACTGTATTGGACGATGTCGAGGTCGCTTACGGCGGATCGGGGATTGACTATGCGCTCGACACGTCCGTCGTGGCCATCGACAACGTGAACGCGACAGTACTCGATAGCCGCTTCGACTTGTCGGGCGGCCTCGATACGTCGAATTCGTCGACGTCGATCACTATCGCCTCCAATGGTGTTCCGTTGGAAGAACTCGCGCCACTCTACGAGAAGTTTGCGCCAATCGTGAACGAGTGGAACATCAAAGGCGTGGCCAGGCCCGATCTGAACTTCAGGTTGACGCCCGGCGGCTACACGGCCACGGGTACGCTCGCCATAGCGGACGTTGCCGGAACGGTGTTCGATATCGCGGTGACTGGGCCGGTGGGAAGCGTGTCGCTGAACGCAAATCAGGATCGCCAATTGGTCGAAAGCGACTCGCTTGCCGCTACGCTCAATGACGTTCCTCTCGAAGCCGAGGGCAAGGCCTCCCTCGCGGACGGCCTCTTGGAGCAGGTGAATCTCGCGAGAGAATTCTTGACCGCCATCGACTCTATTCCCTTCGTATCCGATAGCCTGTATCAACTCGTGCCCGAACGCCTCCGCGGCGAACTCGACCGCAACTACACCATCCTCGAAGGGGTCGAGGGGACATTCGCCGTCGCCGATTAAACCATGACAACCAAGGACCTCGCCGTAATCGGCGGCCTCTTCAACCTCAACTCAAAAGGAATCGTGGGCTTCGATGCCGTCATGGATCTCGACGCGACCATCAGCTTCAACACAGACTTCTCCGCAGCCCTCGTCGAACCCGTCCCGCAACTCAAGACCATCTACGGCGGCAAGGGACGCCTCGTCGTCCCGCTCGACATCAAGGGCCGCCCGACAACCTCGAGGTCTTCCTCGACGTATCCGAGTTGCTGAAGAACGCCGTAAAAGGAACCGTGCGAGAAAAGGCGACGGATCTGCTCAATAACACGCTCAGCCGCGACAAGACAGAGGACGGCGATACCGATGAAGGCGAACCGGCGAAGGAAGAGGACAAACCCCTGATAACAACCTTCGA